>OOAA01000999.1_pt1 | contig 16170 bp, 9 predicted proteins | sample 1671671 | NCBI WGS metagenome assembly OOAA01 (sample SAMN06348180, study PRJEB24527) | human gut metagenome | biome: human gut; feature: ankylosing spondylitis patient; material: feces | host: Homo sapiens | place: China | collected 2015-10 | reverse complement strand
TTTTCAGACTTACAAAGCTATATGCTTAATCCCCCCTGGTTTATCGGGTGAGCCGTTTTTAGGCGCCGAATATATAGGAAGTATGACCATCTTCTCACATTGTTGAAATTCTTGCGATAGGATGGTAAGTTTACTTATATTGGCACGTATTCAATCTCTATTATTACGACAACAATAAGACGGGTGAGGGGGATTAATGTGGAAACAAAAAACGGTGTCACTTATCTGCCTATTTATTATATAGCGTGCATCAAGCCGGAATAAGAGAAACAGATAACCCTATTCTTTTTATTGATAGGAAAAAAAAGGAGTTAGGAACGACTTTTTTATTCGTTGTCCTAACTCCTTTATCAATAATAACCTTTTACGTATGGGCTTCCTAATCTTTCATTTCCTTCACTTCCTCAGGCAGGATGGGCATTGCGCCGTTCTGTGTGCAGACGTATGCGCTTACGCTTACCGCCAGCTTGTGAGCCTCCGTTACGGGCTTTCCGGCGAGGATGGATGCGCAGAAGGTGCCTGTGAAAGAGTCGCCGGCGCCTACCGTGTCAGCCACCTCCACCTTCGGAGTGGGCTGGTACGACATCGAGCCGGGTGTGAAGACGTAGCTGCCGTTAGTGCCGCAGGTCAGCACAAGCATGTCCAGGTCGTACTTGCCGAGAATCAGCCAGCACTTGTTCTCGATGTCGAGGCCGGGATAGCCGAACATACGGCCGATGAGTACGAGTTCCTCGTCGTTAATCTTGAGGATGTTGCAGCGCTTCATGCTCTCGCAGATCACTTCCTTTGTGTAGAAGTTCTGACGCAGATTGATATCGAAAATCTTCATACAGTCCTTCGGCGTAGCGTCGAGGAACTTGTAGATTGACTCGCGGCTTACGACGTTGCGCTGTGCGAGCGAACCCCAGCAGACGGCGCGTGTGTTCTCTGCAATGGCTTTCACGTCATCGTTGAAGGGGATGTTGTCCCAAGCCACGTTCTCCTTGATGTCGTATGTGGGTATGCCCTCGTTGTCGAGAGTCACCTGCACGGTTCCGGTGGGGTAGGGCACGCGCGGCATGCAGTACTGCAAGTCCTTTTCTTCGAGCTGCTGTATGGTCTCTTCAGCGAGCTTGTCCTCGCCAAGAGCGCTGACAGCTATAGAGTTGAGGCCGAACTGACCTGCGTGAAAAGCGAAGTTGGCAGGTGCGCCACCGAGCTTCTTACCTTCGGGAAGCACATCCCAGAGCGCTTCGCCGAGTCCTACTACATATTTCTTTTCCATAATATAATTTGGCTTTTAGTTTTTTTATTGCTTAACCTTGGGGATGTAACTCAGCAGGTATGCTACGCCTACTGCCATTACTACAGCAGCCCAAACCTGCGGATACTGTGCGCCTGAAGCCTTGGCAGCGTCGCTTGCGAATCCCATGAAGAGGGGGAATATGGTGCCGCCGAAGAGTCCCATAATCATCAGACCAGAAACCTCGTTCTTCTTCTCGGGTGCTGAGAGCATGGCCTGTGAGAAGACGATGGAGAAGACGTTGGAGTTGCCGTAGCCTACGAGGGCGATGGCAGCCCAAAGCTCCCACTGCTCTGTACCGAATACGAGGCCCACCATTGCCACTGCCATCATAAGGACGATGATGGTGAAGAATGTGCGGATGTTGAGCTTGCGCATGATGATTGATCCGGTGAAGCATCCCAGTGTACGGAATGCGAAGTAGATGCTGGTGGCATACTCAAACTTGCTCACCGTGTCGGTGTCAGTGCCGAGACGCTCAAGGAGGATTCGCGGAGCCACAGCGTTGGTGCCGACGTCGATGCCCACATGGCACATGATGCCGATGAACGACAGCAGGATGATGGGCGATCCGAGCATCTTCAGGCAGTCAACGAAGCCTGAAGCCTTGTCCTCGAGAGGCTCTTCCTCGATGCGTGTCATGCCGAGCCAGAGTGTGGCGATAAGGCCTACCACGAAGAACAGCAGGAAGAGGATGCGCCAGCTGAGTCCGAGAATCGGAGCTGTGGTGGTGGCGCCCCATGCTGCGATGAGCGGAGCGATGAACGATGCGATGGCCTTGACAAACTGTCCGAAGGTGAGAGTGGATGCCAAGTGTCCCTTGACGAGCATTGTCACTAACGGATTGATGGAAGTCTGCATGATGGCGTTGCCTATGCCGAGGAGCGAGAACGAGATATACATCAGCCAGAGTTGGCTCTCCTTTGTTGGCATAAAGCTATCGAAGAGCGGCAGGAAGACTGCCAGCGTTGTTACGATGATGGAGAGGAGCACGGTCTTCTTGCGTCCTATCTTGTTCATCAGCATGCCCGTGGGCACGGAGAAGATAAGGAACCAGAAGAACACGAGCGAGGGGAAGAAGTTGGCTGCCGAATCAGACAGACCGAAGTCTTCCTGCATGTTATTTGATACTGCGCCGACCAAGTCGACAAAGCCCATGGTGAAGAATGCGATCATCACCGGGATAAGCGTTATTTTGCTTGAGTTGGAGTTGCCCATTTGTAGAATATGTATTTATTTAGTTATTAGCTTTGCTTGTCAAATCTGCTGCAAAATTATATATTCAGCATCGCTCAGAATATAAAAAATGTTTCATCTGATTGTAAAAAGTGTATCATACAACATTTATGCAATCAATGTAACAATACTATATTCTGAGCGATTCGGTCATTATTTCAGATTATATACCACGTATTTGCCCTTACCCTTGATGCTTACTTTGTTGTAAGGCTTGGTTGGGAACACGAGGTTGGTCATTGCCATGCGCCCTTCTGCGTCGAAAGCCTCGATGCTGCTGCGGTCGATGAAGAGTCGCAGCTGTGTCATCTTGCCGTGTACGGGAGCAGTAGTCAGTGCGGCGAAGTCGTCGCTGAAGTCCTTCTGTCCGCTCTTTGTGCGGTCCATTGAGAAAGTGCGGATCTTGTCGTCATACGTCATTACCACCTTCTCGCCAAGTTCGTTGAAGAGTGTGATGGTGGCATTGCCCTTGAGCGTAACCACCATTTCGCATGATTCGCTCAGCGTCTTTGTGGATTTCTTGGGACGTGCAGCCTTCAACTCAGGTGAGGGAGTTACGCCGCAGTATGTGTTGCCTTCATATTCGTAGAGGTCGAGGTCGCGCGGGATGGAGTTACCGGAGCGATACTGCTTGGTTGGCACCTGGTTGGCATACTGCCAGTTGCTCATCCATGCCATAGCCACGCGGCGTCCGTCAGGAGCATTGTCGAAGGTGACGGTGGCGTAATGGTCCTTGCCATAGTCCATCCATCGTGTCACCTCGGGAGCCGTCTCACATGTAAATTTCTTGCCGTCGAAGTCGCCGACGAAGTATTGTGTGGCAGAACCTCCGAACGGACCGCCAGGATTGATGTTGCAAATGAGCATCCACTTGTATTTGTCAGTGCCGCGCATACGCAACTTCATAAGGTCCGGACATTCCCAAACGCCGCTGTGATTGCCGTATTCTGCACCGAACTGGCTTTCGAGCTTCCACGCCTTGAGGTCGTCAGACGAATAGATGTTCATGTGCTGACCCTCTGCGAGAATCATGTTCCATTTCTTGATGTCCTCGTTCCAGAACATGTGCGGGTCGCGGAAGTCGGGCGTATTGCTTGTAATTATGGGGTTGCCGTCATACTTTGTGAATGTCTTGCCGTTGTCTGTGCTGTATGCCAGGCTCTGTGTCTGGTTTTCGCCAGCCGACGTATACATAGCCACCACTGTTCCGTTGCCGAATCCGGCTGTGTTGTTGTGGTCCACAACAGCCGAACCTGAGAATATCGTGCCCCAAGCATCGGGTTGAACTGGAGTACCCTCAAACTTCCAGTGCATAAGGTCGGTTGATGTAGAGTGTCCCCAGGTCATGTTCTCCCACTGCGATCCGTAGGGATTGTACTGGAAGTAGAGATGCCACACGCCGTCCTTATAGAACATGCCGTTAGGATCGTTCATCCATCCGTATGTCGGTGTGTGATGATAGACGGGACGATATTGCTCTGTATTTGTCATGTCGTATGAGTCGGCATACTTCATGTTATTCCAGCATGTGAAGCTCGAAATGCCACCGTCGTTACGATATGTGCCATTCACATGGATGTCGAGCGAGATGTTCTTGCTGTCCTTGAACTCGCTGATGTAGAGCGGCACATAATAGTCGATGTGGTTGGAAGCGAGGCGGATGTTGAGTGCCTTCACCTGACTGTTGCCGTCAATCACCTTGACGTTGCACATCTCAGCCTTCTCCTGCACCGGTAAGAGCAGGACTTTCTGCGAATTGTCCACGCGATAAATGCAATGGTTGCTACTGAGAAACTTGGTTGCTTGAGCTGAGGCTGTCATGGCAACCCCAAGAAGAAGCGATGCTGCCGCATTGCGGCTGAGGAATGTCTTGTTCATATTATTTGTAGGTTTTTAGAATAATCAGAATCGCATTAGCCCTATTATAGGCTTAGGTTTTCCGTGTGCAAATTTACGTAATCTGCCAGAATGTGTATGTTACTTATGTTTCCTAAACTTATAGATATCGCCTAATGAAACAATAATTGACTTATTTGTCTGTTTTTTTGAAGTGTATATATTGAGAAAATCATTAACTTTGTTTCTTGAAGAAAATAACCAATTAAACCTTACATTCATATATGATACATAAAACCTATAATACATTATTTATAATACTTGTGGCCCTTCTCGCGCTCACGGGCTGTTCTTCACATTATAAATATAAGATAGGTGTGTCGCAGTGCGTAGGCGGACGATGGCGAGAAAAAGCCAACAACGAGATGCTCTCAGCACAGCATCTTTACGACAATGACGTGAAGGTGATTATCAAGAATGCGGACAACAACAACGAGCGGCAGTGTTTGCAGATAGACAGTCTTGTGGATGAGGGAGTAGACTTGCTCGTGGTGTCGCCTAACGACTATCATGCTCTTGACCGTAGCCTGCAGCGTGCCCGCAAGAAGAACATTCCGATAGTGTTCTTTGACCGTATCACCGCCATGAAGGATTATGCCGCCTACATAGGTGGAGACAATGTGGAGGCAGGACGCATGATGGGCGAATATGCCGCTATGCTCTGCCGCGACAGTGTTGTGACGGACGGACGACGGCCCGTGGTGCTGGAGATGACCGGCCCGCTGGAAATTTCACCGGCAACGCAACGTCACGCAGGTTTCAGCAATGCCGTCAGCCAATATCCTGATATAGATTATCATCATGTGCCGAGCCAATGGTCGTATGACGACTGCAAGCGCATTATGCGACAGTGGATAAAGGACGGCAAGGATGTGGACATCGTGTTCTGTCATAGCGACCTTGCTGCCATGGGCGCTTACGATGCAGCCAAGGAACTGCACATGGAGCATCGTATCCGCTTCCTTGGCATTGACGGACTGCCAGGTGAGGGCATTGACGCCGTACAGCAAGGCAGACTAAGCGCTTCTTACATATATCCTACTCATGGCGAGGAGGTTATAGCTCTTGCACTGCGCATACTCGAAGGCAAGCCCTACGAGCGCATCAACAATATGAGGAGCATTGTCATAACGCCGCAGAACGTGGCGGACATATCGCTGACCAGCCATTCGCTGATGAAGCAGAACCAGTATCTTGCCACCATCCAGTCGAAGCTGGAGGCTTATCTCGGCTTTTATCAGACACAGCGTAAGCTGCTTGTGGTGTCGTTGCTCGTAATCCTGCTCTTGGTTGTGGCTGTCATTACTATATGGCGAGCCGTGCGTGCAGTGCGTCGTGCCAACCGCCGCATGCGCGAAATGAACGACGAGCAGACCCGCTTCTTCACCAATGCCTCACACCAGCTGCGCACTCCGCTGACGCTCATAGCCGGACCAGTGGGTCAGCTTGCTGAAGGAAAGGGCGACGCAAAGCAGCTCATCAGCATCATACAGCGTAATGTGGAGCAGTTGCAGAGCGTAGTGGGGAACGTCCTGCAGTTCCGTCGTGAGAACCGCAACACCATAGACGACACCACCGCTGTCACAGAAGAGCAGATTCTGGCAAGTATGAAGTCGGTGCAGGAAAGCCGGCACGACTCGCTTATAAATGACAATGCGGACGAACTTGCCACCGTGCTCATCGTGGACGACAACGCCGATATGCGTGCTTATCTGCGCACGCTGCTGCTCGACCGCTATTACGTTATAGAGGCGGCTGACGGACAGAGCGGACTGAAGCTTGCCGTGGAGAGCGTGCCCGACATTGTCGTGTCTGACGTGATGATGCCCGTGATGGACGGACTGACGTTCTGCACGCGGCTGAAGCAGCATGAAGCGACAAGCCACATCCCCGTGTTGCTGCTTACGGCACGCAGCAGCGAGCAACAACACATCGAAGGACTGCAGACGGGGGCTGACATGTACATGACAAAGCCGTTCAGCGTGGACCTGCTTCTTGCCAATATAGCCTCGCTTCTTGCCAACAGACAGAAGTTACGCCGGCTCTTCAAGGCAGAAAAGGAAGCCGACAAGCCTGTCGTTGAAGACAAAGCCCCGTCGCCTGACCGCCATTTTCTTGACACATTCCTCAAGGCAATGGATAAGCACATGGGCAATACCAACCTCAAAATAGAAGATCTCGGCGATGAAATGGGACTTTCCCGTGTGCAGCTTTATCGCAAGGTGAAGGCGCTGACCGGAATGACACCAGTGGAGATTCTGCGCGAAACACGCCTCAAGCGAGCCATGCAGCTGCTTAAGACCACCGACAAGACCGTTTCGGAGATAGCCAATGAAGTGGGATTTGCCACCCCAGGCTACTTCTCGTCATGCTTTAAGAAGCAGTATGACAAGTATCCGACAGACATAAGAGAGAAACTTAAGGTATAGAATCGCAAGGCAAAATCATAAGGTACTCAACATTTTTGACTATCCTGTCAACGGTTGTTACATGTTACATGAGTGATATTTTGTGAACGATTCATGAAATATCACTCTTTTTATGTTTTCTAATTTTGCAAGCGAGAAGAAGATGCAGCTCTTGACGGCCGCTCTTCTTGAAAGGCTAAAAACCATTTCGATAAATTAGAAAATAAAATAACTTAAACCACAACGTAAAACGTATATCTTATGAAAAAGGCAAAAGTCGCTTTAGTAAGTATGCTCATGCTCGCAGGCTCTGGCGTTTATGCTCAGACTGACGGCATCGGCGGAACGGTGACCGATAATACGGGTGAGCCGATCATCGGCGCGTCTGTAAAGGTGAAGGGAACCTCCAACATTGGTACGGTTACCGATATTGACGGCAACTTCAAACTGAATGTAAAGCCCGGTGAGACCCTTGTCATCTCTTATATAGGATGTAAGGATCAGGAAGTAAAGGCTGGCGAAAATCTCAAGATTGTGCTTCAGGACAATTCCGAGGTGCTCAATGAGGTGGTGGTGACCGGTTATCAGGTACAGCGTAAGGCAGACTTGACGGGATCGGTGTCGGTGGTAAGCACCAAAGACCTCAAGTCGTCTGCCGATACAGACCCTATGCGCTCGCTGCAGGGTAAGGTGCCGGGCATGACCATCACCACAGACGGTTCGCCTATTGGAGCAGGAACAGTCCGCATACGTGGTATCGGTTCGTTCAATTCTTCGCAGGATCCGCTCTTCGTAATTGACGGCGTACCTACGACAACAGCCCTCAATTCGCTTAACATGAACGATATTGAAAGCATGCAGGTGCTCAAGGATGCCGCATCAGCTTCAATATATGGTTCGCGTGCAGCCAACGGTGTTATCATCATCACAACAAAGCGTGGCAAGAAGGGTAGCAAGCTGAACGTTGATTTTTCAACAAATCTTACGGCGCAGTTCTACAACTCGCAGTCTATGATGAAGCTCTGCAACACCACTGAATATGCAAGCGCCATGGCTCAGGCTGCCCTTAATGACGGCATCGACCCCGTGGCTTATGCCCGCAACTACGGTCTGGACCTCAATGCTGCCACCGGACGCACCATCAAGGCATATAATCCGGCTACCAATAGCTACAACACATATACAGTAAACGGAGCTTACGACGGATATATCAATGCCAAGAAGACGATGAGACTGTCCGATACCGACTGGCTCGACGAGATTTCGCACACCGGTTTCATGCAGAGCTACGACCTCTCTCTTTCTGGAGCTACTGATAAGTTCACGGGTCTCTTCTCTGCTGGATACAAGAAAAACGACGGTATATTGAAGTATTCAAACTTCGAGAACTTCTCTGCCCGATTTAATTCTACATACAATGTCAACAAGATTGTAAGCGTCGGCGAGAACGCCACTGTCACTTACTCAAAGCAGGTGGACTGCGCACCGATGGAGAATGCACTGAAGATGTCGCCTACCGTACCCGTGTATGAGGAGGACGGCACGACGTTCGCAGGTCCGGTGGGTGGCATGAGCGACCGTCAGAATCCTCTGCGCGAGATGTATATGAATCGCGACAACGCCCAGAAGATATGGCGTGTCTTCGGCAATGCTTACGTGGACGTGAAACCACTGAAGGGTCTTGTGCTCCGCTCCAACTTCGGACTCGACTATTATCACTCGTTCATTCACTCAATGACCCATACCTTCAAGTCGGACATTGTGAACAATGATATTCCGAGCACCACTCTCTCGGCTCATGACGACGTTCGCTGGACATGGAGTAACACGGCCAACTACAACTTCAAGATAGCACGCGACCACGACTTCACGGTGCTTGCCGGTATGGAGTTTCACAAGCAGACAGTGGAGGATATGGGTGCCTACGCCCAGACCTTCGTGATAGAGGACAAGGACTATATGTGGCCTGATGCAGCCACGGGCATCGAGCGTGCCACAGGTGTCGGATCAGGATATACATTGGCTTCGTTCTTCGGAAAGGTGGACTATAACTGGCAGGACCTCGTTCTCGCTTCGTTCACAATACGTCGCGACGGCAGCTCACGCTTCGGCAAGAACAACCGCTATGGTAACTTCCCGGCTGCCACACTCGGTTATCGTCTTTCAAAGAACCTCAAGGCATCGTGGATTGACGATATTAAGCTTCGTGCATCGTGGGGTAAGACCGGTAATCAGGAGATATCCAACACAGCCCGCTACGGACTCTATGTCGCTGACTACGGTTTAGACCGCGTAACGTCCGCAGCTTACGACCTCTATCGTCAAGGCACGGGCATATTCCCTTCAGGCTTCCGCGCCACACAGACTGGAAATGATAATCTGAAGTGGGAGACAACAATACAGTATAACGTGGGTGCCGACTTCTTGCTGTTGAATCAGGAACTCTATGGAAACGTGGACGCATACATCAAGGATGTGAAGGACATGCTCATCTCGCCGGCTTTCCTTGGCGCTGTAGGTGAGGGCGGCTCAACCTGGTCGAACGGTCCGTCGCTCCGCAACGTGGGTATGGAGGCAAACGTAGGTTATCGCCACACCACAAAGTACGGTCTGCGCTACGACGTGTCTGCCAACTTCGACTTCTTCCGCAACAAGGTTACATACCTGCCTTCCACAACCACCGGCTCGTATGCACACACAATGAAGGAGAACCTCGTGCAGTCAAAGCAGCCTTATGGATCAATCGTGGGCTACGTGGTGGAAGGACTCTATCAGAACGAAGAGGAAGTGAAAGCTTCCGGACAGCCTAACGCACGTGTCGGCGGTCTGAAATATGCTGACCTCGACAAGAGCGGATCTATAGACGCCAATGACCAGACTTGGATTTTCAATCCGGTACCCGACTTCAACTGGGGTCTGAACGTACAGCTCGGCTACAAGAACTTCGACCTCTCGATGTTCTTCCAGGGGGTCTGCGGTGTGGATGTATATAACAACCAGAAATTCCAGACCGACTTCTGGAGCATCACCGATGCCGGAAGCAACAAGGGCAACCGCATGCTCGGCGCTTGGACTAAGGACAATACTTCGTCTTCTATCCCTGCTCTTACCACAAACAACACCGGCGACGAGGGACGTGCATCGTCTTACTTCGTGGAGCATGGCAACTGGATGAAGCTTCGTTCGCTGCAGCTGGGATATAACTTCGCAGACTCGCTGCTGAAGAAACTGAACATGACATCGGCACGTGTGTATGTGTCTGCTCAGAACGTCTTCACATGGAAGAGCAACAGCTTCACCATCTCTGACCCCGAGAATCCCAACTGGGCTTATCCTCACTCTTCGTCAGTGTCGTTCGGACTGCAGGTTAGCTTCTAAGTAGAGAATGATATCACACGAAATCCAAACATTAATAAACAGCATAAACAATGAAAAATATATATAAATACATATTTGCAGCGATGCTGACTCTCGGCACTACAACATCATGCAGCGATTTCCTCGATGAGGCACCGAAGGGAGTCATCGACGAGGACAAGGCTTTCAGCCGTCCCGATGAAATGGTGACTTCAGCATACGCCATGCTCGGCGACTGCTGGTACTCTTATCCGTTCAACCTTTGGCCTTACGGCGACTTGTCGTCAGACGATTGCTTGAAGGGCGGTTCAGGAACCACCGACACGGGCTATCATCCCATGGAGATATGGTCTACAATGACTTCCACGTCCGGCGAGTTTGACGAACTCTGGTATCGCCTCTATTGCGCTGTGAGCCGCTGCAACCGCGCATTGCTCTCGCTTGAGCAGTATGGCGACAGCAAGCTTGGTGCGGAAATGACGAAGCAGCGTATGGCTGAGGTGAAGTTCCTCCGCGCACACTTCTACTTCAAGCTCATCACCATGTTCCGTCAGGTGCCTTGGATTGATGAGAACGTAACGAAGAACAATCTACAGGAGAAGACTCGCAACGACGAGTTTACATACGAGGAGTTGTTCGGTAAGATCATTAATGACTTCAAGGAGGCTTACGACGTGCTGCCCGATGTGCAGAAGGAGCCGAACCGTGCAAACAAGATTGCTGCTGCGGCGTACCTCGCCAAGTGTTACCTCACCCTCGCATACGGCGACGGCTACGAGGCCACCAACGGCTACGACCACATCAATAAGGAATATATGCAGAAGGTGGTGGAATACACCAAGGTGGTGAAGGACGACCCCAACTATGGCTATCTGGAAGACTATGGCGACATCTTCCTTCCCGAAGAGAAGAACAGCAAGGAAAGCATCTTCGCCGTACAGACTTCTGACTATAAGGAAGACAACACAACATTCGGTCGTGCCAACTGGAGCAATGTGCTTAATGGTGTATGGGGTATGTGGTCATGCGGATGGGATTTCCACAAACCGTCACAGGACCTTGTGAGTGCATTCAAGACAAAGAATGGTCTGCCTGAGTTTGATGACTATAACAAGCACATCGACTATCCGGTTAACGGCAAGCCGAATAACCAGAAATGGGATCCGCGCTTGTTCCACACTGTCGGTATGCCGACTTTCCCATACAAGTATGAGAAGGAATATACGCTCACAAAGGCAAACAGCCGCACGCCTAACACTTACGGCTACTACTGCTCAATGAAGGAAGTGCCGCAGCGCTCCAAGGGCGAGACCTACAACGGATCATGGCAGGCTTTCGCAATGAACGACTATGTGTTCCGCTACTCCGACGTGATGCTTATGCGTGCTGAAGCTCTTATCGAGACAGACCAACTCATGGAGGCTCGTGACATCATCAACGATATCCGTCAGCGTGCCAAGAACTCCATAGACAAGCACATCGCATACGCCAAGGACCAGTGTGACATCGCCCTCTATCCTGAGTCTTACTTCCAGAACAAGGAGACTGCACGCAAGTGTCTGCGTTGGGAACGCCGACTGGAGTTGGCAATGGAGAACGGACGCTACTTCGACCTGCGTCGCTGGGGCATTGCTTCCAAGACGCTCAATGCTTACTTCGCCAATGAGCAGAAGGATGTGTATGACGGACAGACCTATGCCACATACCTGAAGGATGCCCATTACACGGCAGGCAAGAACGAGTTCTATCCGATACCGTACAACCAGCTCTATTATGTGCCGGGACTGTATAAGCAGAACAAAAATTACTGATGATATAAAAAATAAACGAGGGGCAGGAGAATAAATCCTGTCCCTCGTTTTTGTGTTATTTCTGATCATTAAATTATTTCGACTAACTCATTTAAAACCTCTTACTAAATTAACTAACTAAAACAACAATCTTATTACTAACTTAATACTAAAACAAATCTATCTGAGAATCACTTCTTCTTTTGATTACAATGCAAAGTTAGTGAATGTGCAGTAATACATAATACACAAATCGTTCAACGGATTACATATACGTTACATGAAACAAATTTGCTTAATAATAGTACATGATTGAATGATTAGTAGAGGTTTGGCTGATTGGGGGGAATGCTATGGGAGGCAGGGCTTTGACAAAAACCTGACTCCACAGTCCGTTTATGTTTTTCGAGCCTTCGGCAATTTCTTTATGTCCTATATGGTCTTTTGAGAACAAGTCCTCACGACCATATAGGACATAAAGAAATGAGAGGCTATCGCCTCTCTCGAAAAGCACAAACGGAAAAAACCGTCAAAACACAAGAATATAAGAGGATGTGCTAACTAAACAAATTGAGGAATGCCTGTGGCTCCTACGGTTTGCATTGCTAACAACGTTTTTTCCCTTGCTTCTTTAATTTGATACATTCTCTTGTAACCTTGTGTTTTTATATGTTTTTCCGCTTGTGTGGCGTTATGAGTGTATGTCTTATATGAAATCACATTAACGTGATTCTCCAGGACTCATTCCAAACTCGTCCTTGAAGCATTTGTTGAAGTAAGAGGGTGATGTGAATCCCACTTCGTAGGCTATTTCGGCTACGGAACGTTCGGTCTTGAGGAGGAGCTTCTTGGCTTTTTCGAGGCGAGCCTTGCGCAGAAGTTCCACGGGAGTCTGTCCCGTGAGCGCCTTCACCTTGCGATAAAGCTGCACGCGTGAGAGTCCGACGTCTGCGCCGAGGCGTTCTACGGAATATTCGGAGTCGCCCATGTTCTTCTGCATCACCTCGCGCAGTCTGCCGATGAAAGTCTGGTCAAGCGTGTTGAGGCTCTTCTCCTCCTCCTTCTCTTCGGTGGAACCGGAGAAGATGGAGCGCAGCATGGAGCGTGAACGCAGCAGATTGTCAATGCGGGCAAGCAATACAGAGCCTGAGAACGGCTTCGTCAGGTATGAGTCGGCACCCGTGCCGTAGCCCTCTTCGCGCTGTTCGGTCAGCGAACGAGCTGTGAGCAGGATGACGGGGATGTGGCATGTGGCGGTGTCGGCCTTCAGCTGGCGCGTAAATTCCAGTCCGTCCATCACCGGCATCATCACGTCGCAGACCACGAGCTTGGGCACCTCTCGGCGTGCCTTCTCCAGTCCTTCCTTGCCGTTGGCTGCCTCCGAGATGTTGTATTTCTGCTTCAGTATGGAGTGGAGGTATGTGCGCATGCCTTCGTTGTCGTCAATGATGAGCACGAGCGGACGGTCATGGTCGAAGTCTTCGGCGTTGGTGATGCGCTCTGCCGACTCCTTGGCGCTGATGCTGGTGGTCACGTAATTGTCGTCGATAAGCCCTGCCTCTGCTGTCGGCTTCTCCTTTTCCACGTCCTTTGCTGGGTCGTAACCCGGATGTGAGTCGGGCAGGCTGACCACGATGGTAAGTCCCTTGCCTTCCTCGCTTTCTCCGTGCACCTCGCCCTTATGCAGTTCCACGAACGCCTTGACGATGGACAGACCTATGCCTGTGCCGCCTTCTGCTCCTCGAGCCTGATAGAAGCGCTCGAAGAGGCGCGGCAGTTCGTCCTTCGCCACACCCTTTCCCGTGTCGCTCACCTTGATGGTGTATGTATGGTTGGTGTATGCCAAGGATATGTTGATGCTTCCTCCCTTTGGTGTATACTTGAGGGCGTTGGACATCAGATTGAAGAAGACGTGCGAAATCTTGTCGCGGTCTGCAATGATGATAGCCTCCTCCTTCACTGTTGACGTGTCCACAGTGATGGTGAGCTTGCGCCTGATGGCGATGGTACGGAAGTCCTCCGACCACAGCGTGAGAGCCTTTTGCAGGTCGAAACGGTTGAGAACCAGCTCCGCCTTGTTGGTCTGCACCTTGCGCAGGTCGAGGATTTCGCCCACGAGCTGTAGGAGAAGATGCGTGTTGCGGTGTATCATCTCAAGCATTGATCGGTGCGGTGCCTTCACTGTAGGGTCTTCCAGCAACTGCTCCGTCGGTCCTGCGATGAGCGTAAGCGGCGTGCGAAGCTCATGGCTGACGTTGGTGAAGAACTGCAGTCGGCGCTGCGTCATGTCCTCAATCTCCTTGGTAAGTTGCTCCTGACGCTTTACTGCCTCCTTCAGTTTTCGGTTTATGAGAGCCTTTGTGCGGTATGCGTTGACGGCAAGGGCACATGCCACAATCAGCAATATGAGGAAGCTGACAAGTATTATAAGGTACACTCTCTGAGTCTGGAAGTCGCTTGCAGCCTTGTCCACTCTCGAGCGAAGCGTAGCAAGACGGCTCTGCTGTCTTACGGTCTCGTCATACTGCATGAGCAGCACGCTTGCGTTTTCGTGCGTTACGAGAGCCGAAGCCAGCAGATTCTCGCGCTCATACTTCTTGCCCGTAAGGATGTTCATGGCGAGCTGCATCACCTCGTCGCCACGTGTGGGGTAGGTGTAGGATGCGAACAGCTTGCCCTCGCTTATGAGCTGCATGCCGCCGCCCTCTTCGGGCATGGCGTCTATGCCGCAGAAGCGAATGCGGCTGATGTCCAAACCGTGCTTCTGGCAAGCCTTTCGTGCGCCCACTGCCATGCGGTCGTTATGTGCGAAGATGCACGTGAAGTGGGGTGGGGTGGCGGAAAGCATCGAGTCCACCACGTGATAGGCGCCCTTCTCCGTCCAGTCGGCATACAGTTTCTTCACAAGGTTGATCTTGTTCTGACCGTTTGCGATGCTCTCAAAACCGTCGGCACGCTCAATGGCTGGCGACGAAGACGAAAGTCCGCACAGCTCCACCACGTCGCTTACGCCCGCTGAAGCGAGGAAGCGTCCCATGTCAGAACCTATCTTACGGTTGTCTGCACCGATGTATGCCGTGTATTTGTCCGATCGTGTGCGTCTGTCGAAGATTATCACGGGAATGCCTTTCTCGTAGGCACGGTCGATGGCTGGCGATATGCTCACCTGTCCAGGCGCCACAATAAGAAGGTCTACATCCTCATTGACGAAGGCGTCAATCTGCTGCGTCTGCATCTTGACATCGTCATTGGCTGACTTGATGTCAAGTTTCACATTATTATAATATAGTGCTGCGATGCGCAGCTCCTCGTTCAGCTTCTCTCGCCAAACGTCTTCCGAGCATTGCGACACACCGATGACGAACCGCTTCTTTTCCTTCGTGGAGCAGGAACTGAAGAGGAACGTGAATGTTGTCGTGAATAATAATAAATATATGGCATAGAGCCGTCTATGCGAATGACCTTTCATGAAAGTTAGTCTTTAAGTAATTATTGTTGTTCGTAATACCTTATTGTTGGGTGTATGTTGTATGATACGCCAAAATTACACATTTTATTCGTTTTATGAACGGAATATAGCAAAAAAAATATAGAGAAACATTTCTGATATCCGATGAACGATAAATTAAATTCAAAATCTTGGATTCTCACTAACTTTGCAAGCGTAAGTTATAGATAAAGGTTAGTAGTTTTAGTTATAGATATTGGTATAGAAAAACACCCACACTTATTAATTATGCGAATAATCTTTAGTGGTAGGTTTTAGTTAGATTATGAGGTTAGTTGAATTTTGGGATAACCAAGAAAAAAAGCCGTTGGAGACAGAACTGTCACCAGCGGCTTTTGCTTTGCAGGTGGTACGGAGTTTAAAAAATTTCTGATTTCTTGCCATGCAAATATCGTACAAGGAGTAAAAACCTGTTACAAAATAAAAATCAATTATAGAGAATCGAAAAGCTGTTTTTATGGTGTTTTGCTGCGCAAACAGCACCCACGCCATACGATAGTGTCGCTTTTACATTCCAATAGTGCCACTATTAGAGTGTAAAAGTGGCGCTATTGCATGATAATAGGGGCACTATTGGAATGTAAAAGTGGCGCTATTGCAGAAGAAAACGGCTCTTTTACAAGTCTGATTTCATAACGTTTGACTTTAACTGATTTTACTTTACACTTTTCTTGTTGTTTTACTAATTTACTT
>OOAA01000990.1_pt1 | contig 16283 bp, 12 predicted proteins | sample 1671671 | NCBI WGS metagenome assembly OOAA01 (sample SAMN06348180, study PRJEB24527) | human gut metagenome | biome: human gut; feature: ankylosing spondylitis patient; material: feces | host: Homo sapiens | place: China | collected 2015-10 | reverse complement strand
ATAAAGATTGGAAATTCGTACTGAAAGATTCTGCTCATTATTCATATACTTCTTATGTCCCTGGTGATGAATGGAAGAAAGTGAACCTGCCACATGACTGGAGTGTTGGTTTACCTTACGATTCCATTTCGGGTGAAGGATGTGTAGCTTTCCTTCAGGGAGGAATAGGATGGTATAGCAAATCATTTCCCACAACAATCAGTGCAAATCAGAAATGCTATATAGTGTTCGATGGAGTATATAATAATTCTGAGTATTGGATAAATGGCAAAAAGCTTGGATATCATCCTTCGGGATATGCTCCTTTTTATTTTGATGTCACAGACTATCTCAATCCCAATGAGGATAACCGTATGACTGTAAGGGTCGACCACAGCCATTATGCCGACAGCAGATGGTACACCGGTTCAGGTATATACAGGGATGTGAAAATGATTGTAACCGACAGACTGCATATTCCGGTTTGGGGAACATTTGTCACTACTCCCGTGGTTACTGATAAATATGCTAAAGTAAACAACCAGGTTACCGTGTGCAACAGCTACTCCGAACCCAGAGCTGCAGTTGTTGAGGTAGTATATAAGGATAATAAAGGCAATATCGCAGCCTTTGAGGTCTTCAGTATAAAACTGAATGCTGGTGAGGAGAAAATTATCGACATCGTATCTGAGATTAAACAGCCTGATTTGTGGAGCGTCGATACACCTGTCCTCTATACAGCCGAGACACGCATCAAGAATGGCGATGAAGTAATTTCTGAAAACACTGTCAGGTTCGGCATACGGACATTCCGTTTTGATGCAGACAAAGGTTTCTTCCTTAACGGGAAAAACATGAAGATAAAAGGAGTATGCCTGCACCATGATGCCGGAATGGTTGGCGCGGCAATGATACGCGATGTGTGGTACCGGCGTCTGAAAACCCTAAAGGAAGGAGGATGCAATGCCATCCGCCTCTCGCACAATCCGGGAGCGGAAGAGTTTCTGTCTTTGTGCGATGAGATAGGTCTTCTGGTTCAGGAAGAATTCTTCGATGAGTGGGATTATCCCAAAGATAAAAGACTCAATATGAAGGAAACTGTAGAAGACTATCCTACGCATGGCTATTGCGAGCATTTCCAGGAATGGGCAGAAAGAGATTTGAAAAACGTAATGAGGAGAAGCCGTAATCATGCCTGTATCTTCCAGTGGAGTATAGGTAATGAAATAGAATGGACTTATACCGGATGCCGCGAGGCGACAGGTTTCTTCGGTGCCGATTCCAACGGTAATTATTTCTGGAATCAGCCTCCATACTCTAAAGAAAAAATCAGAGAAATGTGGAAAATCCAGCCTAAACATGCATACGACATTGGCCGTACAGCGCAAAAATTAGCTGCATGGACACGCCAGATGGACACCACACGTGTAGTTACCGCCAACTGCATCCTGCCTTCCATAAGCTTTGAGTCAGGATATATCGACGCGCTCGATGTGGCAGGCTTCAGCTACCGTCGCGTGATGTATGATTATGCTAAGAAGAATTATCCTGACAAGCCTATAATGGGTACAGAAAATCTCGGTCAGTGGCACGAATGGAAGGCGGTGATTGAAAGGGATTTCGTTCCGGGTATGTTTATATGGACAGGAGTCGATTATCTGGGAGAAAGTGGAAGCCGTCTTTCAAAATGGCCTCAAAAGTCGATAGGATGTGGTCTCCTGGATATGTGCGGCTATGTGAAGCCTTCGTACGACATGATGAAATCATTGTGGACAGACAAGCCTTTTATTGCTATATATTCACAGACTACAGACAAATCTTCGTATCTCCATGTAAAAGATGGATTTACTGATAAGAAAGGACATGAATGGGATAGAAGATTATGGGTTTGGGATGATGTAAACTCTCACTGGAATTATCAGAAAGGTGACTCGGTAATAGTAGAGATATATTCCAATTGTGATGAAGTGGAACTTTTCGTTAACGGTAAGTCGATGGGAAAGAAGTATATAGACGATTTTGAGGATCATATCTATAAATGGGCAGTTCAGTACAAGCCTGGCACTATTACCGCAAAAGGAAAAAATAAGTTAGGTAATACCACTACAGCTATAAGGACTTCAGGCAAAGAACATTCGATATTGCTGACGGTTGACAAACAAAGTATCGCAGCAAATGGAAAGGATGTTCTGCATGTCACAGCTCAGCTAACAGACAAAAAAGGTAATCCTGTAAAGACAACAGAACAGATGCTTAAGTTCAACATTGATGGAGAGTACCGTCTGCTTGGTATAGACAATGGAAACGTGAAGAACGTTTCTCCATATCAAAGTAAGGATATTATGACATATCAGGGAAGATGTATGCTGATGCTTCAGTCGACAGAAAAATCATCGGTACTGAATATCAGTGCAGAAACAAGTGAATTACACTCGAATAAACTAACAATTAATATAAAATAAAGTCTAGTATGAGAAAAATTATTCTTGCAGCCGGCATGATGTCGCTATTGGCAGCATGCGGAAATACAGGCAATACACAGACTATTGCCGTTGACGACACTCAGAATTATGATGAGCGTAAGGCCGATTCATTGGGAATACCTAAGGGAAATAAGTTAAGTGCAGCTATGAAACGTGCCATGAAATGGGAAAATCACGACAATAAATGGTTCTTTGAGTATAAGATGGAACCACTTAAAGGTGATCTTGCTTATGAAGAGGGCGTAGTAAGAAGAGACCCGAGTGCAATGCTGAAAATAGGTAATACATATTATGTATGGTATTCAAAGAGCTATGGACCTACCCAAGGATTTGCTGGAGATATAGAGAAAGATAAGGTTTTCCCATGGGACAGATGTGATATATGGTATGCCACATCAAAAGACGGATGGACATGGAAGGAACAGGGAATTGCAGTGAAACGTGGTGAAAAAGGTGCTTACGACGACCGTTCAGTCTTCACTCCTGAGGTGATGGAATGGAAAGGAAAGTATTATCTTTGCTATCAGGCGGTAAAATCCCCTTACACAGTCCGTGTAAAGAATACTATCGGTATGGCATGTGCTGATTCCCCTGAAGGACCGTGGATCAAGACAGACAAGCCTGTACTGGAACCTTCTAATACCGGCGAATGGGAAGGCGATGAGGATAACAGATTCAAGGTAGTGTCGAAAGGTGATTTCGACAGTCATAAGGTACACGACCCGTGTATAATACCTTATAAAGGTAAGTTCTATATGTACTACAAAGGCGAACGTATGGGAGAAGAAATAACATGGGGCGGCCGTGAAATCAAACACGGAGTGGCTATTGCGGAAAATCCTATGGGTCCGTATGTGAAATCGGAATATAATCCTATTTCAAACAGCGGGCATGAAGTTTGCGTATGGCCTTACAAAGGAGGTATAGCTTCACTTATCACCACCGACGGTCCTGAAAAGAACACACTCCAGTGGTCGCCTGACGGAATAAACTTTGAAATAATGTCAGTAGTAAAAGGCGCGCCACACGCCATTGGCCTGAACCGCAGTGCAGATGCCGAAAAAGAACCTACCGAAATATTGAGATGGGGTCTTACTCATATATACAACAGTTCAGACTATCAGAGCATAATGAGATTTTCTACCTGGACATTGCAGACACATACCGCTAAAGGTGAATCAAAAGAACGAAAATAATTATTATAACTTAAACTAAGATACCACGATGAGAAAACTGTTTACCATTTGTTTAGCATCGCTGCAAATAGCCTGTGCAGCAGAAGATTTCAATAATAAATCGTACGAGTGGGATATCTATCCTGTACCCGCTGATGCCGGCGACGGTATGGTGTGGAAACTCCATCCACAGTCGGACGACTTTAATTATGTTGCCGACGAAAAGGATAAAGGAAAAGAGTTCTATGCCAAATGGACCGATTTCTATCATAATCATTGGACAGGACCTGCTCCTACAATATGGCAGAGAGACCATGTTTCCGTTTCCGACGGATACCTTAAAATAAGAGCCAGCCGTCCTGAAGATGTCCCCATGAAGAAAGTTGTAAGCGGACCCAACACAAAGGAACTGCCGGGAACCTATACGGGATGTATCACATCGAAGACACGTGTAAAGTATCCGGTTTATGTGTAAGCGGTTGAACAACTCCATCTTGCGTATTTGATTTTAGTGTAGTTTGTTTACGCACTACCTTAATGGTGGTCAGATATGATTATTACTGCTCATGTTTGGTTGTCGTATCTCAGAAGTGAGATTGTCGTGGATTGTCCATGGATTTTCCGTGGACTTTCCATGGACTGTCTATGGATTTGTCTCATGCTAATGTCCACTTGTCCGGAAGCAACTCCCGGAGATTCCTGCTCGATTTGGGTTCGAGGTAATATGGCAGTTTTGTGATGACATGGTTCAACCATTCGCGCGGATTGACTCCACACTCCTTGCAGGAGCTGAGCAACGAACAGATGACAGCTGTATTTTTAGCCGCCTCCTGATTCCCACAGAACAGCATGTTTTTTCTGGTCAGAACGATAGGTCTCAGTGCGTTTTCCGCCCCGTTGTTGTCAATAAAGATTCTTCCATCATACAGATAGTGTCTCATTCTTGGCATGAGAGGATAAGTATAGGCTATGGCCTTTCCCATAAGACTGCGTTTAAGTACTTTGGGGTATGTGTTCTGAAGCCAGAGCTCAAAGGCGTCAAGCAGTGGTCCGGCCAGACGCTGCCGCAGTGCCGCACGTTCCTCATAGGAGAGTTGCCGCTCATCAGCCATATGCTCCACATTATACAGGTCTTGTATAAATTTAAGTCCCTGCATGGCATATTCCCGGTTTTCTTCCTTTCCTGACTCCAGATGCCTGCGTATGTGTGCGAGACAAGCACACAGATGCACATCCTCCTTCTCTTCAAAAATGTCATAAGCGGAGTAACCGTCACATTGAAGGTATCCCTTGAACGGCTTCAGGAGTTCGACCGCCACTTTCTGCGCACGTGAACCGTCGTCATAATGGAAGAAGAGCAGGCGCGGCATAGCCGCTCGGACCATCCAGATGTACTCCTTCGCCGCCTTGTGCCTGTCATGGTCTATAACCGGAAGCGTGGTCTCGTCAACCTGTATATAATCGGAGGAGAGTACTACCTTCTTGAGTTCCAGATAAAGCGGTTCCAGAAGTTCGCAGACGGGTTTGAACCAACCTCCCAATGTCTTTCGTGACAGCTTCACCCCCAGATGTTCCAGCTGTTTCACTTGTCGGTAGAACGGGACATGGTATTCGTATTTCTGTAAGAGGACCTCAGCGAGCATGGAAGCCCCGGGCATGCCTTTATATATGGGCATCAGTGGCATGGGAGCGGTTATAACAGTTTTCCTGCCGTTCTCAATGGCTTCCGTGTCATCCTTGAGGGCATACGTGGGACGTACCGTGTCTTTCACATAGAGATATCCCGGCTTCATCTCAAGAGTTCTGGTGTGTTCCTCGTCTATCTTGACGTATTTATCGGGATCAAGGCCTTCGGGTTCGATGACGACGGTAACCACAGGCAGGTCATCCATCACCACCCGGTTACGGCGGGATGTTTTTCCGGCGATCTGGACTTTCGGGACGGTAATCTGCGCCGCCGCCCTGTTGCGGGCTTCTTCGATTTCCGCCTCGACCTGTTCCAGATCGCCGTATTCAAAAGGGAGCATGGGGTCCCCCTTAATGGGTTTACATTTCTCACTCATCTTTCCGAACACTTTCCTTTTCAGCCATGCCAGTGAAGCGTTCAGATCAACTATCGTACTCCGGAGTTCCTCGATTGTTTGGGCTTGCGAGACAATCGTCTCATTCTGCTTGCGGTTGGTCGCCGCCATCACAGAAAGTTGCTCCTTCAAGGACTGTATCATTTGCACTAATGTGTCTTCCCTTGTCATTTCCTGATTTATTTGTGATATAAAGATAAGGAAAAAAATCGGGATAGGCAAGTTTGCAAAAGGTTTATTTTCAGTGTCTTTTAAGGCATCACCACCTCTTTCTCAGATCCCGCAGACGCCTCTGACGTTTTTTCTTGTCCTCACTTATTCCTTCGACCATCATCACCAGATCGCTCCACGTCATGGGATAGGATTTTGTGTCGGGATCATAATCAGGCAGTTTAAAAGTACCCTCTTCAAGAAGCTTCTCATACAGAACCAAGCCGCCGGTTTCCGCGTGAAGCAATTTGAGACGGTTTTTCGCACGATTCACGAACAGATAGACATCGCCGCTTCTTACATCACCACCCATCTTGTCATGGACAAGACCGCTGAGACTGAAAATCCTTTTGCGCATGTCTGTATAGCCGCCGCACAGGAAGTAGCGCATGTTATCATTTAGGCAGAACATTGGCATTGTATATTTTAGAGATAAAACTCAGGGCAGCCTTGCAACCGGACTGACCTTTAAATTTCAATTTCATCCCGTTGGGAAGTTCAAGGGAGATCTCTGAGTTATCTACAACCTTGCACGGTTGTCTCATCGGCCGGTAAGGTTCCGTAGCGGGAGGAGACATAGGGGCGGAATGGGAAGCCGGTAAAGCCTGTCGGTCCTCTATGATAATGGGACTGAAACCTACCATATCCTCCATGGGGGAACAGGCAAGCTCTTCATCTGTGATTTTGAAACGCAACTTCCATTCGTAAAACTTGGAGCGATGGAAACCCTCATTGTGACAAAAATCTGTTATACTCAAATTGCTGGCCTTCTGACGGCGAAGAATCCTGATAAATTCCTCACGCGTCATGTACTTCTTCTTTTGTATCATAATTATGAACTGATTTATTAGGATACAAAAGTAGGAAGCCTAAAGGCTTAGAAAAAGATGGATTTGTTCAGACGCTTACGTTTATGTAGAGGCATACGCAAAACTTTCAAATTCAACCATGGCATCCGATGTATGGATGCTCAGCCCTGACGATACTCAGGAAATCGACATCATAGAAGCATACGGCGGCGACAGAGACGGCGGAGGTTACGGTGCCGACAGACTTCACCTGAGCCATCACATATTCATCCGCCAGCCATTCAAGGATTATCAGCCGAAAGATCTTGGCTCATGGTATAAGGATGACAAGGGAACATTGTGGCGCGACGATTTTCATCGTGTAGGAGTGTTCTGGAAAGACCCTTTCACACTTGAATATTATGTAGATGGAGAACTTGTCAGAACCGTAAGCGGCAAGGATATTATCGACCCCAACAACTACACTGGTGGTACAGGTCTGGTAAAAGACATGGACATCATAATAAATATGGAAGACCAAAGCTGGAGAGCCGTTAAAGGTTTAAGCCCTACGGATGAGGAACTGAAAAATGTGGAAGACCACACCTTCCTGGTGGACTGGATAAGGGTTTATACACCAGTTCCCGAAGAATAGGATTTTATAGTTTATATCGTAATAAAAACACACTTCATATATTCAACTTTTTCATAAAAGAGTTCAGTTGTAATATGAAGTGTTTTTTTATTTTATTGCTTGAATTTGAAATAAATATTTGAGAATGATATATACTATGACTAGTTAAATATATAGAATTATGATGTCAAATAAATCAATAGAATGTTCCTGATGACTTCATTATTACGCAAAAGACTATTTATTGGATATTTTATTACAGGATTTATAGTCTTAAGTATGGTTACTGTAATGATAAATGAACGTTGCCGGTTGAAAGAACTTAATGAAGCTTATGAGAATACTAATAAAGTTCATTTGTATATTACTAAGTTGGCAACTTTAGGCGAATCAGTTATAGTATGGGATGAGTCTGATTATAACATATTTCATAATCAACGTTTTAAAACAGATAGTGTTCTACTTGAAATAAAATTAAGGAGTTGTGATTTTTTATGTCCAGTTCAAATTGATTCTTTACGGGAATTGCTTAAAACGAAAGAAATGCACTTGTTTCAAATAATGAAAGCAGTCCAATTTGCGAATAAATCTGATAGTATTCTTACTAATGAATTGCCTGTAATAGCTACTCAAACAGTAAAAGTGAAGACAATAACTCAGAAAAAGAAAGGAATTGCCGGATTATTCGGAAAGAAGGAGACGATACAAGTCCCCTATATAACTAATGAAATACAGAATTTTAATAATAGATTGGTTTCTGTCATAGATATGCGAAACAATCAGATAGAAACTTATGTGGATAGCTTGCGTTTGCAGAATAGGCTGTTAAATCAAAAATTATATGATTTTGTATCTTTTTTAGATAATCAGGTACAGCTGTCATTTATAGAACGAAACTTAGAGGTAACGGAAGTCAAACAAGAATCCTTTCGATTATTTATCGTAATGATGAGTATTGCGGTTTTTATAATATTAATTTCATTTTTACGTAAGGAAGAAATAATTAAATTTAAATTACAACAAGCTATTCAAGAAAACGAGAATTTGCTTGATATGCGTAAGAAAATCATCCTGACAGTTTCTCATGATATTAGAGGTCCACTTGGTAATATCCATAACTGTGCAGATTTGGTATCTGAAACGCGTGAAAAGAGGAAGCGCGAAAAATATTTAGATGACATCCGTCATTCTTGTCGACACGTTTTACATCTGGTTAATGATTTGATGGATGCTTACCGAATCAATGAAGCCGGTAATTTGCGTAACGACACACCATTTTATCTTGACCGTTTCTTGCAACGAATTTCAGATGAGTTTTCTCGTAAAGCGACTTCAAAAGGTCTGATTTTATATTCTGAACATAAAGGATCAAATGTAATAGTAAAAGGTGATGCGGACAAACTTGAACAGGTTTTAGCCAATCTACTTACAAACGCTATTAAGTTTACTTCCAGGGGTAACGTCAATTTCCATTCAGAATATTCAGAAGGAAAACTTCGTATTGAAATAAGGGATACTGGTATCGGTATGGATGAGGAAACACTGAAAAGAATATTTGCTCCATTTGAGCGTGCCGCACAGAATGTCAATTCTGAAGGGTTTGGTTTGGGACTTTTCCTTACCAAAGGATTAATTAAGGTTTTGGAAGGAAAAATGGATGTAGAAAGTGTACTCGGTAAAGGAAGCATGTTCAGACTGGAACTTTCTTTGCCTGAAACGGATGAGTTAGTTGAGGAAGACAAATCGGACCATAATACAATAACTATATTGCCTAAGAATGTTCTTGTAGTGGACGATGATCCTATACAACTGAAAATAGCGGAAGATATGCTCGGGCGCAAAGGTATATCCTGTAAAACCTGTAAGAATGCACGTGAAGTAGTGGCCGCTCTTGAAAATTCTGAATATGATTTGATCTTGACAGATGTACAAATGCCTGATACTGACGGATTCGGTTTGTTAAGATTGCTTCGCAATTCGGACATCGGCAATTCTAGAACTGTTCCAGTAGCAGTCATGACTGCCCGTGGTGACGGAAATTCCGGAATTTATGAAAAAGAAGGATTTGTAGGCTGTATTCATAAACCGTTCAATATCCACGGACTGCTTGCTTTTTTATCCACCATTATATCTCGTACACAAGTTTCAGTTTCCGGAGAATTCGATTTTTCCAGTTTACTGGAGAATACGGATGATTATAGTCATATGCTTTCTCTCGTTGTTATGGAATCTGAAAAAGAACTGGAGGAGATGGAATCTGCTGACAGGATAACCGACCGTGAGACCATGAGAAAAATAATCCACCGGATGATGCCTGTATGGGAGATGCTTGGGAAAGACAATATTTTACGTGATTTTCAAAGGCTACTACACGACAGTGATAGCCAAAATGAAACTGTTCATGAACATGCAATACAAATCATGGAGTGGCTTAAAATATTAATAGAAGAAACAAAAAAAGAACTGAAAAAATATGAAAATTCTGATAGTTGAAGACAATATGATACTTTGCGGAATGATTGAAAAATGGCTGCAGAAGGCCGGTTACGAAGTATTGACAGCTATAGATGAACCCGGTGCACGTAGTATTCTGAAGAAAAACGAAATCAGTCTGGTATTGGGAGACGTACGTCTGCCGGAAGGTGATGGTATCAGCTTTCTGGAATGGATGATGCGTTCTAAGATGGAAGTTCCATTTATTGTCATGACAGATTATGCCTGTATCACGGATGCTGTCCGTGCTATCAAACTCGGCGCTAAGGATTATTTGCAAAAGCCTGTTCATCAAGAGCAACTGATAGAATTAGTACATAGTATACTTAAACAGCCTGTTATTGTACGTAAAGAGCGTTCTTTTGTTGAACGTACCAGTGAAGCTGCCAGAAAAGCCGCTTCACTGGCTCGTCGTGTGGCACCTTCGGAACTTTCAGTCCTGATACTTGGTCCGAGCGGAAGCGGTAAGGAAGTGATAGCCCAGATGATACATCGTTATAGTGACAGACGTGAGAAGCCTTTTGTTGCCGTCAATTGTGGAAGCATACCTAACGATTTGCAGGCTTCAGAATTTTTCGGTGCAGTCAAAGGAGCTTTTACAGGAGCTGTTGCGGATAGAAAAGGACATTTTGAGACGGCCAATGGAGGAACTTTATTTCTGGATGAAGTCGGCAATATGCCGTATTCCATGCAGATTCTTCTTCTGCGTGTCCTTCAGGAAAAGGAGTTTAATCCGGTAGGAAGTGATAAAGTGAAACATACGGATGTACGTATTATTTCTGCTACCAATGAGGATATGAAAAAAGCAGTGGAGGAAGGTCGCTTTCGTGAGGATTTGTATTATCGCCTTGCAGAACTCGAAATTGTTCAACCGCCATTAAAAGATTGCAAAGACGATATTCTTCCGCTTGCCGAATTCTTCAGAAAAGAACATTCCGGTAGAATCCGTGTCAAGAATGAGGGATTTACCGAAGAAGCGAAAGCATGTATGTTGGGATATGACTGGCCGGGTAATGTGCGGGAATTGAACGCAAAGATCAAACGTGCGGTAATTGTTGCGGATAATGCATTATTGGATGTCTGTGACTTGGGACTGGACAATGTAGATTGTAGTGACAATCTGGATATTCGTATCATTCAGGAAAAGGAAAGGATACGAAATCTGCTTGATAAAAATCATGGTAATGTCAGCAAGACAGCAGCGGAACTCGGTTGCAGTCGTACATCCCTATACAAGAAAATGAAGAAACTTGATTTGAAGTAATCTTCATTCTTTAAAGCGGTACACAAGTCTGCATACATTGTTCCGTAATGTTTTGGAGTCACGTAAAGTCCATTGTCCGAACTGTATCTTTCCGGTTATGTTTTTCCCGTTTTTGTATGATATTGGAAGCAAGTAAATGACCAGTTCATCTGCGAGTCGGAAGAGAAACACACCATCCACATATTCTGCACTTTTTTCATCTTCTACCTTCATGAAAAATGTGCAGTCTTTTTCATGCCTTTCCTTGGCATCCATCAAGTCAAGCATACCGTAATGTGGATACATGTTGAATGTAGCCCGCTCTTCCCAATAAGGGAAGCCGTTCCGGTCTGTCCTGAGCCATTCCATCAGTTCCTCATTTTTGTCCGGCAGGAAACCGTCCAATGTGACGGGCATAATAATCTGTACTTTTGCCATACCTCTGCTTGTTAAAAATAAAAGCATGAAACCCATGCTTATTTCGAACAGAGGCTCTGACAAAGCCCAACACAGAAACTCGCATGGGCTCACGCTATACGGTATAGCATAAGCCTCACGCAATAGCCTCCGTGTTTTTGAATTTGTCAGATTCCTGTTCGAGACATCTTGCGACTTATGTATATAATCGACGGAAAACATCCCGTAATCCGCCGTTATGTTCTATTTCAATTTCAAAGATAAGGAATGTTCCCTGAAAATCAAACTTATTCAGGATTTATTTGTCATTCTGTATCTATTCAGCTTTTCTTTTCTCCTCTTCTACACTTTCTATTCCCAGCCGTTCACATAGTTCCGGATCATTCTTAATACGTTCCATCTCATCGTTGATGATCGCCTGGGCATCCGCCTTTATCTGGTCATAATTACGCTGTATCTGCTGGAGCATGATGTCATTCCCTTCACTGTCCTTGAATGTGTTGATAATAGGGATTTTTTTGTAAGCTTTCTCTTCCGCACTTACTTTGGCATGGTCCACAATAATTTCCGCATGGAAAATCTTCTGGTCTATTTTCTCACCGAAATTGTCCGACACGGAACCGACAAACGTACCCTGTGAGAGGTTGGAAATCTTGGATGCAGGAATCAAGGAATCCAGCTGGGTATTGATCGATGTAGAAACATCCTGACGGTTGATGGATATGGACTGTCGTTTCTGAAGGATTTTTCCAAAGCGTTCGGAAAGTGTCTTGGCTGTTTCACCTACCACCTGACCGCTGAATATGTTGCCGACTGTATTTTGAATTACCTTGCTTTCTTTTTCACCGTAGTCACGGTTAAGCTGGCTGAAGTCCTGAAATCCCAAACAAACCGCCACCTTGTTGGAACGTGCCGTTGCTATCAGGTTGTCCAGCCCTCGGAAATAGATGGTAGGAAGCTCATCTATAATGACCGTGCTTTTAAGCTGCCCTTTCTTGTTTATCAGCTTGACGATTCTGGAATTATACAGTCCGAGCGCAGCGGAATAGATGTTCTGTCGGTCCGGATTATTGCCCACACAAAGAATTTTAGGTTCTTTCGGATTATTGATGTCCAGCGTAAACTCGCTGTCCGACATCACCCAATAGAGCTGTGGGGAAATCATACGTGACAACGGGATTTTCGCCGATGCGATCTGCCCCATCAACTGCTCGGCTGCCCCTCCGAGCCATGCGTCCATGAACGGTGAAAGATAGTTCTCCAGTTCAGGATAAGAGGTCAGAATCGGGAAAATATCCTCGTAACGGCGGTTCAGGAACTCGATGGCATGGGGGAACGTGCAATACTTGCCATTCTGAAAAATTTTGAGATACCAGATGATAGCCGCGAAGAGAATGATTGGCGATTCCACAAAGAAGTCGCCCTGCTTCTGCACCCAACTTTTATTTAAGTTGAGCATAATAGTATAGGCACTCTCGTAAGCGTCCGTTATGTCCTCCATGAAATCCGGGTGAATGGGATTACAACGGTGCGAGCGTCGCGGGTCGTCAAAGTTTATCACGTAGAACTTCGGCTTCACCTTGTAGCCCTCCGGGTGGTTCAGCAGATGGTTATAGGCAATAGTCGAAAGGTCAGGATACTTGAAGTCGTAGATGTATTGACTAAATCCCTTCTCAATCTGCTGCTTGATAAAATTATTTACAACCGCGTATGACTTCCCGCTGCCCGGCGTACCCAACACGATGGACGCCCGAAAGGGATTAACCACGTTGATCCAGCCGTTGTTCCAACGTTTCTTGTAATAGAAGCGTGTGGGCAGATTGACCGAATACTCGCTTTCGATGAGCCGTGTCTCCTGCATGAAGCTCTCGTTCTCGTCGTTGAACACATCGTCCATCAGGTTGTGCTTCAACAGGCGGCTCATCCACAGACCGCCCATCAGCAGGCAGACATAGCCCGCCGAGAGGGTGAAGATGTACAGCCCGGCGATAGCTTCCACCGGCAGCGGCAACACCAGTATCCACCAGTTGAGGAAGAACAGCACGAACCCTGCGGCAAGCATCGTCCATATCTTTTCCCAAGTGATTTTCTCCCCTTTCACGCCTTTCGTCCCCAGACAGGACAGGGCAAGCAGGAGGACGGCGAACAGCTTCGTGTAGAGGATAGTACGGAACAGCCCCGCCATGCGGTCGAAGTTCATCAGTATCCTGTCCACCACGCCGATGTCCACACCCCACAGCCGTATGGCTTCGTAGCAGAACCAGTACACGTTCATGACCACTAAAATAATACTCACGGCACGCAGGAAATCCATGATTTTCGCCAGTGCCCTCAAATCGTCTTCTTGTGACATAAATTGAAAATTTTTGATTGTTCGTTGATACTTTGTTTACATTCCCAAGCCCTTGCGTCTCTTCTTTTTTCTCTTGCGCTGCATCGCCCGGATAAAGGCTTCCTCCTCGGCATCCACAGCCGGACCTTCGGGAGTGAGCAGACCGACACCGCCCGCCGTGTTCTCGTGGTCGGATGCGGTCTGTCCGCGCATATCCTCTTCTGTTTCCACCGGAACGGACAGCGGAATCGGCGGCTGTCCGGCATAAGGCAGCGTAAAGTGTTCCTGCAAGGCGTTGGCGGAAAGTTCCTTGCCCATGCGCGAGCCGTTCAGCACGCAGCCCGTTCGGTGGTCTATGAACGTGGCTCCGTAGATGCGCCCTTCCTCCGTGTAGCGCAGTACGGTGTCGATGCCCTTTTCCTTGAGCCGCGAAACGAACTTCTCCTTGTCATACGTGCCTTCAAGCACGGAAAGCACGGTGCGTTTCGTCATGTCGGCGAGTTTCCGGTCCTTAATCTCCTGTTTGGAACGGGCAAACTTCTTCTGCACGGCTTCATAGCCTGCGGACTTCCCGAAAAGCGAGGACTTGAACGGGTTGCCAGTCTTGTTCCCGGCATCATCGGTGACGGAATAGACCAGCCCGTGATACTCACGCCCGCGCACGTTTCCCCGCGCTTCCTCCACCGTCATATTATATAAGGATAGGAGGGCGCGATATTCGCCCATCGTCCGGAAACGGTACTGTCCACTCAGAGCCTTGACGGTATTTCCGACCTGCCTCTTCACGTCGCCCGCCGAAGCGTCCACCTTGCGCAGCGGATTTTCCAGCCGTAGGTTCTTACGCTCCGCCGGGTGCAGCCCGTACTTCCGTTCCAGTTCCCTGCGGATGCGGTCGCTGCGGCGGAAGAGGAAATCCTGATTGAGCCGCCTGCCTTTCTCGTCCACATTGATTGTCACGATGTGCAGGTGGTGACGGTCTATGTCCTCGTGCTTGACAACAAGGTACGGCTGGTTCCCGTAGCCGAGTTTCTCCAGATACTCGCGTGCGATGTCCTGCAATTCCGTATCTGTCAGCACGTCGTCGGGATGCGGGTTGAGCGAGATATGGAGTACCGGTTTCTCCACCCTCGTATGCTCCGGCATACAGGCGAGAAAACCTTCCATCGCCTTGCGTATGTCCACCGTCCCCGTGCCGTCATTGTAGATGCGGTTGGTGGTGAGCAGCCGCCCTTTCGCCCCGTTGATCTTTTCCCCGTTGTAGGCAAGCGCGCCGTACAACGACTTTCCTACACTGATTTTTGCGACCATTTCGCCTCCATTTCCCTTGAAAGTTCCACAATCTGACGGCTCAGTTTCACGAGTTCGACGGTCTGTTGCTCCAGCTTGTAGAGCAACGCCATCGCCTTTTTCTCGGAAAAATGCAGCCTGAGTTCCTTCACGACTTGGTTGTAGTTCGTGCCTACCGCGCGGAACTGCGCATGGAAATCGGACAGTCTGGTGTAGTAATCCACCAGCGTCCTGTCCACTTTCAGCACCCTGAACGGTTGCCCGAAGAAGTGCGCCTTGATGAAAACCGACTTGGCGTAAACGCCCGACTTCTCGAACATGGCGAGGAAACGGTTGTGTTCCTCCTCGTTGAAACGGACGGTGTAACGGAACACCGCCGGGTCAAGTTTGGGATTTCTCCCGGTCTTGTTTCTTTTCTCTTTCATATAAACTTTGGATTTAGCGGATGGACGGCATAAGCCGCCGCTTCTTGGCACAGACACCGCAGGTTTGAAAGGCTTCCCGACTTCGGAGAGGAAGCCCGCCCCCTGCAAGGGCAAGTGCTTTTCGTGGCTGCTCAAAACGTTTTGAGCGGCTGAAAAGACATCTTGCTATGTTCAGGTGAACATAAAAATCCGTCGGGGACGGATTGGGGATGATTCCTTTCAAACTCCGGGCTGCGCTACCTGCGGCGTACCCTGCCGTTCGGGTGCAAAGTTACGCCCTTAAGGCGATGTCCGACAGAGGCTTGACCCGGACAATCAGTGCCAACCGGCGCAACGTGCTGCCACTTGCCGGAGAAGTGATACAAGTTCCAAAATATCCTTGTTTATTTGCAGTGTGATTCGGATGTGGGACTGAAAATACACTCCTTCCGCCGGATGTTCGGACAGCAATCCGGGCATCAATCCAAACGGTTGAAAACAGGTGTATGTATTCAGATAGTTTTCCAAGCACACGTCCGTGCGGACGGATAAAAGCATGGACGGTTGGACAAACCGATGAATACCCGCAGGCACAGCCGGATTAAGGAGTGAATAAATAAATGAATGGGAGTGCGTGCGTACGTACTAATGACAATACGCTACCGCCACCGGACAGATGTATAACCAAATAAATTATCAAAAAAATGAAAGAAGCAACTTATGTGGCAATCTCCACGCAGAAAGGTGGAGCGGGTAA
>OOAA01000979.1_pt1 | contig 16551 bp, 12 predicted proteins | sample 1671671 | NCBI WGS metagenome assembly OOAA01 (sample SAMN06348180, study PRJEB24527) | human gut metagenome | biome: human gut; feature: ankylosing spondylitis patient; material: feces | host: Homo sapiens | place: China | collected 2015-10 | reverse complement strand
ATGCAGGCAGGTTTTTTTGAAAAGCAGATCGTTCTGACCCCGGATCTTTGCGGCAGCGCGGCGGCGCTTTCGCCGCTGGCGGCGTTCACGATCTTTCAGGGCATCGCGTCGGAGCACGCGGAGAGGATCGGCGTCGGCGGCGCGGCCATGGCAAAGCGGGGCGAATTCTGGCTGACCGTCCACAGCCGGGTGGATTTTTACGAGCCGGCGTATCTCATGGACGAGCTGACAGCCCGCACGTGGCCGGAGCAATGCGAGGGCCGGGACATCCGCTGCTTCCGCAGTTACCGTCTGACGAAGGGCGAACAGACCGTCGCGCTGGGCCGGACGCAGTGGGCCATTCTCGGCCCGGAGCAGAAGATCCTGCGCTTTGAGCAGTCCGGCTTCCCGGCGGATTTTCCATTCCCGGCCACAGCCGCCATTGCCGAGCCGCCCGTGCGCTTCCACGACGAGCTGACGCAGGACGAGCTTATCTACACGCACCTCGTCCGCGCGACGGATATCGACATGGGGCGGCATATGAACAACGTCGTCTATATCCGCCTCCTGCTCGACTGCCTGCCGGCAAAGGAGCTTGCCTCCGGCAGGATCAAAAGCATTGAGGCGCACTATGCAAGCCCATGTCTGGAGGGCGAAACGCTCGGCGTCTTCTGCCGCCGGAAGGAGCGGCTCTGCCGCATGGCCGTCCGCCATGCAGACGGCCGCCCCGCCGTTCTGGCGCAGATCGTATTTAGATAAGTCCCTATGCAAAACGAGCCGCCCCGTCTGGGACGGCTCGCGGTGTGATATGGGTCAGATCCGGCTGGCTGCGGCCTCTACGAAGCCGAAGAACAGCGGGTGCGGACGGTCGGGGCGGCTTTTGAATTCGGGGTGGAACTGGCAGGCGGTGAACCACGGGTGGTCCGGCAGCTCGACGATCTCGACGAGCCGTCCGTCCGGGGACAGTCCGGTCGGAACCAGTCCGGCGGCGACGAACGCATCGCGGAAGTCGTTGCAGAATTCATAGCGATGGCGGTGACGCTCGGAGATCTCCGTTTTTCCATAGAGCGCCGCTGCGCGGCTGCCCTCCGACAGCACGCACGGATATGCGCCGAGGCGCATCGTGCCGCCCTTCTGGGTGATGGACTTCTGTTCGGGCATGATATCAATGACGGGATGCTTGGTAAACTCATCGAATTCCGCCGAATGCGCATCCTCCCAGCCCAGCACGTGCCGCGCGAACTCGATCACGGCGATCTGCATGCCGAGGCAGATGCCAAAGTAGGGGACTTTGTGCGTGCGGGCATACTGTGCGGCGACGATCATGCCCTCAATGCCGCGGTCGCCGAAGCCGCCGGGCACGAGAATGCCCGCGCAGCCGCCGAGGACAGCTTCCGCATTTTCCTGCGTGAGCTTTGACGAGTCGACCCAGTTGATATCGACGATCACGTTATTCGCCGTGCCCGCGTGGAACAGCGATTCCTCGACGGACAGATACGCGTCGTGCAGCTCCGTATATTTGCCGACCAGCGCGATGGACACATGGCGGCTGGCCGTCTTGATGCGCGCGACCATCTCGCTCCACGCGGTCAGGTCCGGCGCGCCGCAGGCAAGCTCCAGCTTGCGGCAGACGACGTTTGCAAGGCCCTCGCGTTCGAGCAGCAGCGGCACCTCATAGAGCGTCGAGGCCGTCGTGTTCGGAATGACGCAGTCCGGCTCCATGTTGCAGAACAGGGCGATTTTGCGGCAGATGTCCTCCGTCATGGGCTGGTTCGTGCGGCAGACGAGGATATCCGGCTGGATGCCGATGGACAGCAGCTCCTTGACGGAGTGCTGTGTGGGCTTGCTCTTAAGCTCGCCCGAGCCGGGAATTTCGACGATCATGGGCACATGGATGAACAGGACGTTTTTCTTCCCCTGCTCGGCAGCCACCTGCCGGATGGCCTCGAGGAACGGCTGTGACTCGATATCGCCGACCGTGCCGCCGATCTCGGTGATGAGCACGTCGGATGTTCCGTTGTCCATCTGGTAGATGCGGGACTTGATCTCGTCCGTGATATGCGGGATGATCTGCACGGTGCGGCCCAGATAGCCGCCCTCGCGCTCGCGGCACAGAACGCTCCAATAGACCTTGCCCGCCGAGACGGAGCAGCCCGCCGTCAGACTCTCGTCCGTGAAGCGCTCGTAATGGCCGAGATCAAGGTCCGTTTCCGCGCCGTCGTCGGTGACGAAGACCTCGCCGTGCTGATACGGGCTCATCGTGCCGGGGTCGACGTTCAGATACGGGTCAAATTTCTGGTTCTGCACGCGCAGACCGCGCTGCTTCAAGAGCCTGCCGAGCGATGCGGCGCAGATGCCCTTGCCAAGGCCGGATACGACGCCGCCGGTGATAAAAATATACTTCATCCTGTATGCCTCCAACTCCCAATTTCCGCAAAACAAAATACGGTCGGTATTGTACCGCCGCGCGCACAAAACGTCAAGAATGAAACTTTTACGAAGATAAAACGCGAGAAAACGCAGCTTCTTGTGGAGCCAGCCGAAATTTCCGCGAGCTTGTATTTTTTTCTTGCGCCGCGCATCCGGCTATGCTATACTGGGTCTGTACCCACCGCCGGAGGCGTCCGCCTCCGGCGGGCTGTTTTTTATGCGTGTCCGCATATTGCGGACAGTGCAAAGCCCCGCCTGTCTTATGACAGACGGGGCGCTTTTGCAGGTTTTCAATGCGTTTCGTTGTATTTACAGATGCCGAGGGCCAGAAGATCCATGGCGCGCTCCAGATCCTCCTGCTTGAGGACGTAGGCGATGCGGATCTCGCTGCGGCCCTTGCCGGGCGTGGCGTAGAAGGGCTCTCCGGCGGAGAACATGACGGTGTCGCCGCAATCTTCAAACTCCTGCAGCAGCCAGAGCTGGAATTTCTCCGCGTCGTCGACCGGCAGCGCGGCCATGAGATAAAACGCGCCGCGCGGGCATTCGCAGATGACGCCGGGGATCTCGTGCAGCTTGCGCACGACGGTATCCCGGCGGCGCTTGTATTCCTGCCGCACCTGCTCGAAATATTCCGGCCCGACGGAGTAGAGTGCCGCCGCTGCGATCTGGTCGAGCGTCGCGACCGACAGCCGCGCCTGACAGTATTTGAGGGCGTTGGCCATAAACTCCCGGTTGCGGCTGATGAGGCAGCCGATGCGTGCACCGCAGGCGGAAAAGCGCTTGGAGACGGAATCGATGAGGATCAGGTTTTCCTGTCCGTAGTCAAACTTGCCGAACGAATGCAGCGGCTCGCCGTCGTAGGTAAACTCGCGGTAGACCTCGTCGGCCACGAGATACAGATCGTGCGCCACGGCCACGTCGAGCAGCATTTTCATCTGCGCCTCCGTGAGACAGGTGCCGGTGGGGTTGCCGGGATTGGTGATCATGATGGCCTTCGTCTTCGGCGTGATGCAGGCTTCAATGCGCGCACGGTCGGCGTAGAAATAGCCCTCCTCCGGCTTCGTGTGCAGCGGATGGATGACGCCGCCTGCGGTTGTGATGAACGTGTGATAGTTCGGATAGAACGGCTCGGGGACAATGACCTCGTCGCCGTCGTCCAGCAGACAGTTTGCCGCAATCTGCAATGCTTCGCTGCCGCCGGTCGTAATGAGGATGTCGGACTCGTCCAGTCCAACGCCGATGTTTTCATAGTACTTCCGGATAGCTTCGATCAGCTCCGGGATGCCGGGCGAGGCTGCGTAGGCCAGAACCGGCGTGCGGAAATTGTGGATCGCGTCGTACAGTGCGTCCGGCGTGTGGATATCGGGCTGGCCGATATTCAGATGATAGATCTTTTTTCCGGCTGCCGCTGCTGCCACTGCGTAGGGATGGAATTTGCGCATGGGGGACTGCCCGCATGCAAGTGCTTTGCTGGACAACTTCATAAGAATACCTCCTGTACCCGTATTTTCCGGGATGTCCACCCCGGTTCCTGCACATGCCGTGCATGAAAATTTTATTCATCATACCATATTCCAGGCAAAAAAACAACGGGAACCTCGGCACCGCAGGAAGTTTTTCTGCAGTGCCGCCCAAAATCCATACTATTAGTATGGATAATTTCCGTCCGAATCATATGAATCGTGTGTTTCATTCCGGTGCGGTATCTGATACGATAGAGGCATCGGGAGGGATGGATATGCAGATCAGACTTGCGGAAAATATCCGCGCGCTGCGCAGGCAGCACAGATTCACGCAGGAGCAGCTGGCCGAAAGCCTGGGCGTGACGCCCGGCGCGGTCTATAAGTGGGAGGCGGGGCTTTCCCAGCCGGAGCTGGCGATCATCGTCGAGTTGGCCGACCTGTTCGACACGTCGGTCGACGTGCTGCTGGGCTATGAAGTGAAGGACAACCGCCGTCAGACGACGGCGGAGCGCCTGCGGCGGTACCGGACGGAGAAGGACCGCGCGGGACTTGCGGAGGCGGAAAAGGCGCTGCAAAAATACCCGAACGACTTTGAGATCGTCTACAGAAGCGCGGGACTTTACCGCGTGTTCGGCATCGTAGAGGGGGATGAGGCGCTGCTGCGGCGGGCGTTGGCACTGCTGGACAAAGCGCGTCTGCTTTTACCGCAGAACGCGGACCCGAAGATCGACGAAACCGTGCTTTACGCGGAAACCGCGCAGACGCTTTTGGCGCTCGGCGAGGCGGACAAGGCCGTCTCGCTCTGGAAAACGCACAACGCAGGCGGCTTTTACAGCCATATCATCGGCTCGACGCTTTCCAGCAGCTGCGACCGGCCGCAGGATGCGCTGCCGTTTCTGTCCGATGCCCTGCTGACCGCGTGCGCAAATCTTGTCAACATCGTGGTGGGCTATCTCAACGTCTATTACAAGCAGCAGGACTTCGCGGCCACGAAGGCCATCATTCGATGGGGGCTGGACACGTTCGGCGGGCTGAAGGACGCAGACAAACCGTGCTTTCTGGACAAGGTGAACGCATCGATGCTGGTGTGTCTGGCCGGTGCGCAGAAAAACAGCGGGGAGCCGGACGCAGCCGCCGCTTCTCTGCGGCAGGCGCGGGCGCTCGCCGCGCAGTTTGACGCCGCGCCGGATTACCGCGGCGACGCGCTCCGCTTTGTAAGCGGCGGCGAGCCTGCCGGGATCTACGACGATCTGGGCGCGACGGCCATGGACGGCGTGCGGAAGATCGTGCGGGATCTGGACGACGCGGAATTACTGGCATGGTGGAAGGAAATTGATTCCGATGAAGCATAAACCGCTGGCGCGGCAGCTGACCGCGCAGTTTTTCCGGGGCAATGTCCCGATGTTCGCCCTTGCGGTGTTCGCCGCGCTGACGGGCGGCACGCTGAATCTGATCGTGACATGGCTCATGCAGCAGCTGATCGACGCGGCCTCCGGCCTGCCGGACGCGTATCTGGCGCTGAGCGGAAGGGGGCTGACGGCAGGCGCGGTCATCCTGTTTGTGAATCTGATGAACTTTATGATCGAGCCGGTCGCGGAGCTGCCTGCACTTCTTGCGGCGCGAAAAGCCGCGCGGGGTTTGATCGTCAAGCTGGCAGACGCGCTGGAGCAGGCGGCGCTGCGCCGCTATGACGGCATCCTCGTCCTGAAGGATGGCCGCATCGCAGAGTCCGGCTCCTTCGACGAGCTGATGGAACAGAAGGGCTATTTCTACGCGCTGTATACGGTGTCGCAGTAAGCTTTACGCACGAAAAGGCTCTCCCTTGCGCGCAAGGGAGAGCCTTTTCGTGTGTTCAGACTGACTCCGGTCATCTCAAACCGTTTCGGAATAGCTGCCGAGGTAGCAGACGTGTTCGCAGACGGATTCCAGCTCGCCGAGGAGCTTCGGCAGCTCCGGTGAGTAGACGGAGGCTTCGAGATCGAAATAGAACCGGAACGTGTCGTCCGAGCCGGGAATGGGGCGGCTTTCCAGCTTTGTCAGGTTGATGCCCCGGCCATAGATGCGGGCCAGCACCTGATAGAGGCTGCCGGGTTCGTTGGAGAGCGTGACGAGAAGGCTCGTCCGGTCGGCGCCCGGATAGACCTCGGGCTTTGCCGCGATGCAGATGAAGCGGGTGTAGTTGCCGTGCTCGTTCTGCACGCGCTCCTGCAGCGGCTGCAGGCCGTAAATTTCCGCGCAGGCGGGCGAGGCGATGGCGGCGAGATCGCGCCGTCCCGCTCCGGCGACCATGCGGGCTGCCGCCGCCGTGTTTTCGCAGCGGGTCACGGTCACGTTCGGCAGCTGCTTCAAAAATTCGGAGCACTGCTCCAGCGCCTGTCCGTGCGAGACGACCTCGCGAATTTCGGACAGCTTTACGCCCGGCAGGGCCAGCAGACTGTGATCTACGCGCAGGCGGACGCTGCGGACGATGGAGAAATTGTGCTTCTGCATGAGGTCGTACACCGCGTTGACCGAGCCTGCCGTGCTGTTTTCCAGCGGCAGAACGCCGTACTGGCACAGGCCCTGCTCGATGGCGGAGAAGACCTTGTCGAACGTCGCGCAGAAAAACACGCTCGGATGCTGGAAGAGTTTATCGCAGGCCTGCTGCGAATACGCGCCCTCAACGCCCTGGCAGGCAACGGCTGCTGTGGGTGGGAAGAGCTGCGGCGTCTGCTCCAGCGCCGCTTTGAGAAGCGCCGGAAGCGCCGTCTTTTCGTCCAGCAGATCGCGCTGGTAGCTGCGGCTGAGGGAGAACAGCAGCCGGTAGAGGCTCACGGCTTCCTCCTGCAGCTCCTCCGGCGCGGCCTTTACGATCTGCGCCAGCTTCTCGCGTTCCCGCCCAGCGTCCAGAACCGGCAGGCCGTGCGATTTTTTATATGATGCGATCCCCGCAGCCGTCTGCATCCGCTCGGCAAACAGCTGCAGAAGCTCCGCGTCGATCCGGTCGATCTGTGACCTGTAATCAGAAAGTTCCATAGCGATATCCATCCTTTCAGAAAATACAAACAAAAAACGCGGCACAGCGTAATCTGTGCCGCGTTGCGAACCTGACTTCGTTTCTGCGCATCACAAATTACCCTTACTGCAAGCCAGTAAAGGTAAAGAGAAACGCGAACATGGCGGAAACGTACATCATAACGACCTCATTTCGAAGATGGCATCATGGTAGCAGAACGGGACTGGAATGTCAAGCCCTTGCGCGCAGCTTTTCCAGAAGCGCGGTAAAATAGTCCGGCAGCTCACAGCAGACGGTTACGAGCTGTCCTGTGCGCGGGTGCACGAAGCGGAGTTCCTTTGCGTGCAGGCATTGGCTGTCCTGCCCCAGCTCGGGCTTTTTATGGCCGTAGACCATATCGCCCAGGATCGGGTGTCCGCGATAGGCCATGTGGACGCGGATCTGGTGCGTCCGGCCCGTTTCCAGCTTGCACTCGACGAGCGTATAGCCGGAAAAGCGCTCCAATACGCGCCAGTGCGTCACGGCGCTGCGGCTGTTTTTCTCCGTGACGGCCATTTTCTTGCGGTCGGCCGGGTGGCGACCGATGGGCGCATCGATGGTGCCGGAATCGTCTTTGATCTTGCCGCAGACAATGCACACATACGTCCGGGCCAGACTATGATCCTTCAGCTGCGCGGCCAGCGCGGCGTGCGCAAGGTCATTCTTGGCCGCAATGATGAGGCCGGATGTGTCCTTGTCGATGCGATGGACGATGCCGGGGCGCTTTTCCCCGCCGATGCCGGACAGGGAGTCGCCGCAGTGGGCCAGCAGCGCGTTGACGAGCGTGCCGTCCGCGTGACCGGGGGCCGGGTGGACGACAAGCCCCTTGGGCTTGTTCACGACGATCACGTCCGCGTCCTCATAGCAGACCTCCAGAGGAATGTCCTGCGCCGCGATGTGCGTTTCGTGCACCTCCGGAATTTCCAGCTCCAGCGCCGTCCCGGCGGGGAGCTTTTCGTTCTTTTTGACGGGCCTTCCGGCCTGCGTGACCGCACCCTGCTCGATCAGGCGCTGGGCCTGGCTGCGGGTCAGCTCCGGCACGAGGCGGCTGAGCGCGCTGTCGAGCCGTTCGCCGTCTTTGTCAAGCGTCAGCGTCATGCGGTTTCTTCTGCTCCTTCGGCTTGTCGGCCAGCAGCTCCTTATCCTTCGTCAGAATATAGATCACAAGGAAAAGCGCGCCGAACGTGATGAACAGATCCGCCACGTTGAACGTGGAGAACCACGGGATGCAGATCATGTCAATGACAAGGCCGGTGGAAATGCGGTCGATGAAATTGCCGATCGCGCCGCCGGTGATGGCCGCGATGCACCACAGCTCCGGCGTCTTTTTGAACCATTTTTTCACGAGCACGTAGATCACGACCGCGAGATACACCGCCGTCATGACCACGAACAGCCACCGCGCGCCGCGCAGAAGGCTCAGCGCCATGCCGTCGTTCATGATGTAGTGCAGCTGGAGCCAGCCGGGGATGAGCGTGACGGTCTTCCCCACGAGATTGGCCGCAGCCAGATATTTTGTCAGCTGATCGACCGCGACAATCGCCGCCGTAAACAGCGCAAGCAGCAGATAAAGCAAAGCAGTTCCCCCTTCCGGTAAGTGGGAACATCATACCATATTTCTGTTAATATTGCAACGCCGCAAAACGGCACGCAGGCGCAGCGAAAAGCCCCGCCGCATAAAACCCGCTGTCCCTGCGGAGCAGGCGGCAGCGGGTTTTTCAGCGCTTCAGCGATTGACGACGTTCTGCGGCGTTCCGGCGAGGAAGGCACGGATGTTTTCTGCCGTGGCGTCCATGATCCGCTGGCGGCTCTCCTTCGGGGCCCAGGAGATATGCGGCGTGATGATGCAGTTTTTCGCGGTCAGGAGCGGATTGTCCGGGCGGATCGGCTCTGTGTAGACTACATCCAGCCCGGCGGCAGCCAGCTTGCCGCTGTTCAGCGCGTCGGCGACGTCCTGCTCCACGATCAGCTGTCCCCGGGCGTTGTTGATGAGGATCGCGCCATCCTTCATTTTCGCGATGTTCTCTTTATTGATGAGTCCGGTGTTCTCCGGCGTCAGATTGCAGTGCAGCGACACCACGTCCGACTGCGCAAGCAGCGTGTCCAGATCGACATACGCGCCGATGGCGCGCCCGGCGTCGTTCGGATAGACGTCATATGCCAGAACGTGCATGCCCATCGCCCGCGCGATGCGGCCCTCCGCCTGGCCGATGCGGCCAAAGCCGATGATGCCGATAGTCTTGCCCTCCAGCTCGATGAGCGGATAGTCCCAATAGCACCAGTCGGGATTCGAGGCCCAATTGCCCGCATGGACAGACGCGCTGTGATGGCCGATATGGTGGCAGATCTCCAGCAGAAGGGCGATGGAATACTGGCTGACCGACGCTGTGCCGTAGGCCGGCACGTTCACGACCGGGATGCCCTTTTCCCGCGCGTAATTGTAATCCACAACGTTATAGCCCGTCGCAAGCACCGCGATCAGCCGGATATTCGGGCACGCGTCGATCGTCGCGCGGGAGATCGGCGTTTTGTTCATGACCACGATCTCCGCGTCGCCGATGCGCTCCGCGATCAGCGGGGACTCGGTATACGACGTGCGGTCATAGACCGTCAGCTCGCCAAGCGCGGCCAGCTCTGCCCAGCTCAGATCGCCGGGATTTTCCGTATAACCGTCCAATACTACAAGTTTCATAGCAGCTCTCTCCTGTTTATAATTTGCGTTCCGCGCATACGCGGAATTTCAGATATACCAGTCGCCATCCGGCTGTGGGAGCACCGCCTCGAGCGCCTGCGCGCCGTGTACGCGCGCGATCCACCGGAGGCCGTCCTCCGTCTGCCGCAATACGCCCGCATCCAAAAGTGCCTGCCGAAGCGGCGCGTCCGGAACTGCGGGAACATCCCGTCCCGCTTCCTCCGCAAGCCTGCGGCGGCAGTCCGGGAACGCTTTTTCCAACTCCGGTGACAGATAGAGGGTGTTTTCGGCAAAATAGGCCGGGTACGGGTGACGGCAGCGGCGGTACGGCGTCATGGCAAGCTCGCAGCGGCTGGCACTGACGCAGGATGCCTGTCCGGGCGCGGCTTCGGCAAAGGCGTCGATGGTGTAGGCAAAGTGAATGTCCCGGACGGCGTCAAACGCGGGAAAGGCCGCATTGGCGAGGCCGTCCGCGTCTGTCACGGCGGAAAGCCCGATCGGCGCCTGCTCCTGCGCAAGGGTATTGACCGCTCCGTCCTCCGTCCAGAACGGTACAACGCGGAACGTCATCTGCCGCCCGGCGACAGGACTTCCCTTGCAGGTCAGCCGCGCCGTATATGCGTTGCCGTAATGGCTCCCGTCCGCAGAAAGCACGCGTTCAAGAGACAGCTCACACCCCGCAGGCGGCGCGCCGTCCAGCCGGAACAGATCAACGGCGATCGCCATGCGCGTCTGCCCGACCGCGCTGTCCGCGCCGCAGTGGCCGAAGGCCGCAACGCGTCCGTCCGGCAGCAGGCGGACGCACGGCTGATAGAGTCCGTTTCCCGCGCCCTCGATCACCGTCCATGTCTGGCCGAGATCGCCGGAGCAGCTGAAGGGCTTGCCTCGCCGCGCACCGACGAGAACATCGCCCGGCAGGCACACGATGCTTTCCGGGACGAAGCCGCCCTGCGGATTTTTCGCAGGCTCTGGCGGAGCGCCCGCGCCGATAGGCAGCAGCGGCCCGTTGATGAAGCCCTGCGCCGAGCGGCGGACGAGCTGCCGCCCGACCGGCGTGCCCTGCACGTCGCCCGCCACGAACAGAAGCCGTCCGTCAGACAGCTCTGCCGCGTCGTACTCATGTGCGCCGATGCCCGGAAGGACATAGTGCGGCCCCGAAAAGCTCCGGCCGTCGGGACTATGGAGGAAAAAGGTCTGGATCTTATTGAGATACGTTTCGCCGGGAAGCATGGTGTTGCGCGTTGCACGTTCACAGCCTGCGCCCCATGGCGTGCCGTAGAAGCTGGCAAGCACGAGAAGCGAACCGTCGCGCAGGCGGCGCAGCCGCCAGAGATAGACGGCGCAGCCCTCCAGCAGACGGGCCGTTTCCGTCCAGGTGCTGCCGCCGTCCGTGCTTTCCCGGACGGCAATATAGTCGCACCAGCCGGTGCGCGCGGCGTTGACGCGGCCCACGTCCAGCCCGACCAGCCGCCCGTCGGCAAAGCCCGCGTTCAGAAACGAGCCTTTGGCCAGCGGGCACCTGCCCGTCTCGTACCAGTGTTCCCCGCCGTCGTCGGAGGCCATATAGACGCGCTCCGAGACGGTATCCGCACTGCCGCATTCCGCCGAGCAATAGGACACCGGCGCGCCGATGGCCTCGCCCATTTCCAGTCTCGGCGGCACAAAGGCCGCGTCATGCGCCCGGCGGATCTCCTTAAAGGACAGGCCAAGCCGCCCGTTCTGATAGTCGAAGCAGTCCGTCCACGCCGTAAAGCCCAAGGCGTCCGCAGGCTCGTAGATCATGCGGTGCTCGGCATCCGCCGCGTGCGGGGCCGAAGATATGTCCATCATACCGCCTCCTTCCGCGTCAGTCAAGCCGGATGACGCTTCCCGTTTCATAGGCCCGCAGCGCGCCGGTGAGCAGCTGGTGGCTCAAAAGCGCCTCGTCCGGCCGGAAGCAACCGAACGCGCACGGTTCGCCGCAGAGTTCGGCGATAAACGCCGCGAACATCTGCAGCATGGCGTCGGAAAAGCCAAACTCGAAAATGCCGCCGGTGATGACCGGGAAGAGCGTCCTCTGCCCCAGTATCAGGCGGCTCCACGCCTGCTCCCGGCCCTGATTGCGCGTGTACCAGACGGCGTTTGCGTCCTCTGTGGAAAATTTCGCAGAGCCGTCCAGCCCGTAGATCTCGTATTCCACCGTATTGGTGCAGCCGGGGGCCATGCGCTTCATTTCCATCACCATCGGGAACCGGTCGCCCGCCGCATTGTGCGCGCCGCAGAGCAAAATCGCGTTGTCATATGTCTCGCAGGGCGCAAAGCCGTCGCCGCAGGGCCGCTGCGGGACGAGGTTGGCCAGCTGCGCGCTCACGGAATCGACCCGGAAGCCGAGCCGGAACGGCAGGTGCTGGGTGTGGATGCCGAGGTCGCCCATGCAGCCATACGCGCCGTTGGTCTTCAGCTGCCGCTTCCAGTTGATGGGCTTGCTCAGATCCATATCCGACGCGTGCTTGATGGTGAAGCGTGCCTCGATCACGCGGCCGAAGAAGCCCTCCTGATACCAGCGGAAGAGCTGCTGCGCGGCGGGGTAATACGGAAATTCGCTCGAGCAGCGGACAAAGACCTGCGGATGCTCCCGCATGGCGGTCAGAATGCTCTGGCAGGCGGGCAGATCGATCCCGAACGGCTTTTCGGCCAGCAGATGCTTGCCGGAACGGATGATATCGGTATAGATCTGCGCGTGCTGGTCATGCGGCACGGCGCAGTAAACGGCTTCGACCTCCGGATTTTCCAGAAGCTCGTGATAATCATGGTAAAAATACCGCGTGTCTGGCACGCGCCGGAACCAGTCGAGGCTTTTGTCCGTCCGGCTGCACGCAGCGATGATCTGTGGGCGCGGCAGGTCGGTCTGCAGATGCAGCCAGCGCATGGAGGCGCTTGCAAACTCCCGGCCCATCAGCCCGCAGCCGATGACGCCGAATTTGATGGTCTTCTCCACGCTCAGCCCTCCATTTCGGACAGGCACTGCTCCATCCACGCGATCAGCTTCCCCACCATCGGCTCCGTGACCAGCAGCGGCAGCTTTGTCAGCGCGACGGGGCGGCAGTTGGCCTTGTAAGTCTGGGCGCTGATGTCGACGCAGAACTCGCGGTTCATCCGCGCGGCGAAGGCCGCCGCGTCCGGCACCTGATGGAAGCACAGGGCGCTCATATGCCCGTCGCCCTCCGCGCCGCTGCAAAGCGCGGGATGGCGCGCGGCAAGCTGGCGCAGCGCATCGTGATAGGTCTTGCCGACCGCTTCGATATGCGCGCCGTTATGGCTGACAAATTCCATCGTGACGAGATACGCAAGGCTTGCCAGCTCCTCCTGCCCGTTGGTGACGAGCGCGCCGAACTGGCTCAGGCAGTCGAACGCGCCGCTGACCAGCAGGCGGCTGGCCGGATACAGGCCGCCGGGGAAGCCCTTGCCGATGGAGACGAAGTCCGGCTGCAGACCGTATTTGCGGAACAGGAAGAGCGTATCGTACCATGCGCTGGACTGGATTTCGTCGCAGAGCACGGGCGTGTCCGTTTCGCGGCACAGGCGGTAGGCCCCGGTCAGATATGCCTGATCCAGACGCGTGCCGCTGTAATTCATCATGATCAGCTCGTGGCAGAAGCCCGCCGTCTTATAGGGCGGCGTGTTCCAGCGCTCGATGGCGCTGCGGAAGCTTTCGGGATCGTTGATCGCGACAGACTCGACGCGCAGCGCGTCTTTGCATTTTTCCGCAAGCGACGGCCACAGGCCGCGCAGCATCTGCGCCAGAACTGTCGTGCCGTGGTATCCGGCGGTCACGCCGCCGTCGTTGTCCGCCATGACGAGGAACACCGGAATGCGATCGGCATACGCGGGCGCGGAGCCGTCCAGCGTGTCAAAGCGGCTGAGCATCATCTTGAGCGCCGCCTCCACTGCCAAAGAGCCCGTTTCCAGATTGAGCACGCGGTTCAGAACGCCGGGCTGCCGCGCCTGCAGAAGCGTCTGCGGCAGCGGCTCGTCCATGGGAAGATCGTTTGCCGCGGCGATCAGGCGGCGTTCGAGCAGGCGCGTGATATATCCGCGCGTATTATTGTGTGTGGCGTTGGGAATGCCGAGTGCGCGAGCTTTGTCCAGCAGCGCGTAGCCCGGGAAGCCGTGGCCGAGCGGAATGTGATAGTGCTCGCTCTTTCCGGCAAAGTACAGCCGTCCGTCCTCGCCGAGGCGGAAGCAGCCGAGCGCGCTGAGCGGCGCGGGAGCATAGTGCTGTGCGGCGGCAAAGCTATCGGTCGGCGCGCCCGGCTCTGCCGAGACGGCCTGCGCGGGCGGGCAGAGCTGCCGCCCGACCTGCTCCATCAGAATCTCCTGACGCGCGGCAAACGGATCCGGATAAAATTCGACCGGCTCCTGCGCGAGCTTCACAAGCGCCTGCTCCGATTCTCCGGTCAGCGCCGCGCGTGCGCGGCAAACGGCAGAGGTATACTCCGCGCCCAGAAGCGACTCTAAACTGCGGCTGAAATTTTTGATCATATCGGTTCCCCCTTATGCTCTTACAGCTGTACAAATTCAACATTCCAAAGGCGGCAGAACAGGCGGATGCGGTCGAGCCGGTCGCCCAGGACGAGCGCCTCGTGGTGTGTACCGCCCTGTTCGAGCCATGCCGTCACGCAGCTGCGCACGCCGCTGTCCGGCCGGAAGAACAGATACGGCATATCCACGTGCAGCAGATCCGCGTCCGGCAGGATCTCGCCCGGCGCGCAGACCAGCCGGAAGCGGTCCGCCGTCAGATGCGTCAGCGACAGGATGCACGCGCGGCCGGGCTCCGGCGTGAAGATCGGCGTGGGCGGATCGGAAAGCCCGCCCTCGGACAGGACTCTGTTTTTCAGATACGGGCGGCGGTCGGCGCGGCAGAGCCGCCAGTTGCCCTCGCCCTGATGGCACATCAGGATCGCTTCGCGTTTGAAGTCCATCATGTACATTTCCGTAAAGCCCGCCGCGCCGCAGAGCGTCTGCATGGCCGCCACCAGCACGGCGGCGGTGGAATCGCCCTCGGCGGCATAGCCATAGCCGTCGGCCAGCAGGTTTGACGCCGCAAGCAGCGGCAGCTGCGTAAAACGGCCATCCTCGCCGCATTCGCCGTAGTGCAGCGTATAGCCGGACAGGCCGCCGGACTGCAGATAGGCCCGGAGGCCCAGATACATCCGCGCCGCCTCTGCGTGCGTCGGCTCGTCCAGTGTAGGATCAAGCTCAAAAACGGCCCGGTCCGCTTCCATCTGCGCCCGCACCGCGTCCTCTTCGACTTCGGCGCAGAAGCGGCGGACGGTCCCGATAGAGTCATAGACCAGCTCCGGCCCCAGGAAGCGGTAGATCGCCATATCGTCGGTAATGACGTCTCCCATGCCGGGCAGCTTGCCGATCACGCCGATGCGCATCCGCTTCATGTCGCGCACGGTCATGGCCGCGCGGCCAAAATCCGCGACGAACCGCACAAACGAGCCGTCGCAGCGGTTCCCGGCGTAATAGACGCAGTTGACGCCCATGCGCGTCATGACGTTCGCCTGATCCTGACTGCCATGGATGCCCTGATTGACCGTATAGTCCCACTCGATAAAGTCCGGCCGGACGGTCTGCTCCGGCTGGATGAGGGCAAGGGCCAGCGGCAGGTGGTTCTCCTCCAGCGCACGCACCAGATACGCCCCCTGCGAATAGGTCAGCAGCAGGATCAGAATTCCATCCAGCTTCTCATGATTATATTGCGCCACGAGCGACTCGATCTGCGCCCGGTTCATGGCTGCGTGCGGGAAAACGAACTCCGCCGCGTCCCGCAGGCCGTCCAGAACCTCGTTTACATACGCCGTCTGCGCCCGGTCGATGCCAGGAAACAGCGGCAGATAGTCCTCCAGCATCAGAGCCAGAACGCCGAGTTTCGGTTTTTTCTGTGTCATGTCTCTCATCCTTTCTGCAAATACAGCGCCTCATAGACGCGCCGGTAGGCTGCGTAGGCTTCTTCATACGCATCGGCGGTTTCCGCCTGCGGCTGATAGACGGTTTGCTCCTCCGCGTCATGCAGCGCCCAGCCAAGCGCGCCTGCGGCCAGCATGGCCGCGCCGCGCGACGTGGCCTGCACCGTGGAGAGCGTGTGGAACGGGCGGCGGCAGGCATCCGCCTTGATCTGCATCCAAAGCGCGCTCCCCGCTCCCCCGCCGAGCGAGGTCACGGTCTGCGCCGTGCAGCCGAGCGCAGACAGCATATTCAGAAAATCGCGCAGCTGGAAGGCCGCTGCCTCCAGAATCGCACGGGCGCAGGCGGCTCTTGTGCTGGACAGCCGCAGCCCGTAAAAGCCGCCGGAGGCCTCCGGCAGATTGTCGGGATCGACGCACCCGGCCAGATACGGCAGGAATGTCACGCCCTGCGCGCCGGGCGGCACCTGCTCCGCCAGCCAGTCAAGCGCAGCATAGCCGCCGTCCAGATCGCGGCAGAATTCGTCGCGGAACCAGCGCAGGCTCATGCCGATGGTGTTGCTGATGGGAAGATACAAATACGCGCCCGGCATGGCATGGCGGTAGATGGTCACATGATGGTCTTCGGAAAATTGCGGATGGGCCGTAAACGCGGCGGCGACCATGGCCGTGCCCGTCGTCTCGCAGAGCGTGCCCGGGCGGGTGCAGCCTGCGGCCAGCGCCGCGGCGGTCTGATCCATCGCGCCGGTCACGACGCAGGCAGAGGCAGGCAATCCCAGTGCTTCCGCCACCTCCGGCAGAACCGGCCCCACAATGCTGCCGCACGCAAGCGCCTGCGGCAGGCGCGTCCGGTCAAGCTCTGCCAGCGCAAGCGCCTCGTCCCAGTAATCGTCGCTTTGCAGGTCAAAATACCCGGTGGAGGTCAGCAGCGATTTTTCCGTGACTGCCCGGCCCGTGAGCCAAAGCATCAGATAATCCTCCAGCAGGAGGAATTTGTCGGTC
>OOAA01000974.1_pt1 | contig 16602 bp, 13 predicted proteins | sample 1671671 | NCBI WGS metagenome assembly OOAA01 (sample SAMN06348180, study PRJEB24527) | human gut metagenome | biome: human gut; feature: ankylosing spondylitis patient; material: feces | host: Homo sapiens | place: China | collected 2015-10 | reverse complement strand
AATAAAATACTTTTAATATCTCTTATTTAAACTAAATTTTTTTGCTCCAATCAATTGATTAACAAAAATATTAATAATGGCTATAGCTAACATAACTGGCACAGTAATCCCAATAAAAGTGCTGTAATCAATCAACAATTCATAAGCTATAAAACCAATTAACCATAAAAGACAATTTTTACCAGTGATAAGTGAATTTTGATGATAAATACTTGTCGACAAAAAGCTCTACGCTACTTGCATAATCGTGGTAATCCTCGATTCCAAAATCCCTAATAAAACTGGGAAACAAAGAACAAAGAAAAACGCCATTAATATCTATTATTCTTTGAATCCTGTCTTCAAGCGATTCAATTAGTTCTTGGGTCAATTCAACTGCTATTATTTCTGTGGTAAACTCGCCAACCCTATCATTAGGAATAATAACATTTGGAATCCTTTTCCCATTTACAGCAATTTCCTTAACAAGTGTAAATTTTGAGGATAAGTATTTATCTGTAAATTCGGCAATGGATTGAGCAACCGTTTTGTAGTTGATAAGGCAATGCTTCTCAATTAATCTCGGCATTTCAGACGCCAAATAATAACCTGTGTCAGATGTTAACACTTCCAGCTCAGACAAAAGAGAAGAAACATCTACTGAGTGGCTCTCAAGTGACGCAATACTAGTGTGGTCTTTATTAGAATTATTAAGCAGAATAACTCCAGGAATTGTTTTTCCATTGTAAAGATAACTTGATTCATAACGAAATGAATGGTCGAGATACTTTTTAACAAAGGAACCAACACCATCAGCATATTGCCGTACATCTCTTGTGCCACAAGCTTCGCCCAAATAGGCAGGCAACGCTGAAGCATAGGCAAACCCTTGTCGTTTTATATCAGCATTTATCTTTGACTCCAATATGGCAACGGTCGATTCATCAATCTCTCTATTGGCAACTGAAATGGATTTGCTGAGATTATTGCTTTCGGCCGGAGGCAACATCCTTAAGATTGCAGAGTTTTCTAGAACTTCTAGACATACACACTGCTTCTTTGTGCATTTTAAGAGTATTTCGAGGGGAACAGAGTAATCTATGGTAGGCTGTGTTTCTCCTGTTTTTTGGTTGGTTGTTACACCCCCATCCGCATAACGAACGAGGTATAAGTTTTTTTGTGCGTTTATTTTTTCGTCAGTATCACCCATAGAAGCTTTCGTCGGATCGAATATTACGATCTCTGAATGTTTATATTCTATCCCAAGACTGTATTCATAATTGTAAAAAGCCGGCTTGATACACGCAAACGCCTTTGAAAACATAGTTAACACACCATAGGAATAGCTCAATGAACTATCAAACATGGTACTCTTAGCATTTAACTCATCTAATGAAGTTCTCGATTCAATATAATTCACTTCTTGCAAATTTTCAGTGTTTACCATAATAGCTCCTCCTACATCAAAAGCAAATAAGAACAATTATTTCTGTTGAACTTCTGCATTGTTACCAGTAGAAACAATCTCCATTATTTCACCAATATCTACAGATAGTGCTTCGCAAACTTTGATAATTACATCTAAACTAACATGCTCATCTTTAGCAAGTTTAGTTATTGATGAAGAGCTTAATCCAGTAGCTTCCTGCAAGTCTTTCTTTTTCATATCTCGGTCGATTAACAGCTTAAACAACTTTTTGTAAGAAACTTCCATAAATATATCCTCCTTTTTTCGAAGAAGTCGAATTGCAAACCGAAGCAACAACTATTTTCGATATTATACCATACAATTCGTGAGTTTACAACAATTTTCTGCTAAATACAAAGAAAAACTTTGAATAAACCGCAGTGACTTAAGAAGTATCTCGCACACGAATACCTATCTTGCAAACGATTACCACATCTTTCACACGATTACTCTTTATAAGCTTTTTAATCTCGCTTGCAAAAACAAAAAAGCCCAGATGAACGGAGCAAACCATTCAATCGAGCAGAGATGATAATCGTGTGCAAGAAGCCGCAAAACGCTTTGTTTTAAGGACTTATTAAAAGGCGTGGGGTGCAGATTGTATCCAAATTAGCGTTATTTGCCAAAAAGCGGCAAGTTTCTGTTGAAACTTGCCGCTTTTACTTTTCACTCTTCACTATTCACTCTTCACTATTCACTTTTCACCGTTCTTTTCCCTCCCCGCTTAAACCTCACAGCAAAAGTCCCGCCCTATTACACGGGCGGGGCTGTTTTTATATCAGAAGCATACGGTCGTTGTCGAGCTCCTTGCCCGCGTTCTCCTTGAACTTGTCGAGCAGATCCTGAACGGTGAGCTTCGCTCTCCCCTCTCCCTCAGCGTCGAAAATTATGTTTCCGCCGTTCATCATTATCGTGCGGTTTCCGAGCTCGAGAGCCGACTGCATATTGTGCGTTATCATAAGGCAGGTGAGATTATTTTCGCTGACGATGCTCTTTGTCAGCTCGAGAACTTTCTCTGCCGTTGCGGGGTCAAGCGCCGCTGTATGCTCGTCAAGAAGCAGGAGCTTGGGCGGATTAAAGGTCGCCATCATGAGCGTCAGAGCCTGTCTCTGACCGCCCGAGAGCAGACCGACCGGCTGGCTCATTCTGTCCTCAAGTCCCATTTCGAGCAGGGCGAGCTTATCCCTGAAGAACTTTTTGTCGTTCTTCGAAACGCGGCTCAGCCAGCCGCCGTGACCTGCGGCGAGGGCGAGATTTTCTTCAATCGTCATGCCGGGGGCGGTGCCGCGCATCGGGTTCTGAAAAAGTCTGCCGATACTCTTGGCGCGCTTGTGCTCGGGCATGAGGGTAATATCCTTTCCGTCGAGCGATATGCTGCCGGAGTCGGTTATAAAGCTTCCCGCTATGGCGTTGAAAAGCGTGGACTTGCCCGCGCCGTTTGCGCCGATAAGGGTTATGAAATCACCCTCGGCGACGCTCAGCGAGAGATCGTCTATCGCCTTTTTGGCATTCACCGTGCCGGGATTGAAGGTCTTTGAGATATTTGATATTTCAAGCATCTGCTTTCCTCCTTCCCGAGCGGGTCTGCATTCTGCGCTTTAAAAGCGGGAGCTGCTTTTTGAAATACGGTGTGGCTATCGCCGCGACGACTATGACGGACGAGACGAGCTTGAGCATAAACGCCGGCATATCAAAGCGCAGAGCCACCGTATAGACGAGCCTGAATATGAACGCGCCGAGCACCATGCCGAATATTCTGAGCGGCAGCTTCTTTCTGCCGAGGAACACGCCGCCTATAAGCAGGGACGCGAGGGCTATAGTCACCATGCCCGTGCCGATATCGATGTTGACCGACCTCTGCGACTGGGCGAGCAGGCAGCCCGAAAGCGCGGTAAACGAGTTTGCGACGCAGAGCCCGATTATTGTAGTAAACGCCGGGTTGACGGACGAGGAGCGAACCATATCGGGGTTGTCGCCCGTAGCTCTTATCGCAAGTCCGAGGCGCGTTTTCAGGAAAAGTCCGAGCAGCACCGCCACTGCCGCGACGGCTATCAGAGCCACAAAGAGCTTGGACTGCCTTGCCACGGGAGTTCCCTTGACGAGCGCCGCCATTTTGGTGAACACAGTGTCCGTCTTATTCATATTGAGTATCGACGAGCCGCTCATGACCGCGATATTTATCGAGTACAGCCCCGTGTTGACGATTATTCCGGCCAACAGGCTGTTAATGCCCATTTTAGTCTGGAGTATAGCCGTCACAAAGCCCGAGGCTATTCCCGCCGCCATAGCCGCGAATATCGACAGATACGGATGACCCGCTATTGCGACTACCGCACCGACCGTTGCGCCGAGCGTGAAGCAGCCGTCCGTCGAGAGGTCGCAGACGTTTAGCATCGAGTAGCTCAAAAACAGGGCGAGCACGGTGAGCGAGGTTATCAGTCCCAGCTCGAGTGCCGACTGGCCGAGTGAAAGTATCGAATCAAAAGACATTGTGTTTCCTCTTTCTTATGTTATTGAGCCGCCCGGGGAAAGACTCCCCGGGGGCTTTCGGGCTTTATTTTGCTTCGTCGAAGCTCTCTGCGGTAACGATGCTCTTAACCTCGGTGCACTTGGGAGCGAAGAGCGTTTTGACCTCGTCGAAGTTATAGCCGAGCTTTGCGCAGATCTCTGTATTTATTGTTGCGGTGCCGTTATCGAACATGAGCACGGGGGTCGTTGCGGGATCCTTGCCGTTTAACAGGATATCAATGACCATGTTCGCAGTCTCAACGCCGAGCTTTATATAGTCAACGCCGTAGCCGAGGAACGCGCCGTTGAGCGCGAAGGAATCGGCACCCGCATACTGCGGAATCTTTGCGTCCGCGAATATCTCATATATGGAGAGCTCGGACTTCATTATCGTGTTGTCGGTGGGGGTGAACACCGCCTGAACGCCGTCGGCGACGAGTGCCTTTGCCGCGAGGGTAACTTCGTCAACGGTCGTGCCCGTGCGCTCTATCACTTCAATGCCCTTGGACTCGAGATACGCCTTCGCGTCGGCTATCGGCTTAGTCGAGGAATCCTGACCGACATCGTAGAGCAGACCGACCTTCTTTATATCGGGGTCCTTGAGAAGTATGAGGTCCATTATGGCGTTGGTGTTGAGATAATCGGAGGTTCCGGTAATCTGGCCACCGGGTGCGTCGAGGGACTCAACAAGCTTTGAGCCGAGGGGATCGCTGACTGCGGAGAACACTACCGGGATATCGCTGTTCTCTGTCTCGACCGCAGCCTGCATGGCTATTGCGACGGGGGTCGCCACGCCTATCATAAGGTCGACCTTGTCAACGATGAAATTCGAGATTATCTGGTTCATAACAACGGAATCTCCGTTGCAGTTGTCGTATTTCACTTCGATCTCCACGCCCTTTTCGGCGGCGACGGAGGCGAGCTGCTTTTTGATGTTGTCTACTATCTGATTGAGCGAGGCGTCATCGACATAGTTGCAGATGCCGACGGTGTATTTCTTCTTTGTATCTCCGTCCTTTTTGCCGCAGGCGGCAAAGCAGGTAACTGTGAGCATAAGAGCGAGTATGAGAGCGATTATCTTTTTCATTGTATTTCTTCCTTTCGGTAAATAATATTTTAAATTTATTAAGCTTACGGGATTTAAATTTTACAGGCGCGGCCGCGCCAAAGCTTGCTCAACAAAATCATAAAATCATCCTCCGAAATAAAAAAACTCCTGTCCCTGCAATAATGCTGGGACAGGAGATATTATCATCCTGCGGTGCCACCCGGCTTGACGCTTTCGCGTCCGCTTAGCGCGTACTGACATACGCTGACTTTTCTTCACGGAGAGTCCTGCTCCGGCGCACATACTTAAAGGATAACCCTTTGTTCCGATTGCCCTTAGAAGTCCATTCGGATTCCTTTCATTCTGCCGCAATCCCACCGCCTGCGGCTCTCTTTGAGATGAGGGAGAAATCTTACTTACCCTTCTTCAACGGTTTACTGAATTGTAGCACGCCCCGCTTTTCTTGTCAACATCTTTTTTTACTTTTGTTTTAATGACTTGTTTTTCGGTAGGCAATGGGCGAATAAACCGACAAAATTCACAAAATCTTTCTTCGTCTCGCTAAAAGATATGCGTGAGAGCTCGGACGTGTGACCAAAAGGGCGCGGCGGCAATATATTGGATATGGGATGTCTTTGCGCGCCCGCAAAACGGACGCCCTGCAAATTTTACCCAACGGAGGCATATTATGAACAACAAAGATATAGTCTCGCTCATGGAGCGATATAAGAGAGAACTGCTCGAATTCGAAAAGCGCAACACGGCGCCCGAACCCGCGAAAAAGGAAGCGGAGACGGCGTCCGTATCGGCGCAGAAAGAGGAAAAAGCCGAGCAGGCGACTGTCGAAACGGCGCAGACGGCAAAATCGGAGGAAGCCGAGGCAGTGAGCGCCGCAAGTATAAAGAAACCAAGCGACACAGCAAAAGAAATCAAAAAGCAGCCCGAAAACAAAGACGCGGACAAAGCGCCCGAGCGCACGCACGCGGCAGGACATATAGACATTCCGCAGCCGCGCACAGTGTTTGTTGAGTCTCAGACGCTCGAAAACAAAAATCTCGCCTCGACAAACAGCACCTCCGCCACACAGAAATTCGACAAATTCAAGGGCGAATGCAACAAGCGCGGCACGCTGCGCGTCAAGACCTACAGCTCAAACGGATTATATCCCGTCGGCAACAGCCGCGTGGTAGTATACAAAGAGATAGACGGCGAAAAATATTATATATATGATTCGCACACCGACTCGAGCGGCATACTCGACAATCTCCTCCTGCCCGCTCCCGACAAGTCGCTCTCCCAAACCGAGCAGGGCACCGGCGGGCCTGCACCTTGTGCGACATATAGTATATTCGTAAGCCGCCCGGGATTTGTCGACACGCATCTTGAAAACGTCCCCATATTCGACTCCACCGTTTCAATACAGTCGGTCGAAATGCTGCCGGCGGTCAGCGGCGAGCCGGGAACGACAACAATAAACGAATCGGTCTGAGGAGGGATAGCATGGCATCGGATACTCCCGTTATCCCCCGTTCGATAACGGTTCATTTGGGCAGACCGACCGCGGCGGCAAGGAATGTCACCGTGCCGTTCACGGATTATCTCAAGAATGTCGCATCGAGCGAGATATATCCGACATGGCCGGAAAACGCGATACGCGCCAACATATATGCGCAGGCATCGTTCGCCCTCAACCGCATATACACCGAGCACTACCGCAGCCGCGGCTACGACTTCGATATAACGAACTCGACCGCATACGACCAGGCCTATGTCGACGGGCGCAGCGTGTTTTCAAACGTCGCAAAGCTTGTTGACGAGCTTTTCAATAACTATGTCACAAAGGGCGACCAGGTTCAGCCCTATTTCACGCAGTACTGCTCGGGGCGCGAGGTCACCTGCCCGGGGCTCTCGCAGTGGGGCACGGTCACGCTCGCAAATCAGGGCTACACCCCCTACCGCATACTCAGATATTACTACGGAAACGATATCAATATAAAGACCGCGCCCATAAAAGATATCCGCGAATCCTATCCCGGCAGAGCCGTGCGCCTCGGAGACGTGTCCGAGGATGTCAGGATAATCCAGCGGCAGCTAAACAGAATAGCGCGAAACTACCCCGCCATTCCGCTAATCCCCTCCCCCAACGGCATATTCGACACGGCGACGCGCGAATCGGTCAAAAAGTTTCAAAGCATATTCAGCCTCACCGTCGACGGCATTGTCGGCAAGGCGACCTGGTACAAGATAAAACAGCTCTACGCCGGAATACTGAAGCTCGGCGAGCTTTACAGCGAGGGCTTGAGGCTGACGGACGTCGAGCGGCAGTTCAAGACTGTCATAAAACGCGGCGACAGAGGGCAGGATGTGAGCACGATACAGTATTTCTTGAACTTTATCGGCAGCTTCACAAACAACATCCAACCCCCGGCCGTGGATGGCATCTTCGGTCAGGACACCTACAACAGCGTCGTGCAGTTTCAGCAGCAGTACGGCCTTGCGCCGGACGGCATTGTAGGGCGCGACACATGGAACAAGCTGCAAGCTGTATATAATGATATTCTGCGCACTTTTAAGGGCGAATTTTCGATATACGACCAATATGCGCGCTTTGCCTACCCCGGCTACAACCTGCTCAGGGGCAGCACGGGCAGCGCGGTACGAAATCTCCAGGAATATCTTCAGGTGCTCGCGCGTGGAGTCGCGGGCATACCGTATGTCGCGGCGGACGGCATCTTCGGCCCTCAGACGGAGGCGGCGGTCAAGGCGGCTCAGCGGCACTTCGGACTAACTCCGAACGGTGTTGTCGGCCCGCTGCTCTGGTACGCGATAGCGGAATACTATTATTATAACGTATAATCTCACAAAAAACGGAGATGATATACGGCGGAAAACAATTGCCGTATATCATCTTTTTGGGTGGGATATTCATATGGAAAAGCAGACTTTTTCGGGAAACTATGAGGCGGACATAGCGGCGCTCAATCTGCGCCTGCGCGTGAGCGAGAGCTTCGACCTTGTGAGCCGTCAGATAATGATATGCGGCCGCCGCGCCATGCTGTGGTTCATCGACGGCTTCATAAAGGACGGGCTCATGGAGAAGATAATGAGCTTCATGATGAACGCGGACGAGAAAAAGCTCAAGAATATAAACTCGACGCGCGAATTTGCGGACACGTTCGTGCCCTATGTCGAGACGGAGGTCGTAAACGACTTCGACAGGTTCGAGACCTTTATCTTCTCGGGCGCTCTGGGCATGATAGTCGAGGGTTTCAGCGAGGCCGTGATAATAGACGTTCGGACATATCCCGCAAGGAGCGTGGACGAGCCGGAGAATGACAAGGTGCTCAGGGGCTCGCACGACGGCTTTGTCGAGACGCTGATATTCAACACCGCGCTCGTACGCCGCAGGGTCAGGGACACGAAGCTCACGATGTATTTGACGCAGGTGGGAACGAGGTCGAAAACAGATATCGTGCTCTGTTATCTTGAGGGTACGGCCGACCCCAAGGAAGTCGAAAAGATAAAGAAAAAGCTGAATTCCGTAGACATAAACGCTCTGACCATGGGGCACGAGAGCCTTGCGGAATGTCTTATACCGAAGCAGAGGTTCAATCCCTTTCCGAAGGTGCGTTACACCGAGCGCCCGGACAGCGCGGCGGCAAGCATATATGAGGGCAGTCTGCTGATAATCACGGATACCTCGCCCTCGGTTATGATAATCCCGACGGGCGTATTCGATTTTTTGCAGGACACGAACGATTTCTATTTCCCGAGCCTTATCGGAAGCTATCTTCGAATAGTCAGAATGATAGTTTTCCTGCTCGCCCTGCTTTTAACGCCCGTGTGGTTTCTGCTGATTCAAAATCCAGAATATATCCCGCCGTGGCTCGACTTCATAAAGATAGAGCACCCGACGAGCGTGCCCGTCATAATGCAGCTGCTGATAATCGAGATAGTCATAGACGCTTTAAAGCTGGCGTCGCTCAACACGCCCAACGCACTGAGCAACTCCTTTAGCGTCATAGGCGCGCTCGTGCTCGGAGAATTTGCCATAGCCGCAAAATGGTTCACGGCGGAGGTCGTGCTCTATATGGCGTTTGTCGCTATAACCAACTTCGCTCAGCCGAGCTACGAGCTCGGATACGCGTTTAAATTATGCCGCATGATGATACTGATACTGACAGCCGTATTCAATCTCTGGGGGTTCATCGCGGGGCTTGTGATAACCGCTCTGCTAATTTCTTTCAACAAGACCGTAAGCGGGCGCTGCTACCTCTATCCCCTCATCCCTTTTGACGGCAAGGCGCTCTCGTCCCTGCTTTTCAGAAAGCCGATATACAAAAGTAAAAACTGCCGCGACTGAGAAAAAACAGTGTGCCGTATCTTGAAACGGACTCACTCTTTTGATATAATTATATTGAATCGGAGGTTTTTTACTTCGGTCAATATATCAAAGGAGGAGTCCGTTTTGCCGGAATACACTATGCTCATACTGTGGATAGCACTGCTGATAGCGTTCATCGTTGTGGAAGCGGTGACTGTTCAGCTTGTCACTATCTGGTTTGCCGCAGGTGCGGCGGCGGCTCTGATTTCGGAGCTTTGCTCTGCACCCGTCTGGCTTCAGTGGGTGATTTTCGCGGCAGTGTCGCTCGTTGCGCTTGCGGTGACCCGCCCGCTCGTCAGAAAGTTTTCAAAAAAGCGCGTTCAGCCGACCAACGCGGACAGATACATAGGGCTCGAGGGAATAGTCGAGGAGACTGTCGACAACACCGACGGCACCGGTATAGTGAAGGTCGCAGGCTCGACTTGGACGGCGAGGTCGTCCGACGGAAGCCGAATAGAGAAAGGCTCTAACATCACCGTTGACAAGATCGACGGCGTTAAACTAATGGTTTCAAAACACTAAGGAGGAAAATTATGGGACCCGTAGCAATCGGAGTAATCATCGGCATAATCGTGCTCGTGCTCGTCATTGTCGTGCTCAACATCAAGATAGTGCCGCAGTCAAAGGCCTATGTCATCGAGCGCCTCGGCGCATATTCGACCACATGGCAGACCGGCATCCACTTTAAGATTCCCTTTGTCGAAAAGGTAGCAAAGACCGTCTCCCTCAAGGAGCAGGTCGTGGATTTCCCGCCCCAGCCCGTTATTACAAAGGATAACGTCACCATGCAGATAGACACGGTCGTTTTCTTCCAGATAACAGACCCGAAGCTCTATGCCTACGGCGTTGAGCGCCCGCTATCCGCTATCGAAAATCTCTCGGCAACGACGCTGAGAAATATTATCGGCGAGATGGAGCTTGACCACACGCTGACCTCGCGCGACGTCATAAACGCGAAAATCAGAGTTATCCTCGACGAAGCCACCGACGCATGGGGCATCAAGGTAAACCGCGTTGAGCTCAAAAATATCCTTCCCCCGCCCGAGATTCAGGACGCGATGGAGAAGCAGATGAAGGCGGAGCGTCAGCGCCGTGAGGCCATACTCCGCGCAGAGGGCGAAAAGGCGAGCAAGATACTCGTCGCCGAAGGCCAGAAGGAGAGCCAGATACTTGCCGCAGAGGGCGACAAGCAGGCCGCCATTCTTCACGCAGAGGCCGTCAAGGAGGCTAAAATCCGCGAGGCCGAGGGTGAGGCGCAGGCTATAGTCGCCGTTCAGGAGGCGCAGGCGAAGGCTATCGCGCTGATAAACGAGGCGGCCCCGCAGAACGGATATCTGACGATAAAGAGCCTTGAGGCATTCGAAAAGGCCGCGGACGGCAAGGCAACGAAGCTCATCGTTCCGAGCGAGCTCCAGTCCCTGGCGGGACTTGCGGCGAGCGCAAAGGAGATTTTCTCCCCCGACGCGGCAGAGCAGAAATAAGATATAAACTCATAAGCAGAGAGTCGCAAACGGCTCTCTGCGTTTTGTTTTTGCGAGCAGAAAAGCCTTTGCGGATAATTTGCGCCCCGAAGCCGGCCGACGGTGAAAAAATATGCACTCTATTGATAAAAAAGTATTGATAGCGCGTTTTTTTGTTGCGTAATAAGCCGAAATGTGATAATATATTATCGTTGAAATATATATTTTTATTGGAGGCTTTTATATGGATCAAAGATTACAGCCCTTATTCACTCCGTGGAAGATCGGCAACTGCGAAATCAAGAACCGCATCGTGCTCACGAGCATGGGCGGCACCGACCTCTTCGGATGGATGGAGAAGAACCACTTCGATAAAGACGGCGCACGCTTTATCATGGAAGTAGCAAAAAACAACGTGGGTCTTGTTCTCCCCGGCTGTCAGCCGGTCTACAATCCCATGTTCGGCCAGTGGCTCCACAAGAACAAAAAGATGTACGCCGACCTCAAGAAGTGGACTCCCGAGCTCCACAAGACCGGCGCAAAGCTCTTTGTTCAGCTGACCGCGGGCTTCGGCCGCTCCTTCACCATCAGCGAAATGATGGAGAAGCTCTACACCAACCCCGCGCTGAGAGTTCTCAGCAAGCCCTTCATGGATCTTGACAGAATCACCGCCTCCGCGAGCCCCTCTCCCAACCGTTGGTCCGACAAGGTACCCTCGAGGGAGATGACAAAGGCCGAGATAACGGAGATGGTCAACGCATTTGCGGAGAGCTCGAGAATGCTCAAGGAAGCGGGCGTTGACGGCGTTGAGGTTCACGCAGTCCACGAGGGCTATCTGCTCGATCAGTTCACCCTCAAGTATGTAAACAAACGCTCCGACGAATACGGCGGCTCGTTCGAGAACCGCTACCGCTTCGCGGTCGAGGTCGTTCAGGCTATCAAGAAGGCGTGCGGCGACGATTTCCCCGTCTCCCTGCGCTACAGCATAATTTCCAAGACAAAGGGCTTCCGTCAGGGCGCGCTCCCGGGCGAGGCCTATACCGAAGTAGGACGCGACATGGCTGAGTCCGAGAGAGCCGTCAAGTATCTTCAGGATGCGGGCTACGACTGCCTTAACTGCGACAACGGCACCTACGATGCATGGTACTGGGCTCACCCGCCCATCTATATGCCCGAGAACTGCAACCTCGAGGATGTCGAATACATCAAGCAGTTCTGCGATATCCCCGTTATCTGCGCCGGACGCCTCGACCCGAGAGTCGCCGCGGACGCGATAAAGGAGGGCAAGCTCGACGGCGCAGGCTTTGCGCGTCAGTTCCTCGCCGACCAGGAGTGGGTCACGAAGATGATGGAGGACAAAGAGGACGATATCCGTCCCTGCATTCTCTGCCACAACGGCTGCTTCAATATGTGCCACTACAAGGGCGTTCCCAACGATCAGGAGCTCTCCGACAGCCTGCATCTTTCCCGCTGCGCCATCAACGCAGAGACGATGCAGTGGAACAAGCACTACATAAAGAAAACAAATTCGCCCAAGACCGTCCACATTGTCGGCGGCGGCATAGGCGGCATGGAGGCGGCTCGCGTGCTCAAGCTCCGCGGGCATAATCCGATAATCCACGAGAAGAGCGGCGTGCTCGGCGGAACATTCATTCCCGCAAGCGCAGAGTCCTACAAGGGCAAGCTCCGCGACCTGCTCGAGTGGTACAGACGCCAGATGACGAAGCTCGGCATAGAGGTTAAGCTCAACGACGAGATAAAGGATATCTCCGCCTTCGGCAGCGATCCCGTTATTATCGCCACCGGCGCCACTCCCAGACTTCTCAGGAAGGTTCCCGGCTACGAGAAGATGATCGAGGGCTGCGACTACCTCAACGGCACAGAGGTCGGCGACACCGTAGCGGTTATCGGCGGCGGTCTGACCGGCTGCGAAATAGCCTACGAGCTCGCGCTCCAGGGTAAGAATCCGATAATCGTCGAGATGAAGGACGATCTTGTGAGTCAGACCGGCGTCTGCCTTGCAAATTCCTCCTATCTCAGAGAGTGGTTCGCCCTGCATAAGACTCCCGTCTATCTTGAGACTGTTCTCAAGGAGGTCAGGGACGGGTCCATCGGGTATTCTTTACCTGGCTCAGGAAGTGACCAGCACCGGCAAGGACGGCAAGGATATCAATATAGACTGCGATTCCGTCATAAGCTGCGCGGGCTATATCCCCGCCCCGCTCGCCGAGAAGTCCGGCAAGGTTCATCTCGTCGGCGACTGCCTCGCCGTGGGCAACCTCCGCTCCGTCGTATGGCGCGCATACGATGTTGCGATGAAGATTTAACCGAATAAAAAAATCGACCGACTCCGGGAACTCCGGGGTCGGTCTTTTTGCTGATGTTCGGTAATTATTTAGCTACGCAGTTCATGAGATCCTTGACGGTCTTGGAGGTGAGAATGGCTCTCTCGGTAATCTTCACTCCGAAGGTGCTCTCCAAATCCGATGCGACGCTCATAAGGTCAAGCGAGCTTAAACCGATATCGGTTCTGAGATTGGCCTGCTCGGTAATTTCGGCAGGGTCAATATAGACATATTCGCAGATTATTGCGGCTATCTTTTCAAGCATGACTGTCTCTCCTTTTTAAAGTATATCGAGTATCTCGCCGAGCGTTCTGTCGGGGTTTTCCGCTCCGAGAAGCAGCGCGCGGACGGTCTTTTCGTGCAGGGCCTTTATGTGCTCGGAGGTTATCATATTCGTGCGGTGCAGATATGAGAACTTGAAGCAGCCGGTGTGCGAGTCATACATTGCGAAGCTGTAGAGCGGCATGATGTATCTGCCGAGGCTGTAGCCCGAGAACTCGTAATCCCAACCGTTCATCGTGTCCTTGCCTATCGGGAACCACGAGAACATCATCGAGGACGAGGCTGCTATCGGGCTGTAGTTAAACAGTCTTCTTACAAGCTCGCGGCACTCGAGATAGGGGTAGTCCATATGCTTGAACAGGGTCATCTGAAGCTCTGCCATCTTGTCGAGAGCCTCTGTAAAGGTCAGCTCCTCGGGCAGGACTATTCTCCACGGCAGCGGCTCTGCGAGAGTACCGCCGGAGCGCTTCTCGTCGAGAGTTCTGCGGCGTGTGCAGAGGGTGACGAAATAGGAGTCGTTCGTCCTGTAGTTTATCTTGGAAATATGCAGGCGCATTGCGAGCTGAACAAGGCACTCGGGGCTGACTCCACTCGACTGCATGAAAGCGAGTATCTTGTCGCTGTCCTCTTTGGAGACATCGAATTTTGCAAGCTCGGCCTTGTCGTGTATCGGGTCGAAGCAGGACGGAGCTCTGAGAGACGGGTCATGCTTTCTCTTGCGCTCTTTTTCAAGCAGCTCGGGTCCGTGAACGCCGGCATAGAGCGGGTCGCCGTCCTTGAGGAAGAACTGGGTGTAGAACTCCTCCTCCTCTTTCATTTTCTTCTCGTCGGCGACTATGGCAAGTTCTTTTCTTATCGTCTTTTTGTATTCGCCGAGCGGGCGCGGCATGGGCTTGCCGTTCTTGAGATGGTCATAGACCGCAAGCAGATCGGAGAAGAACACAAATACCGCGGCGGCATCCATGCACAGATGGGTGACGTTGATATATATTCCGTATCTGCCGTCGAAGGAGTTGAAGAAGATGATGCGGAAGTCCTCGCCCTTTAAATGGCGGATGGGCTTGCGTGCGTCGGCGGTGAGAAATGCCTCCTGCTCCTCCTCGGTCGAAAAGGTCATAACGGGCACGTCTTCAACGACAAACTTGTCGAGAAAATACTGATAGAACTCACCGTGCTCCTTGTAGAAGCGAAGTCTCATGCAGTCGTTGCGCTCTATCTCTATGTTAAGCGCCTTTTTGAGCACGTCGAAATCTATCGGGGTGCTCGTGACTATCGACATGGGTATCTGGATAACCTGCTTATGAAAGAAGCTGTATTTGAGCATGAAGTTTATCATCTTCTGCGAGGGAATCAGCTCAAATACCTCTGTTCCTGCCTTGGGTTTCATGTTTTTCCTCCTTAACCGACAACGGTTTCTTTTCTCTTTATCTTTCCGCTCGAGGTCTTTTCAAAGGGCTCGTCGCGGAATCTGAGCTCGGAGACAAAGTGGGATGATTTCGAACCCGCATTTATCTCGTCCATGTGTCTCTCTATCTCGGTGGGAATATCCTTCACGCCCTCCTGCTCCGCGTGCTCGAAGTCGGGATATATCTCGGCGACAAGGTGATCCTTTTCACCGTAAACCACAACCTCGGAAACAAGGCTGAGTTTCTTGAACTTCTTCTCTATCGCCTCGGGGGAGACGTTTTCGCCGCTCGAGAGGATTATCAGATTCTTGACTCTGCCGGTGATGAAGAGCTGTCTGTCCTCGGTGACATAGCCGATATCGCCTGTCTTGAACCAGCCGTCCTCGGTGAACATCTTCGCGGTCTCCTCGGGCATCTTGTAGTAGCCGAGCATGATTGTCGGGGTCTTGACCTGAATCTCGCCGTTTTCAATGCGGACGTCGCAGATGTCTATAACTCTGCCGACGGACTCGATTGAAACGCCTCTGTCGGGCACGGAGATACGGCAGCCGACCTCGGTCATGCCGTAGCCCTGGCGGAGCATTATGCCGAGCTTGTCAAACTCCTCGGCAAGAATAGGATCAAGATAAGCGCCGCCGGAGGTCATCCAGTTGAGGTTCCTTCCGAGAACGGTCTTTGCCGCCTCGGCGGGGGTCATATCGGGATTCTTCGACGCGGCTATCTTTATGCGCTGAAGCAGGTGCTGCGCTATCATCGGGACAACGCGCATGGCGTTGGGCTCAAAGCGCTGAAGGTTCGTGACGATTTCGCTGAGGTTGCTGTTGAGGCAGACCTGAACACCGTCGCACAGGTTCTTCAGATAGTCGCCCGAGAAGCAATATATATGGTGCATCGGGAGCACGGAGAGGGTCGAGGTCCTCTCGGCGAAGATATTGATATATTCCTTATAAAGAACGTTGCCTACGAGGGCATTCATCGAGAGCATAACGCCCTTTTTGATTCCCGTTGTTCCGGAGGTGAAGATTATGACCGCGCACTTTTCGGGATCGGCCTCATAGTCGGAGAGGGAAGCGAATTCACTGCGCTCCGAATATTTTTCATAGATATCCGCAAAGAAATGCTCATCGGCAAGGTCAACCGCGTGCTTTATCTTCGGGCAGTTGGCGCGAACCTCGTCGATGTTCTGCTCAAAAGCGCTGTCATAGAGCACCATGTCGATATCTGCGCGGTCGAAAAGCTCGGCAGCCTCTTTTGCGGAGATGTCGGGCGCAAACGGGACAACAACGTTTCCGCTGAGCAGCACTCCGGTAATGCAGGTTATGTATTCATAGTTGGTCTTGCCGACAACGGCGACGTGCATACGGTCTTTCGATATGCTTCTCAGCCAGCGGCAGACCGCCTCGCTGTCCGTCTTAACGCGGACATAGCTGCGCTCTTCGACTGCGTCGTTGCGCACGAATTTTATAAACGTCTCTTCTCCGTACTTCTCTGCCGAAGCGCAAAGCAGCTGCTTCACGGTCGGGGTTACATTTTTCTTTTCCATATTTCCTCCGTTGATAATCTTTATTTGATCCTGCCCTATTCGAAACAAATTTTTCGCCGCACAAAAGGACATAAATCGTGACAAACCTAATTTATATCACTGCGCGGTTTATGTCAATACGGGGCGCGGTTAAGTTTGATTAAATAATATTAACTTTATGTTTAATTTATAAAAGAATG
>OOAA01000948.1_pt1 | contig 17052 bp, 10 predicted proteins | sample 1671671 | NCBI WGS metagenome assembly OOAA01 (sample SAMN06348180, study PRJEB24527) | human gut metagenome | biome: human gut; feature: ankylosing spondylitis patient; material: feces | host: Homo sapiens | place: China | collected 2015-10 | reverse complement strand
TACTACCACGTCGGCATTCAGCACTTTCTGCATGATGCCGTTCGCATCGTCGTTGATGACGCATCTGCCCAATTTCTGGCAAGCGAGACATCCGCGGCAAAAGCTGATGTTCTTTCCGGCGAGCGAAATTTTTTCAACATCGTGTCCTGCGTGAAGGGCACCTTCTGTAAATTTGTCTGCAAGCATGTCGCTGTTGGAGCCGACGCGCAGACTGGTTGAAATGACAATTACTTTTTTCATGAGAATGATTCTTTTTTCGTCCGGAAAAATCCGGCGTATGAGGTTTTTTCAGCGGAAATGCAGACCGGTTGTTGCGACGAATCGGGTTGCCGCTGTTTGGCACGCTGTCGGTTTTCGTAGCACGAGGTGCCGATTCTGATACCTGCAAACAAGATGAGCAGGAGAATAATGATGACTGCCGTTCTGACGATTCCCTTTTTCTGCATATTATCCGTTTTTTTACGTAGTTGAAATATCCGCGGTAGACTCAAATCAGGAGCATGATTCGGCCGGCTTCTTTCGTGAACATCGACGGATAGCGGCAGATAACGGCATACACCTGTTGACTCGTCACCAGTTGGCCGTCCTTTCGTTTATACAGTCTCTGCCGGTTGATGGCCTCGGCAATCTGTTCGGTGGTCATGCCGCCGTTACGTTTCACGATGACATATACGATGGCTTCTTCAATTTTCATGACTTGTCTGTTCGGTAGTTTTCCGCCAACAAATTAACAAAAAAATCAACAAACAAAGGCATCCGAAAATTAAAAAGCTTATCGACATAATAAATATGCTGTTGGTTATGAGGAACGGATGAGGGGATTTTATTATTGCAACGGATGTGGCAACACTGAAAAATATGATTGATTGAAGTCTACGAAGTTGATGTCACATCGCTCATTACACATAGCTATTTCCTCAGTCGCATTGTGATGCTTACTACCTCTTTGGAAACCGCTTTGATAGCGTTATCAAAAAGGTACGTATCCGTGAGGATAAGTGCAGACTTATTTTGTCGGAAGAATCCGGTCGCAGGTATTCACTTGTCCGACGAAGAGGCATTTTTTGCCGTTGTAGTAGCCGAGGTAGGAGATTTCGGAGTCGTTGTCGGTTACGGGGGTGACAAACCAAGTGTAGATTCCTTCCCAGCTTGTTTCTTCTCCACATCGTACTACGGCGTTTCCAATGAGTTTGTGATAGGATTTTGTCCAGGAGTTCCCGATAAAAACTACATCGCTGTTGTCGACAAGTTTTCGGTCGCCCAGACCTTTGTCGGTCATAAAGGCTGCCATGAACACGTGGGGCGTTTTTTCTATAAACTGGCGGAATTTGGGAGATGAGGCTTTGGTAAACCGGGAAACGCTGTCGATGGGTGTCCATTGGCTGTAAATGCCGTTGGGGGTACGCAGGGCAGTTTCGCCAATGGTCATTGACTGCATGCCGTAGTAGCGGTCGATGGTGAAAGGCGTTTCGTTGAGGAATTGGTGCGAGGTATTTACCTGTATGCTGTTGCCGCAAACGGTATAGTGGATTGTTTCGCGGCAAAACAGGTCGGTTGGTTTCAACGGGTCGAACAGCAGGTTGGTGACAATGATGTCGGCTCTGCCTGCCTGTAATGTCGTGTCGGATGTCAATGGTGTGTTATCGGCATTGATGATTACATCCACAGTCTTTGCCGAGCGGCTTTTCCCGTCGGGAAGGAGATGGTTACCTCCGCACCAGCCGCGGCCTGAAATCAGAAACGGACCGATGTTGTCGCTTGTCGCTTCGTTTACCGTGACGGAATCAACAGTGACCCGGCTGAATGTGAACAGGCGGTTGGCCATGCAATGGCGGAAATTGTAGCGTATCGTGTGTGCCGTGTCGATGGCTGTCGTAATGGTAAGAACGCTGTCGGACAAAGCTATATGCATATTTGCCGCATTGGTTGACAAGGCGGCAAATATGCTTAACATGAATACCGTTATTTTTTTGAAGACGGACATAGCTTGTCGTTTTTGCGTCGCTCAATGATGATTGATGCCAGTTCGTCCATAATTTTTTGATTTTCCGGACAAGGATTTTCCACCATGTCGATAAATGCCTTGCTTCCTGTGTAGTAGGCGATTGCCGATGTGTCGAATACCTTGTTGCGGCGGAAAGCGTCGATGTATGCCTGCATTCTGTCGTAAGACGAGTTTTCTGCCTGATACAGTGCTTTGCTGTCGCATTCAAATTCCATGGCCATTCCGAGGTCAAGGGCAATTTCGCAGGCTTCGTCCAAACGAGAGTCGGGTATTTCTTTTTTAAAGAAATGATTCGGCTGATGGTAGACGATGTCGAAGCCCAGTTCTTGCCAACGGTCGTAGCCGCGTGCTTTGAAATAAGGAATCCATACGAAGTCAAGTTTTTTTGCATGTACCAGCGGTGCGACATATTTGGTTAATTCCTTTGTATGGCAGATGTCTTCGTCCACCCAATAAAGTCCTACAAGTTCAAGGTTCTTATATCCGGCGTTCTGGAAACGGCTGACGAGCTGGTCGATAAACCATTTGACGGCCAGGCTTTGGTCTTCGTAAGTATTGAAATCAAGTTTTTTCCCGTCCACGCTTCCCCAGTCGGTCTGACCGAAGAGCGGCGTCAGTAACGACAGTACAATCTTGTGTTTGAATCCGGGTTCTCCGATTAATTTTTTCTGAGTTTCGATGCATTTGTCGAGGGCATCCAGCGACTTCCCTTTTTCGAAAACGCGGTCGAGATACCATTCCCATTCCGAACGTATTGCCTCTACCGTCGTTGAAATCAAGAAAGAGAAAACCGTCGAACAGCCAGTCCCGTTTTCCGTCGGCAAACGTGTGAGTGACATAAGGGACGAACTGATCTTCCGTCCAGTCGATGCGTTTTGCTCCTCCCTGATAGATAAGGGCAAGGTCGCGGATTTTATAAGTAGGAAAATGTTTGTTCTCAGACTCTTGTGCAGAAGCAACAGAAGAGGAGAAAAGTAGAATTGCAAATATTGGCAAGAGGCATTTTAAATAATGGTCCATACGTTTCATAATGAAATATTATTTTGATTGTTGGTTTGTTGTAATATCATTTAATATGGGCATCAAGGCTTTCGTGTAATAGTGAAAGCCCATGTCTGTGAAGTGAATGCCGTCAGACGTTCCGTCGCCGTCTTCGGGCAGAAGTTGCTCGCTTTTGATGTAGTATAGATTCTTCACTCCGGATTCTTTCAGCTTGGCATAGATGATTTGGAGTGCTTCGTTTTTTGCCTTGATTTCAGCGGCAATATTTTTGTCCAGAATTGCATGTGCGAATTGTGGGTCCTCAATGAAAATCAGGGGAACATCGGGATGTCTTTCTCGGAGTATCTGTATGAATTTTTCGGCCTTGTTTTGAATTTCGTCAACCGTTGCGTTAGGTACAAAATCGAGAACATACGCCAAGGCATCTGTATCCGCCATCATTTCAGCTATCTCGTAGTCGATGTGGGCATTGGCGCTGAATCCCAGATTTATCACTTCTCTGTTCAACAAGCGTTGCAACTGGTTGGAGGCAGCCATACCGGGGCGTGACGCTGTGGCACCATGCGCGATGCTGCTTCCGTAAATGACCAACGGCTTTTCTGTCTGTGGACTATTGACTGACGGCATTTCGATGACGCAGTCTTTTGCAATGCCGATTTCCAGCGATTTGATTCCGTCGTAAAGTGGCAGGTGCAACAGATATTCCCGCATTTCTTTCTCCATATTGTCGATAACAAGCCATTCTTCCGTTCCGTATGTTTCATTCATGGGACGTCCGCTGCCGATATACCGCCATTTGCCATCGACGAGTGTGTAAAGGTCCAGTCCGCGTGTTGCAAGATCGGCCATGTGTGTCATCGAGTTTCCGAACAGGTTTTCCCAGCGTAGTCCGATTTTGGGCGAATTCGAGCGAAAGCGGACAGAAATGCCGGCAGAGTGCTGTCCGAGTTTCCAAAGAGCTTCCCGTGTATTGTCCTTTCGGAAATTGGGCACTCGTGAAAATGTAGGCAATGAATCCGTATAGATTTTACCGAGAATTTTGAAGTCGGCAGCATTGTAGTATGTCAACTGCTTTGCTTTTTCCTTTTCCATGTCCAATGTGTTGACGGGAACAACCGGCGCCAGAATATTGCCGGTTTTCCAACAGCGTGTTTTGGAAATGCGGAACGGCACAGACAGGATAGCTTTTTCGGCCGATGCTCCAAGAATTACCGTATAATCGCCTTTGTCGGTTTTCCATTGTGAATGCTGTTCGTCGAACGACGCCAGGTCGTAGTCGGAAAACGACAGGTTTAGCGTTTCGCTTTCTCCAAGTTGAAGGAGACTGGTTTTTGCGAATGCTTTTAGTTCAGCCGTCGGTTTGGGATAATTGCCGGCCGGTGCCTTGACATATGCCTGCACCACTTCTTTTCCGGCTGTTTGTCCTGTGTTCGTTACTGTAACAGACAACTGCCAACCGTCGTTTTTACGAGCAATTTTGGGTGATGTATATTCAAAAGTAGTATAGCTTAAGCCATATCCGAAAGGGTAGACCACTTCTTTTTCTGCGGTTGAGAAATAGCGGTAACCTACCCAAATATCTTCTTCGTAGTTTGTGTAGTCAAAATTCTTTCCTGCCGTTTGTCCGATGTACGGATAATTTTTAGAAGAGGGAATGTCGTAGTAGGAACGGGGGAATGTCATGGGCAGTCGTCCTGACGGGTTTACCTTACCCGTAAGGATGTCGGCGATTGCATCGCCGCATTCCTGTCCCGGAAACCATGCCATGAGAATGGCATCAGGCAGGTCGTTCCATGTCGCCATTTCCATCATTCCGCATACATTCATCACCACAATCATTTTCTTTCCTTGTTTGCGGCAGGCATCCGAAACATTTTTTAGAAGGGATTGCTCGGCAGAGGTAAGATTAAAATCATTGGCAACGGTTCTGTCGGAAGTCTCACCGGAACCTCTGCCTAACACTACGATGGCAAGGCTGCTTTTTTGAATTTCCTGTGCTATCATTTCCTTGTTTCCGGAAAAGTCCATTTCCGGGAGAACTGTGCGGTGGTACGACAATTTTTGCCATTCCGGGCAATCGGGGAATTTGTCGAGTATTTCATTTTGAAAAGCAGCGTATTTTGTGTAAATGTCTTTCAGCCGTGCATTTAGGGAAAATCCGGCGTTTTCCAGTCCGTCGGCTATATCCGTTACATACGCTTTGTTTACATTGGAAGATCCGGTTCCCCCGGCAATTGATTTATAGGCGGTTGCGCCGAACAACGCTATCGAACTACCGTTTTTTAACGGCAGTGCTGAATTGTTATTCTTCAATAAAACCATACTTTCCGTTGCAATGTCGTGGGAGAGGTTGGCGTTGCGTTGTAAATCGGGCATGGAGGCAGTCCAGCCGTTGGCAGTGATAGATTTTGCAACGACTTTCAGTACGTCTTTGACACAGGCGTTAAGTGTTCTTTCCGAAACTTGTCCGTTTTTGACGGCATCCATGATTTCCTGGACAATTTCTTCCTCTCCCGGCATCATCAACGCACATCGGGCATTCAGCAAGTTGGGTGTCGGGCGGCGGACTGTCCAATCTGTCAGTACAAGACCGTCAAATTTCCATTCGTCCCGAAGGAGACTGATCATCAGTTCTTTGTTGGTTTGGGTGAAATCACCTGCTATTTTATTGTACGAACCCATTACCGTCCACGGCTTGGCTTCCTTGACGCAGATTTCAAATGCTTTCAGATAAATTTCCCGAAGAGCACGTTGTGTCATGCGTGCGTCGTTGTATTTTTTTCCGGTCTGCTGGTTATTGGCAACGAAGTGCTTCAGGCTTGTTCCAATACCTTTACTTTGAATACCCTGTATGATGGAGGCTGCCATTTTACCGGTAAGTATCGGGTCCTCCGAATAATATTCAAAGTTCCGGCCGCATAGAGGATTTCGCATAATGTTGATACCCGGAGTCAGAATGACGTCAACTCCATAACATTTTGCTTCTTCTCCCATTGCCTTTCCTTGCAGCAAAGCCGCCTCTTTGTTCCATGTCGCAGCCAGGGCTGTTGTAGAAGGAAAACAAGTGCAATAGGTCGTAGCTTCCGTATTTCCGCTTTTTTCGTTGTTGTCCTGTATGGCAGTCAGAACCGGTATGCCTGCTTCATCATAGACAATTTTAACAGGTGACGGAACCGGATTAATTCTGATACCCACCGGACCGTCTGCAAGGTTTATCGACGGTATGCCCAGACTGCTGATGGAATAGGTCCAGCCCGCAGCTCCTTCTACTTTGTGGTTGGGCGCATCGGTGTAGCCTGGTGTTCCTACAAGCATCCGGGCTTTTTGTTCCAGTGTCATTTTTGAAATGACCTTATCAATATCTTTTTCCGATATAATGTCAGCAGCCGACAAAGATAGAAGACTCGTAACTGCAATCCATATTAAAATCAGCGTCTGTCTCATGCCGTTATATTGTTTTATTTGATTATTATGGGAAATGTGCGGGTGCCGCTATCGTTTTTGACGGAAACGATATATGGTCCTGCTTGTAAGTTTTTGGTGTTGATATTAATGGTTCCGTTTGTGTTTTTGAATTCGGAAGAAAGATATTGTTTTCCGTCATATCCAAAAATAGTTATGACAAAGTTGCCCGACATGGCGGTGAGACGAATATCGCTTCCTTTTTTCACGGGATTCGGATAGCAGATTGTCGGTTGGTTCTCTGGTCGGTTGATTCCGCCCGATTTGCCTACTGTTACTGCAATGCTTGTGCTTAAACTGTTGTAAGAAGCTGTCAGTGCATAGCATCCGGGAGCTTCAGGTGTAAATGTTTTGCCGTCGGCGGTATTGAGCCGGATTCCGTCCACATTGGTGTCTATCAATACGCCGTATTGGTTGTATCCATAAATTTCAGGCGTATATGATTCTCCGACATCCATCGTTTTGGCATAATCTTTAAATCGTATTTGGGCTATCTGCGAATCTTGTGGGGCATCGGTACTTAAATATAGTCCGTTAGTAACTTGCCGTTCCTTTCCGTCGGAGGGAACATTGACTATACCCAATTTATCAACATACATTTCTGACGAACCTCCACCGTCGAAATTCAGGGCTTCTGTACATCCGGCACATTTCATCATGCCGGCGAGAACCTTGGAAATAGGACCTACAGAAATAGATGATCTGCCGTCGGCAACCAGCATGACGAGTTTGGTCAATTCTGCATTGAAGCCTACTGCCGTGCGAGGTTGTGCTGTCGATAAATGGTCAAGGACATTGTCTGTGTCCAGAACCTTACCGTTTGAAAGTATCGGCGGACAGCCACCCAGTGCTTGTGTCACTTTTCCACCGGTAATTCCGTCAAACCGTACGGCACACTTTACTTTTATTTCATCATTTGCCGACAGCTTTTTCAGAAACGATGCTGCCTGTCCTTTTCCGGAAAGGATATAGCCACCCTCGGGAATAGGTGTGGAACCTCCCGTTGTTGTCGTGCCTTGAACCTGCATTGTGACCGTTGTTCCGGGAATAAGTGTGTTGTCCGTGTTAATTGGATAAACTGTGACTTCTGCAACTTGTGAGTCTGTTGTTGTTTTTTCTCCGAACCGGTGTGAATAAACAACAAGTTCGTCAATATTACCGTTACGGTTAAATTTCCTGCTGTTCATGCTTTCTCCTGAAGGAAGAGTGACATTGACAGACAGTTCTCCGCTGCCAATCATTGGCAGCTTGTTTTCATTCATACCAAACAAATACCAGCCGGAACTCTGCTCGCTGCCATATACTTCACGGTCAATAACCGTAATGCCGCATGGTGATGACTGTGAAAAAAAGTCGGCGTTGACCCCGGCAAAATAATTACGGTTTTCTGTGTCATGGCTTTCCATTGCTTCAGATATGGTGCTGACACCAACCAGCCGGTCTGTATGCTTGATGCCTTTGACGTCGACGTACTTTTCGGTCAAATCCGTTGTAGTATAAAATATTCTGAATTTGACTGGCCCTTCAAGTTTTAGAGAGGTGAGCGTCGTTCCCGGTCCAACGTAAGCATGAAAAAGCGTGTCAACGAGATAGTCTTTTCCGTTGAGAGTCCATGTCGTAGAGCCTGTTACTGTTTGCGACAATAACAGAAACATGGTTGCTATGAATGAAGTGAGTCGTTTCATGTTTTTAAAAAAACAGGAGACGCCTTTTGATACAGACGTCTCCCTGTGTTCAGTTTACATTATTTTACAAGAACCTTGGAAACGGTACCGTCAACTTTGACGATATACAGTCCGGCTGCACATTCAACTTCAGTCTGACCTTTGCTGATCAAAGTACCTGCAACGTTGTAGACTTCAATATTTTCAGCTTCGCCGTCGATACGGATTGTGCCTTGTCCGGCAATTACTTTTGCCTTTGCTTCCGCAACGCCTTCAACGCTTGAACCGTTGTTCTTGAACGTATACTTAGCAATCCAGCCTTCTCCTGCATTTTCTGCCGGGAAATATTGGTAAATAGCTGCTTCATTTTTAGATACTGGAACGACTGTAATCCAGTTTGCACCGGCTGTAGCGGCAACAATACCTGCTTCGTGGTCTTTAGATGCCCAGATTGCAACTTTTTCCTGATCGCTGGCTCTGACAATAGCAAAACTTGATTCACGTTCTTTGTCTACAGTCTTGTATTGAATCATCGCCACGATGAATTTTTCTCCACCCATTTCAAACAGAGTATTGCCTACAACGTGGCAGCTGTATGCCGGGTCGTATGACCATACACTTTGAGCTGTAGTGTAGTCGTTCTTGTTGGCAGCGGCAAGGTTGCCTTCGTTGTTAGTGCTGATTTCTACACCTTTCAAACCGATATATCGGCTGTCAAAGCAGTATTCATCGTTAAATTTGAAAGCTACCGATTGAGTAAGGCTGCTGATTGCCGAACCTGAAGTTTGGAATGATTCAACGGGATTCACGAAGCAGTTCTGGTCCATAAGTACGGCTTGAGAATTGTCGTCATCCTGGGCTCCATTTTTGATAGGGAGAATATTCAGGTATTTTCTTCTGTTTACAATCCAGCAGGCTTCGCCGCCTTCGTCGCTCATGATATTACCTTCGATATGTCCGAAATAGTCGCAACGCATATCGCTTGACAGTGAAGCAGGAGGCGGACATACGAGGTAAAGATCTATATCGGTAGCAGGAGCTGCACCGTTAGGATAGATACGTACCGGGCGTGTTGTTCCGGATTCTGTTCCAAATTCAAATTCTGTTACGTTTGTCACAAGAATATTGCCGGCATCGTCGGCGCAAATTCCGGTGCTCTTGTCTGTAGAGGGAAGTGTTCCAACCATTCCGTTTTGATCCCAAATTTCAATTTGGCCAGCCGGACGGTTTTGAATGTAGAACTTGCCGTTTGCAAAACATCCTTGACGTGCATCGGCACCTTTCGCAGTTGTGTTGGTTTTCCAGTCACGAGTCAAAGAGTAGTCCCCTTGAGCCGTAGCTACATTTGCAATTCCTAATGATAATGCAAATGCAAAGAGTAATGTCTTTTTCATTTTGTAAAAATTTAAGTTAGAAAAACAGTTAACAATATGAGTGATTATTTATAAGTCAAATCGTTTTCCGGAAATCGGAGGTAGTGTGACGGATGTGCCGTCGGGTAAAATTACGGTATGTTGCTTGCTGTCGCTGTTGACAACATACAGCACTTTTTCCCCGTTCGGTTTTTGCCATTCTGCTCCTTTTACCATATAGTCTTTTCCAAAAGTGGGAACGTCGATGATTGGATTGTCGCCTTGCGGGATAAATTCTCTCAAATAGCGGCCTCCAATGAATACGTCATGCTGTTTTTTGCGCAATTCTGTCAAATTGCGGAGGAACTGTGCTTCATATTCAGACTTTTCGTTTACCCATAACAACCGTGGGTCAACCCAGCCCAGTTGGGCACCATAAAGGAAGCATTGCATGTTCTGATAGCGGAATTCTCCCTGGGTCACATCTGTGTAAGGCGTATAAGTGTAGGCGCAGGTCAGAACTCTGTCAGAGTAGATTAGCGGATATAGCGGAATGATTTTGCAGTTCGGACTGTGGGGCGTATTCACGGTAAGAAGAATATCGAAACAGGGAATGTAGCATTCTGCATTTTCTTCCGAGAAAACGACATTGTTCTTCTTTAAGTGAGAAGCTCTCAGTTCGTTCATCATGTCGCGATAGGAATGATACCAGAATTCACCTCCTCCTGCGGGATGGTTGTGATTGGATGCATAGCAGGGATAGGGTGCCGCTGCTGCTATCTGGTCAATATAGAGACCGTCGGTGTGCAGCTCGTTCTGAATCCTGTCGGCAAGTTCCAATATGACGTTTTTCCATATCGGCGAAGAAGGGCATGTGACGGTGTTCGGAACTATGGAGGTAGGGTATACTTCCGTATAAAGGGTTCCGTCGGGGCGTCTGCATGATGCGTCTTTGCCGTTTTTGCTGCTGTAGCTTTCAGTTGCAGGGTCCCATAGGCGTCCGTTGATATATGGCATTACCTGACAGTTTCTGCTGCGCACTTGGCGTATGATTGGCTCAAATTCCGGTTGGGCCGGGAAATAGTCAGGGTAGTGGGAGTCATAAGCATGGTTGTGCCAGAAATACCAGTGGAAACAAAGGTTGTCGCCAAAGTAATCAATGGCTTTATTGACTGCTGTGACAGTAGTGTCGCCTAAATATTTGGCACGCATCCATAGATCTTTTTCAACGATCCATTCCGGTATGTTTCGTTCTTCCAAAGTCTTGCAGCCCCATTCTGTTGTGAGAGCGAATGGGCGGTACCATTTCAATGCGGCTTTGCTCCAGCCTTCGGGATGATGGCCGGTAACAGTCGTCCAAGGTACTCTGAAAAGGTGTGTCGCAGAGTCGGTCCAACCGTAAGATGCGACAACTTCGGTCTTAAACTTTACATTGCCGGATTCTTCTCTCACACGCATCATTTTACCGCAGGCATTATAGTCTTCCGGAGAGTAATAGAATGCACCGTCGTTCCAGTTGAGCATCACCATTTGCATAGAAGCGTTCCATGAAGGATAGTTTGCTTCATAGTTGCCTGATTCTTTCAATTCATACAAGTTTCCCCATCCTCCGGGTGTGATGACTTCCCCTTTTTCAGGCGTGGCTATTGCAATGTTTGGAAAACTGAAGTTTGTAATTACCCAGTTTTTTGGAACGTTGGCTGAGAGGTCCCATTCAATCAGTTCGGAAGAGTCCCCCAATGTGACACGCATTTCAACCGGATAGGGCTGTCCGTCATATTTCAGTCGGGTGTTCCATTGGAATACCAATGTTTTTGAAGTGTCGTTCGATTCTTCCCGATAGCCCTTGTAGATGGCAAAACACGGCTCAATTTCAGGCGTTTCCCCTTGTTCTCCTTTATAGGTAAGAGTCCAGGGGGAGGCGTTGGCTCCTTGCTTTGCCAATTCAATCCCATTGGCAAGTTTTAAGGAAAGAATGTCAAAATTCTTCTCTTTGGGAAAAGTTATGGAAACTTTTTCATTGGTGATGCAAATTGTCGAATCTGTTTTGCAGATGCATGTCTTGGCCATTCCGTCAATCGGAAGAAAGACGGAAGCCGACAGCAGTGACAATATTGTGAAAAATTTATTCCGCATAGCCAGGATTTTGTTTAAGGTTCGGGTTCTTGTTCAGCTCGGACTGTGGCAGAGGCCATAGGTAGAAATTCTCTTGCCAGTGGCGTTCTGGGTCTCTGACAAGCAGTTTGTGTTTGTAGGCATCATAGCTGCCGATATCGTTCAAGTCGTTTCGGTCGGAAATTTTGTAGTTTGGAATATCTTCAGGTGACATTCCTTCAAATTGATATTCTGAATTTGGAGTGCCGTAGCTTGGAGCGGCATTTTCCAAATCTCCGATTTTCCATCGTTTCATGTCTGCAAAGTGAAGGCCTTCCATTGCCAGTTCCACTTTCCGTTCACGTCTGACAAGCTGGCGCATTTTCCATTGGTCACCTTTGCGGTCGGCTGAAACTTTCGGCATGCCGGACCTTGTGCGTACCTGGTCAATGGCATCGTATACGGTTTCATCCAGTTCACCCAGCTCTATTTTGGCTTCGGCGTAGGTCAAAAGAATTTCGGCATAACGCATGACTGCAATATTGCTGGTTACGTCGCTGGTATTTTCTACAAGTCCGCCGAGGTATTTGAACCAGATATATCCGCATCCATTTTTTACGAAACTGGTCCAGGCATTGGCATCGGAAATGTCGGGATTGATTATCTTGAGCCAGCGTTTGTTGGACTCGCGATATATTTTTGTCTGACCGGCATAGGCTTCCAATATGGTTTTGCATTCACCGTCAACTGAAGAATACCATGCGAGTGTGTCTCCATGCATTTTCAGTGTTGAGGAAAAACGCGGGTCACGGTTTTCCCATGGCTTTTGTGGGTTGTAGAGCGGTGATTCGTCAATGCGTTTTCCGTCAATACATTCATAAGTGTCGGCAAGCAGACCGGTCGGGTGCTGTCCTGTTTGGGCAAACATGCGCGGACCGTTTCCTAATGCTACCCAATGATATTTGAACGTATCGTTTACGATTTGGCTTGAATACATGAGTTCCCAAATCAGTTCGCTGCGGACATCATCTTTCTGTTGTCCGTTTTTGGTAAACAGATCGTCGAAATTTTCAGCAAGCCGGCGACCGCCTTTTGTAATCACTTCATATGCGGCATCGGCAGCCATCCGGTAATAGTCATTGTTGTTGCTTTCGGCTATACCAGCAGTGAAAATGGCTATTCTCGCTTTTAAACCGTAGGCACAAGAACGGTCCAAACGTCCTCTGACGTCGCTTGTCCATGGCAAAACATCGCTTTTTGCAATCTCATCCAATTCATTGAGCAGATAGTCGAGGATTTCCATGCGTGGTGTACGGGATGCCTTGAAGTCGTCAACTGTTACGGGGTCAGTGAAGAACGGAACATCGCCATAGGCTACAACAAGATTGTAATAGGCGAATGCACGCAGTATTTGTGCTTCATAGAAATAGCGGTGTGCGTCTTCGCTCATGTTGTCAATGTTGTTTTTTGCGTCGTGCAATACGGCATTGGCTCTTGATATCAGTTTGTAGTTTGCTGTCCAGTATGTGCCGGTGTTTGCCTGGTCGGAAGTCATACCGCCTCCGGCTCCGATAGTAGTGTTTTGGGCACGTTCTGCACTCAAACCGGTGAAGTTGTCCATTGTGACAACTGCGGGACGGTGAAGCGCGTTGGTGAGGGCGCCTTCCATGTAGGAGTAGCTGTAGACACCTACTACACCCTGACGGAGTCCGGCTTCTGTCTGGTAAATTCCCGAACTGTCGTAGGATGGGGATTTCGTGTCAAGAAAATCGGAACATGATGTTGCGAGTATTCCGAAACTCAGTATGGCTGTATATAAATAGTGGAATTTCATAGCTGCAATTGGTTTTAAAATTCAATGTTTGCACCAAAACTAAACGTTTTCATGACAGGGTAAAAAGAGGAACCGGCACCTGATTCAGGGTCGTAGCCTTTGTATCCGTCGCAGAATGTCAGCAGATTCTGGCAGCTGAAATATAACCGCAGATTGCTGATTTGTGCTTTTTGTGTCACGGCCTTAGGTATAGTGTAGCCTAAGGTCAAATTCTTTAGTCGCAAATAGGCTCCGTTCTTAATCCAGAACGAGGAGATGATATTGTTCATGTTCGTTGAACCGTTGTCGACAAGCAATAATGGATACTCGGCATCCCGGTTTGTTTCACTCCAAGTGTCAAGCTGGCTTTTGTACATTGTGCTGTTCTGTACCAGTGGACGTACACCTGGACCGGAATAATACAAGTCGCGTTTGCCGACTCCTTGGAAATATACGGTAAGGTCAAATCCTTTCCAGGCGCCGCTAAGGTTCAAGCTGAATTCATAGCGTGGAGTCGGGTTACCCAACACAACTCGGTCGTTGGAGTTGATGACGTTGTCATTGTTTACGTCTTTGTAGCGGATAAAGCCCGGCTTGATGGCGCTTTTATCACCTCCATATACGCAGATGGCATCGTCGATTTCCTGTTGGCTTTGGTAGTAGCCGTCGGCTACATATCCATAGTATGACCCGATAGCTTCTCCTTCACGTGTGATGGTTGTGCCTACATATTCGTTGCCGTAAAGGTTTGTTACTGTGTTCTTGACATCGGAAATGTTTGCTTGGATGCCGTAGGAGAATTCACCTATGCGGTCGTTCCAGCCGATGGACAGTTCCCAACCGTTGTTGCGCATTGAGCCTGCGTTCTGCCACGGAGCTGTCATGCCGGCATATGCAGGAGCCGGGAATTGTTGCAACATATCTGAGATATATCGGATATAATAATCGGCAGTGACAGTCAGTCGCGAATTGAGCATCGCGTAATCCAGACCTACGTCAAATTGTCGGGATTTTTCCCAAGTAATCATTTCGTTTGCCAAGGCCGACTGTTCGATACCTGGTACCAGCACTCCGTCAAAATAGTAGTTGGTTGTTCCTCCACTTGTATTGACGGCAGCGGCATACGGATAGTAGCTTCCGATGGATTGGTTACCCATTGTACCGAAAGATGCGCGCAGTTTTAAGTTGTCAACGGTCTGTCGCAGCGGTTGGAAGAATGATTCTTCCGAAATGCGCCATCCGGCAGAAACAGAAGGAAAAAATCCCCAGCGGTTGCCGGCTTTGAAGCGTGACGTTCCGTCGTAACGGCCGCTTGCTTCAAACAGATAGCGGTTGGCATAGGAATAGTTGACACGGAATACATAGGACATTTGTGCGAGCTCGCTTCGGTTTGACGAGTTGCCGGCAGTTGTTGCGTCGCCGTGTGCGATGTCGGTGTAGCCGTCATATTCATAGTTGGAGCGGCTTGCAGTCAAGTATTCATAGTCCATTTTTTCAGTCTGAAATACGCCGAGAACCTTAAAATAGTGTTGCTTGAGAGTCTTTTCGTAAGATGCTTGAGCGGTAAATTGCTGATTGATAGTTTTGCTCCGTTCTTCTGCGCGTTTCCCGTCGGGTGCTGTTGATGGATATGTCATCAGGAAGCGTCCGCCTTCGTATGTATCATAAGGATTGATGAATGAAGAACTGTTGGTATTGAGCATTTTTCGGGTATAGTCAATGTGTAGGTTAAGACCTTCAAGTGGATTGGCATCAAGATAGCCTCTTAATGTCAATTCCGGGGCGTTGTCTACACGTTGACCGCCGTCGTTGATGATGGCAATCGGATTGTATCCTGTCTTTCCGTATCCGTATGTGCCGTCATTGTTTATGCCGGATGCTATCGGAATCATGGTCATGGCATTTCCGATAATTGATGCGGCATCGTCCTGACTTGGGCGACGGGCTGTCGTTTCGCGGTAATGTGCGTCCACTCCGAGTTTCAGCCAGGGGCGTAGGTTCATGTCGCTGTTCAGTCGCAGAGTGGTGCGGTTGAAGGTGTTGTTGTCAATGATACCGTCTTGCCAGAAGTAGCCTGCGTTGGCAAAAATTTTGATAAAATCGGAACCTCCGCTGACGCTGACTGAGTGGCTGTGCTGCATGGCGTTGTCTTTAAGTACCTGGTCCATCCAGTCTGTCTCGTAATAGTTGTAATTGTCCACTTGGCCGTTGCGGTAAATATCGATGATTTCTGTCGGATATATTTCGTCTTGTCCGTTGTTTTTATATGCCTTGTTCATCTGTTCCATATATTCGACGGCGCTCAAAGGTTCCGGCAGATTGGTCGGTTGGGAAATTCCCACAAAACCGTCATAACGGATTTTTAATTTCCCGTTGTTTCCTCGTTTGGTTGTGATAAGGATTACACCGTTGGATGCTCTTGAACCATAAATGGAGGCGGATGCGGCATCTTTCAGTACGGAAATGGATTCGACGGTACTGAGATCAATACGGTTCATGTCGCCTTCTACACCGTCAATCAGTACAAGAGGTGAGGAGGAAGAATTGAGCGAACCTTTGCCTCGGATTGTGAGAGAGGCATTGTCGGCTCCCGGCTGTCCGGAGGACTGAATAGCAGTCAAACCGGGAACTGCTCCCTGCAAGGCGTTCGATATGCTGGAAAGGCTTCGTTTTGTCAGTTCGGAACCATCAATGCTTTGCACAGCTCCTGTAAGATTGATTTTTCGTTGAGTGCCATAGCCGACAACCACAACATCGTCAAGCATCGTTGATGAAGCATGTAGGGTTACGTTGGTCGTGCCGGTTTTGCTGACTTTGACTTTTTGGGTTTCCATCCCAATATAGGAGAAAGTCAGTGTTGACGGAGCGGATAGGGAAACGGAATAATTTCCATTGTAGTCAGTGACTCCAATGGCTTTCCCGTTGAGCATGACAGAAACTCCTATAAGAGGTTCGTCATTTTCGTCGACAACAGTTCCCTTGACGGTGAGGGCCTGGCTGTATGCCATACCTGTGCCAAGGGTAATCGCTGCCAGAAACAGCGCTTTTTTCAGAATATGTCCAATGTGTTTCATTTTTCAATGATTAAGGTGCGTATTTGGTTTTTTGTTAGTTCTGTTCTTCGAAGGCTTTGTTCCTTGCAATGGAGCATGCTCCTAAAAGTCCTACTTGGTCACCCAATTCGGAGAGTACGATTTTTGTGTCCTCGTTTACCAAGTTCAGCGAATAGCGTTTAACCCAAGTGCGTATGGGTTGTAACAGATAGTCGCCTGTAGTAGAAAGAGCTCCGCCAATGACAACTTTTTCCGGATTGAAAATATTGATGAGCCCTGCCAGCCATCGTCCGAGCATTTGGCCGATTTCTGCAACAAGTTCTATGCAGAGAAGGTCCTCGCGTTCGACGGCTTCAATAATGTCGTTCAGTGTCAGTGTGCCTGTTTGGGCATACTGCTGTGCCAGTACGGAATTTTCACCGGCTTCCAGGCGCTCTATGAGTTTTCGGTGAAGGGCGCTTCCCGAAGCCTCTGTTTCGAGACATCCCTTTTTGCCGCAATGACACATTACTTCATTGTCGCAAACGACCATGTGGCCGAATTCGCCGGCAAATCCGGATTTGCCAGTATAGATTTTTTTGTCAAGAATCATGCCTATGCCCAAGCC
>OOAA01000940.1_pt1 | contig 17098 bp, 18 predicted proteins | sample 1671671 | NCBI WGS metagenome assembly OOAA01 (sample SAMN06348180, study PRJEB24527) | human gut metagenome | biome: human gut; feature: ankylosing spondylitis patient; material: feces | host: Homo sapiens | place: China | collected 2015-10 | reverse complement strand
ACATAAAAATGAAACATGAAAGCAAAAAACATCGTAGGTAAAATATACGTAAGCCAAATGCCTATTTGGGCCGTTCTGAAACATTTCGTAGAGGCTTTCAAGCTGTAATTTATCGCACAAAATCTCTATACGTTTTCAAAACCATTGTTTTATCTTTTATGTTTCTTTTTATTTATAAATAATTGAGTATCAATCATTTTATAAAGTGAAACATATAGCTTGAATGTTTTACTTTCATATTTCATTTCTCTAAACACAATGGGAGTGCGAAATCGCTTCCATTGTGTTTTTATTTTTCTCCCTCAGTCTTGAGGAATTTATTTCTTTTCCTCTCGTTTTAATTCGTTATCAATGCGAAAGAGCGTGTAAACTTCTATAAACACGGCGATGAGCAGTGCAATCTTCCATTCTCCCCCACGGAAGGGGCGTAACTGAAGGTGTTCCATAATCATCATCGCTGCGGTAACGATAAAGAGCAGTGCTCCTATCACTTGCTGACGGCGCAGTCGGCGTATAATCAGGTTACGCCCCTCGTAGCGGTCGAGCATTTGAGCAGGTGTAAAGAGCAAGGCACCTATGGCAAAGATGTAAGGTGCGATGTTGGGTAGGAACAAGGGGAGTAGGGCACCGACTACGAGCAGAATGCCACCTATATATAATGCGTATTGTTTCATCATGGGGTAGGAGTGTTATTGTCTTTGTTCTCGTTTTCGATTACGTAAACGTCCTCGTTGGCCGTCTTCATATAAAGGTTGACGCGAGCCACACGTTCTACGGCCTCGGGGTTGTGTTCAAGGTCGTTCAACTCGCGAGAGTCGGCGTTGTATAAGTCCTCGTAGTTCTTAATTTCCTCGCGCAGTTGTTCGTTTTGCCTATGAATTTCATAACGATGCCAGAAGCTATTCGGGTCGACAAAACCCACTACAATGACAAAAAAGAGTATGGTCCACAAGTACTTCTTGTGAAGCAATTTTATGCAGAAGCTCTTTACTTTCGACATAGGGAATGATTTTTTATCTATTTTGTTGTTTGCAAATTTAGGTATAAAACCGTGGTTTTCTTCGCCTGTGGAAGAAAAAATAACTATTGGGTGTTATTTTATTTGCGAGTTGACTTATAGACACAAAAAAAAAGGGCTTCCGCCCTTTCTCATCTTTTTAAGTGGTGCGAGGCACATTATTTGCCACGCCCACTGGCTCATGTGAGCCATCCATCTAACAGTTACCTTTCTACAAATCTTTTTTACCTATTCTTTGTTTACCTAAATCTAATCTTTTTTACCTTGCGCTCCTTCACAGGAGGGCTGATGGACTAATACTTTTTTGTAAACTCAAACGTGATGTACGTTTGTTCTTGTTTACGTGTGCAAAGGTACGGGCTTTGTGTACAGTGTGCAAGTAATCACCTGAAATTTTGCTATTCTTTAGCATTGTTTGTAAGTTAACTGCTTATTTTGCTATCTGATATAGCTAAAAATGAGTGTTTTGTACAAGTTGCTATAAAAAAACGCCCCAATCGCCTTGAAACTATTTATTGGAGCGATTGGGGGCGCATTGAATTATTTACTTGTACGCTTCATATAGCGAATGCCTTCAGCAAGGTGGCGCATTAGGGGTAGAAAGTGGCAATATCCCTTCTTGGTGCTATTCATCGCAAAGCAGAGGCACGACCACCAAGCACGATTGCCATGCTTGTAGTAGTCGATTGCGCCATGACTGCGTTGCACACCAGCGTCAACGTATACCAATGATTTCTTGAGCATGGTACTTGTTTCGACTATCTTTTCGGGGTAGTAGTGTATATTCAATCCCATGCGCAAGGCATCTTCCAGCCACACCTCCTCTTCTCCGCAGGTGAGGAATTGAGTGCCTAAGCCAAAGCGTTCGTCAAATCGAATGCGCCCTTGCACGCTTTTGCGTCGGCAGGCCATTTCAAGTGCCGAAATGGTATATTGTGCGGGCATGGCCAACACTTTAAAGTCGTTAGTGGGGTAGTCTTTGAGTGGCTTCCCCGTGTAAGTTGTAGCACAGAAGAAGGCTACGTCAAGGTCGGCATTGTCTTCAAAGTGTTTCAACACCGTTTGAGGCGTTTCGGGCAGGAGGTGAGCATCGTCATCGGCATACATTACAATGTCTGATGTAGCCTTGTCGAGTGCCAAGTTGCGGTTAGCCGAAAGCCCTTTACTCTTGTAGGTGTAAATTGAAACGTCAGAGCGAGAGCCTAATACTCTGGGTATGAGATCAAGATAGCGTTCGTCGGTATATTGGTACGATACAATATAATGAACGCCTTCTTGTGGTGGAAGTAGTACGTCTTGTACGCGTACGACACCTTTATTGAGTGAGCAAATGAGAATGTCGAGTGTCATGTTAGAGAAAAGGTTTTTTTTGTGTGTAAGTGTTTTTATCCTATCACTTCGTTCATCGTGATGTCATGTGCTTCAGTGGGGATAGCCTCCAATAATTGGTGAGGCAAGCAAATGCCTATTTTATAAGTCGACATGATGTTGGGCTGTGATAGGAAGCGGTCGTAAAAGCCTTTACCTCGTCCTAAGCGATGGCCTTCTTTGTCGAAAGCCATGCCAGGAACGATGATAAGGTCTATTTCGTCCAACTTATCGAAAGTCAATCCTGTGGGTTCGCTGATGCCAAAGGCTCCAGTCTTCATCTCCTCCTCGGAGGTAAAAAGGCGGAGCATGATGTCATCTCCCTTAACCACGGGGAGTACAATGCGCTTAGTCTTAGCCCATTTCCTAATGAAAGCGTGCGTGTTTACCTCGTCAGGTAATGAGGAAAAAAGCATTACCGTCTGTGTCGCTTTAAAGCGAGGGTGGTTAGCCAGTCGTGATAAGACGAAGGCAGACTGTGCCTCTCTTTCGGTTTCCGATAAGCACTTGTTGCGTTGCTTTATGACCAAGCGAACGTCCACTTTCGATAGCATAGGGCCAAGATGTTGTTATAGTCCGCGTTTGTATTGCCAATATAAGGTAGATAAGGAATTGTGTTACTTTGTAAGGCAAAGGGAAGCGTCAGACCACTGCGTTTGGTAAGCCATGTGCATAGGGTAGTGGGTTGTACGGTCCATTGCCAGTCCCATGCCGTTGGGGGGGCGGGGTTGTAACCCGCGGTTAGTGCAAATGGGGTATATTCCTTTGTGGTTAATGCATAATAATTGTTGTGCATTTTCGTAAAGAGCATAGCCTGTTGCTTTCCAACTGTTGGTACAGACTTGTTAGCTGCGAGTAAGGCGATGGCTTGCATTACGGCCTTGTCCGTTTGGTTGGTATATTCAGTCGCTTCGCTATCGTCGAGTAGGTCGCCAATAATGGCCGAAGTAATGTAAGTGGTGAGCAGCTTGTGTGAGCGTTGAATCATCAGGTTGCGACGCTTTAGCCCTGCCTTTTCAGCATACGAAGCAAAGCCTTCAATTAAGTTCTTCTTCTTCACAACGGTCGTCACCTCCTTCATATTGTTACACTGACTGAGTTCGGTGCGATATTTGTCGACGAAGTCGTAGGCATATTGGAAGAGCAATCCGCCCAAATAAGCTTCTTTGAAGTACGATGTCATGCCCAATGTGTCGCGTGCGACAAAGATGTCGGGCACAATGCCACCACCACCGTAAACAGTGCGTCCTATGCGTGTCTTAAACTTTTCACCCGATGTACGAATGCTATCAGCTGAGAAGTATTCACCATGTTCGGCGCGAAGTAGGAGATCAGCCTCGTAATCCTCCTCGTCGCCCGGTTTATAGGGCTTTTGCACGCAACGACCAGAGGGCGTATAGTAGCGAGCTGTCGTGAGGCGCAGCATAGAACCATCGGGAAACTCAATGGGCACCTGTACCAAACCCTTACCGAAAGAGCGGCGGCCGATGATGGTACCACGGTCGTTGTCTTGAATAGCACCAGCAAAGATTTCACTGGCTGAGGCAGAAGTCTCGTCCACCAATACGACTAAGGGAAGACTCTGATAAGCACCACGTCCGTCAGTGCGATATTCCTTTCGGGGCGACTTTCGTCCCTCGGTATAGACGATGAGAGAGTTCTTGGGCAAGAATTCATTCACCATTTGTACGGCCGTTTCCATGTAGCCGCCGGGGTTGCCACGGAGGTCGAGTATCAACTTGCTAAAGCCCATTGTCTGCAGTTTGGTAAGTGCAGCAATAAATTCGGCATACGTAGTGTCGCCAAAACTGGAAACGCGAATGTAGCCTATCGTCGGGCTAGCCATATAAGCAGCGTCAACCGTCTTAACGGGCACATCGCCGCGTGTAATGCTAAAGCTCAATAGCTTCTTCTGACCTGCGCGTTTGATGCCTAAACGTGCTATCGAACCTTTGGGGCCTTTAAGGCGTTTCATCGTCCCGTCGTTGCTAATCGTATCGCCTACGTAAGGCTTGCCGTCAATATTGATGATGCGGTCGCCAGCTTGAATGCCGACACTCTCCGAAGGGCCACCCTTTACTACCTTCACAACGCGAATGGTATCTTTGTAAAGTGTAAACTGTACGCCAATGCCTGAGAAGCTACCCTTTAAGTCTTGCATCGACTCTTCCACCTTTGCTGCAGAGATGTAGGTAGAGTGGGGGTCCAGCTCTTTGAGTATTTGTGGCATGGCTTTTTCTACCAGGTCGGGAATGTTGATAGTGTCAACGTACTGGTCGTCGATGAGGTGGAACAGATCAATAATCTTGTTGCTTGAATTATTGATAATGCTCAGTCGATTGCCAGAGAAGTGGTTGGCAAAGAAACTGCCTAACATAATGCCCACCACAACTCCTATTGACACCAATAGTGGAACAAATCTGTTTTTATTATGTTTAATCATTTTATCCTTTACATGAATTGCTAAGGTGACGAGTTAACAAGTTGACGGGTTAACTTGTCAACTAAAGAAACTAGTCAACGTCCTCAATGTGTTCTACTTGAATGCCCGCTTCGGCTAATAGGTCAATGCCGTCGGTCAGTCGGTATGCACGTGCATAGACCACACGCTTGATTCCGGCCTGAATGATGAGTTTTGCACATTCAATGCAGGGCGCATCCGTTACGTAAAGCGTAGCGCCGTCAGAGTTATTACCCGAACGTGCTATTTTGGTAATGGCATTCGCTTCGGCGTGTAGCACGTAGGGTAGGGTAAGTCCGTTGCTGCCTTCGCAAATGTTGGTAAAGCCTGAGGGCGTGCCATTATAGCCGTCGCTGATAATCATTTTATCTTTAACGATGAGTGCCCCCACCTGTCGGCGTGTGCAATATGAATTTTCTGCCCAAATGCGTGCCATGCGCAAGTAGCGACGGTCGAGGAGTTCGGCTTTGGTCATATATGTATTATATTAATTATTTTTTGTTGCAGTTAGGTAGTTAGGGTAAGCCTTTTGTCTGCGATATATTTTGTTACATACACCGCGGGCCAAAGGCCTACCTCGCCAATCGCTGCTTTTATAGACATTTTTTTTAATTAGTGCATCAGTCAAATATTCTCGCATTCTCACGTTTGCACATTAACTAAGCATTTGCACATTTACTGAATGCCGTCACGTTTGAGCAGTGCATCGATTGTAGGCTCTTGGCCACGGAAGCGCTTGTAGAGCGTCATGGGATTGTCAGTGCCACCTTGTGAGAGAACGTTCTGTCGGAAACTTTCTGCTACCTCTTGATTGAAAATGCCTTTTTCTTTGAATAATGAGAAAGCATCAGCATCGAGCACTTCGGCCCACTTGTAGCTATAGTACCCTGCGGCGTACCCGCCAGACATGATGTGGCCAAATTGTACCGTCATGCATGAGGTTGGTACAGGGCGGAGCAATTGTACACGTTTCCAAGCCTCGTCTTCGAATGCTTTAACGTCTCCCGTGAATGGGTCGCACAGCGTATAGAAAGCCATGTCGAGCAGTCCGAACGAAACCTGTCGCATACAAGCGTAAGCGGCTTGATAATTACGACACTTGCGAATGCGTTCAATGTAGCTTTTAGGCAAAGGTTCGCCCGTTTGGTAGTGTTGGGCAAATGTACCCAAAAAATCTGGTTCTGTTGCATAGTTCTCCATAAATTGTGAGGGGAGTTCAACAAAATCCCAAAATACGTTTGTTCCACTCAGTGCCGCATAATGAGTCATGGCAAAGATGCCATGCAAAGCGTGACCAAATTCGTGTAAGAACGTTTCGACTTCGCCCAGTGTCAAAAGTGCGGGCGTATCAGCAGTAGGTTTCGTAAAGTTTGTAGTGACGCTTACGACTGGGCGCAGCGAATTAGCAGCCGTTACGGCTGTGGTGGTAGGAGCGTCGCAGTGCTCCTCACGATAGTTCGTCATCCACGCTCCGCCCTTTTTGCTCTCACGTGGGAAGAAGTCGAGCAGTAGAATAGCCAAGTAGCTGCCGTCCTTGTCGTATACGTCATAAGCTACCACGTCTTTGTGGTAAACGGGCAACTGGGTGTTCTCTTTAAACGTGATGCCGTAAAGTTTTGTGGCCAAGCCTAATACCCCCTTCTTCACCCTTGAAAGTTCAAAGTAAGGGCGCAGCATATCGGGGTCGTAGTCGTACAACTCCTGCTTCAACTTCTGGCTATAGTAAGAGAAGTCCCAAGGCTGCATCACGAAGTCAGTCCCTTCCGCGGCTTGTGCTCTAAGTTCCACCTCTTTCACCTCTTCTTTCGCCTTAGGCAAGTAGCTATCGATTAAGTTGTTGAGCAGTTGGTATACGTTTTCAGCCTTCGTCGCCATGCGGCGTCTCAATGCATAGTCAGCAAAGTTGGTGTAGCCCAATAGTTGTGCTACTTCGCGACGTAGGTTGACAATGCGGCTCACGATACCGAAGTTGTTGAACTCATTGTCCTTTGTGCATCGGCTATTGTAGGCACGATACATCTTCTCGCGCAACTCACGCTTATCGGCATACATCATAAATGGGCCGTAGCTCGGTGCGTGAAGTGTAAATACCCAACCCTCCTTGCCACGTGTTTCGGCCTCATGGTGTGCTGCTTGGCGATGAATGTCGGGAATGCCTTGTAAGTCGGCTTCGTCTGTCAGATGTAGTTCAAAAGCATTCGTCTCTTTGAGCAAGTTTTGCGAAAATTTCAGTGTGCATTCAGAGAGTTCGCGTGTGATGTTGCGAAACTTTGCTTTCTTCTCATCGCTCAGTGTAGCTCCCGAACGTTCGAAACCCTCGTACGTCTTGTTCAGCAGCATGAGGTCTTCCCCTTGTAACGAGTCTCGTTCATGGTCGTACACCTGCTTAACGCGCTCAAATAGTTGAGGATTGAGCATGATGTTGTTACCGTGTTCCGACAAGGGGGCAGCCATCTCGTTCGCCAATTCGTCCAACTCATCGTCCGTCTCAGCGCTTAGTAGATTATACATAACAGCAGTGGCGCGTTCTAATGACTCTCCACTATTCGATAATGCAACAATCGTATTCTGAAAGTTAGGTGTTTCGGGGTTGTTGATAATCTGATCTATCTCAGTCGTCTCCTCCTCCATACCTTTCAGTATCAGAGGGCGAAGTTGTTGTGCGGCAGAAAGTTCAGTCTTGTCAAACGTGAATTGCTCAGGTTGAGCTACATATCTTGTCCACTCAGCGTCGGTGAGTAGTTGTGAAGCAATGAAGTTATTCATATAATAATGGTAGTGTATGTTATTTGAAGAGTGTAAAGTTTTATAGCAAAACGAACTATCGGTCGTTTAGCTTTTTTCTTTGACATCATCTGCTCAAGTTTTGCTATTTAGGCGAGCTCGATTTTTCCGTTTTGCACGATAAAACATTCAATATCTTAAACATCATATTTATTAATGTTTTACGCTCTTAATGGTAGAAAAAATGCCCATGTGAATTTTCTCTATCTCGTTGAACAGCAATGTAATCGAAGATTCTTGTCAAAGTGGTATAGCATCATGACTTTATCGAAAGAAACTCCTTGCTTGATCGGAAAAGTAAGCATAGGATACGAATAAGCAGACAAGCGATAATATCCGATATGTGAAAGATAATGCTTTGCTTTTTCTCTATCGAATATTACCAACCCTCGTGATTGAAGTAACTGCACCAAATCACTTGGTGATGAGTACATTTTCGTAAATGAATATTTTGTAGCCATACGTCTATAAAAAAAACGACCCGCACATTTGAGCATCGTTGAGAGGCTTGGCGGGTTCTCGTACTGCAAAGATATGAATAAGCATAGAAAATACAAATTATTTTAAATGAAAAAATGGATAGCAGAGTCAATTTTAAGGAGTCGCCACAAAAGAAAGAAAAAGGACTGGGGTGATAAAAGAACAGAGAATAGTGACAAAATTGACTTCATCATCTTTGTTACTTATCCGTAAGAGTTGATAGGATTATTATAAAAAGAGGAATATCTATAATTGCTTCAAAAGAATATATTGCTGTTTCGCCACGCATTTTGGCAGTTTCGCATAAGGAGACGTTGTGTATAAAAACGAATGATTGTACTTTTGCAGCATAATAACAAGTTTTCAGGCAACTTGTCCTTGGATATAATTTAATCATAACACTATATGAAAAAGGTTTTATTATCATTATTTGCATTATGCTATTTTTCGGCAGTAATGGCACAACAGAAGACACGTAATCTGTCTGTAGAATTACTTGGTGCCCAAAATGTTGTGGGCGTCAACTACGACAGTAGATTTGATGGAAACTCTGGGTTAGGCTACCGCGTAGGCATTGGCTATGGCTATGGAAACAATTCAGGTTTGTTCGACCAGAAAATCAATGGTGTTGGTGTCCCGTTGGAGCTAAACTATCTGCTCGGAAAGAAGAATAGTAAATTGGAGCTGGGTTTCGGTGCGAGTCTTGGTGTATATCAAGTAAAGGAAACAATAGGATACGTAAAAGATACAGGGGGGTACCCTGATGGGGAGAATACAGACGAAACTTCTCCTAATATTGATTTTTACACTTCATCAAGAACTCTATTCGGTTATTTCTTCTTCGGCGATATCGGCTACCGCTATCAGCGCCCCAACGGATTTATGTTTCGTGTTGGCGTATCGCCGTCCTTCAATTTCGGAGACAAGTATGGGCTCAATAAGGCAGCCTTCTTTCCATATATTGGCTTAGGTTGGTCGTTCTAAGCAGATTTCAAGTGCTATCCATAACCTTTGCATCCCGAACTCACGTATAAAGGGTGGCACATCACGGTTGTAGCAACAGACAACGACGGTCTCGACTCTAAGGCAACCTATATATCAGTGGCGGTGTGATAAGGACGTTCGGCACGTCTTCGCCAAAATGTAGTATAGACGCCAATGAGGAAGAAGACTATTCTGTCATCTTCACTGGTGGCACGCTCCTTGCCGTGGGCGGAGGCAACTCTGTGCCAAGCACATCTGAATCCACCCAGCCTTACGTTTCGGGCAGCATGTCGGTTCCTGCCGGCAACGTGATAACGTTGAAGAGTAGCGCCATACTATTTGGCTTAAAACCGCGCAGAGATTTTTCTGGATTTTGAACACCCTACTTTTCGGGTGCTGGCAAGAAATCAAACTTTTTGCTTGCAAGAAAAATCATATCCTTAATGCTTGTTATTGAAGCTGAGATTCTTTATCTACTATGTTATTCTGTTCCTCATTATTGGTTGTTTTTGTTATATATTCAGGTAAGTATTACGTCGGATAACGACCTTCTATAAGATGAAGTTTACGTAAATTTGCAGTGGTATCCTTTGTGATAACCTAATGTTCTGAATCTTTTGTTTTAAACAATACTGTTTACAATCAAATAGACCTCAGTCAATAACAAAATAACAGGAAAAACAAGAGTGAAAATTTTGATGGGTCAGCGTTTTTTTTGTATGTTTGTAGCAAATTTGATAATTTTCCCTTAATGTGCTTAGGCGCTTTAGAAGGAAATAAAATAGAAAGCTTAGTCATGATAAAAGAATCTCTACTAGTAAAAAACGTCGGAGCATTAAAGAATGTGGAGCGTTTTGATTTGAAGCCGCTGACAGTGCTCATTGGAGCTAGTGCTAGTGGTAAGAGTACATTGTTAAAGATAGTTGCTATGATGCGTTACATATACAAACGTGTTAACATCAAAGCATATCTCAAAAACTCAAATATAGATGGGGCGATATTCTATATCCGTTTTCAAGATCTTTTGAAAGATGGAATGAAAAATATCATTGACAAATCTTCTGAAATCGAATACTTTGTGGAGATAAACGGTCATGAATATGTGGTTTCATTTAAGAATGGTAAACTCACAACTCCACTTGTTATTCCTAACGAGGATCTAATATTCCTTAAAGATTCCTGGGTTAGTGAGATGCGTAGTGTCATGCCTGTATGGGCAAGTCGCGGTTCTTTGGTCAAAGGTTCTAGTTTTGGCTTTTATTTTGATGAAACATTCAGCGATTTCGATGAAGCAACAGATCTTGTCAAGAACATAGATTTGGATTACCTTGATATGAAAATGGAAGTAATTAAGGGTGGTAACAATCAAAAAAAGTATATGGTATCTCCCAAGAACAATGCATATCCAGCTTTTGAACTTAAATTTGCATCTTCAGGTACTCAAACAACAGCACCTATGGTGACTTTGATGAAATACTTTGCTTCTAAGTTTTCATTCAAAGATGCAATGCGCCGTTCTATTATCATGATGCTGTTTGAAAAGGATTTGACAGAGAAGTATCATCCAGGAATTGAACTTGGTAACTTACCCAAGTATGTGTTCATGCATGCCGAGGAGCCGGAGCTTAGTCTTGACCCAAATTCACAAAGACGATTGGTGAATACAATAACCAAATATATATTCCATGAAGCTACTGATGGTAGGAAAATGGGGCTTGTAATGGCAACTCACAGTCCCTACATTATCAATCATCTTAATGTTCTGATTCGGGCGAGTTATACTCAGAAAGGGCGAGTTATACTTCCTTATGTACAACCAGACGACATTGCTGCATACAAACTGTCAGAGGGAAGCTTGATAAATCTGATAGCTACAGATGACGAGAGCAATGAGTATGTTATCAACACCTTTGATCTTTCGGAGATAATGGAAGATATTTATAATGATTATGAAGCATTAGCGGAAGGAGAAATGAACAATGAGTAGATTAAGCGATTTCCTTATCAATGATTATGCACCTCATTTCGGTATTGTATGGAATCCGGCAACGATGAATCTCAAAACTGAAATTCCTGCTGCGGTACGATTCGAGATTGAAGATAAGAAACCTACAGTACAGCAACCTGCAGGACATGGAGTTTCTGTAATACGCAGACAAGCTTCAGATGTAGAAATAATCGATATTGAAGATTTTACTAAGACAGTACATGGAGCTTACCATACGCCAAATAGTTGTGACTTTGCCATATCTTCTACAATAGGAACAGAGTTTATTCTGTTGAATGAGTTAACTAAAACAAAGTCAGGATACATTCTTCCTTTTGAACAACCATTGACAGGAGAGAAACAAATAGGCAAACTGGAATATGCAAAAAAACAACTGACACAGACTATATGTAGATTCTATGAAGTATCAGATTTTTGTGATCAATATGCTGTTAAAATAGCATTATTCTCATGTCGTTTAAGCGATAAGTCTGGTGGCGGAATCATGGCTCGTTCTGCTAAGTCTTTCAGTAAGACAATATATAAATTGCAGCACATGACTTTGGCAGAAAAATTGCCTCATGGTTTTGTGTTCAAGATGCGGATTTACGAAGCTGAATATTGTTTGCCATAAGCATATGATTTCATTAACCCAAATCGCTCATTAGAAAATGACAAGAAGCTTTTTCTAATGACCGCCATTAGAAAAACAGCTTTGTATATGCTTGATTCATAAATATTTACTAACTTTACCACGAAAAAAAGAATATACTCCGATGCGAAACTGTGACATAAAGTTCGTAAATAAGGAAATAACACCTTTTGGTGGTCTTTCCCTGTTCTTCAAAATGCTTGAAAAATGTCTTTTTGAAGAGCATGTTATGCAAAGTGGTGTACCTCTTCAAGGTTCCAACCGTGGTTACAAACCGATCCAGCTGATATTGGGATTGTTTGCGGGTGTGTGGTGTGGCGCAAGTTGCTTTGGCCATCTTGACGTGGTTCGTTATGACGCTGCACTATGTGACCTATTAGGATGGGAACGTGGAGCAGACCATCGTGCATACCAGCGCTATCTCAATAAATTCTCTCAAGCTGTCAACCAGCGTGTTTTCGGAAATTTGTTCCGTTGGTTCTTCTCCGAGTTGAAGTTCGACAACTACACTTTAGACTTCGATTCTACAGTGATGGTCCGTGAGGGAAGTCAGGAAGGAGCAGCCAAAGGATACAACCCAAAACGTCCTGGACGACTCTCGCATCATCCTCTCCTTGCATTCGTTTCCGATGTAAGGATGATAGCAAATTACTGGCTACGTCCAGGCAACACATCCGCAAGTACCAATTATCTGTCGTTTCTTGAGGACACGCTCTCAAAACTTGAGGGCAAACGTGTCGGGCTGGTCCGCATGGATAGCGGTTTCTTTGCGAAGGAAATACTTGACTATCTGGAAATGAAAGGGTTACACTATATCATTGCCTGCCGTTTCAACAATCGTATAAAGTACAGTCTCACCCATGAACGCAAATGGATAGAGCTAACAGACGGATTGGAAATATCCGAAACCATCTATCAGGCAAACGGTTGGGAGAAGCCTAGACGCATTGTGATGGTCAGGCAAGAAATAGACAAGCGCCCCAAAGCTGCAGGAAAGCAAATCAAGCAACTGGAGCTTTTTGAGGATGAGCAGGATTTCGGAATATACCGATACAGCTGCTTTGTAACAGACCTTGACCTGCCGGCCAAGATTGTATATGACTCATATCGCGGAAGAGCGGATTCTGAGAATAGGATAAAAGAATTGAAGAATGATTTCTCTATCGATGACTTTGTCACAAATAACTTCTGGGCAACAGAGGCATGTGGGAATTTCATTGTTATGGCATATAACTTCATGTCGTTGTTCAGACATGCGCTGATCAATTCCAACAAGAAGAAATTTCTGAAGACTATCCGATACGAGTTGATATCGACACCAGCCTATCTGGGAAAAACAAAAGACAAGCACATTCTATATTTGGCTAGATCACTAAAAACACGACAATCATTCTTATCTATATGGGAAAAATTAAAGGATTTCTCTTTGCCGTACGACACAGAGAAATCATAATGACCGATTTGGGTTTAACGCATATCTTTGCAAATAGTATATGAAACGTGTGTATGGCTTTCGTTTTTGCATCAAGAATAACGGAAATGATAACAAAAACACACATAGTTTAACCATTAATTTAAAAACCTATTATTATGATCAAAAAAACTCTTGTCTCGTTTCTTATCGCTCTGGTAGCTTTTGGTTTTACAGCCTGCGACAGCGACGATAACAATGGACAGTTGGGCGTACCAGACAGCTCCAAGCCATCAAAAGAATTTAAAGTAGGTAATTGCGACAAGGAGAAGTATGCCGACGACGCCATCAAGCTGAACGTGCAGTCGTGGGGCAATACAAACCAGGAGTTCGCCTCGATTGAGCTTTTCGCCGACGGCCACTTCCTCATCACAAGTCCGACGGTAGGCAAGCTGCCCAAGAGCAAGATGAGCGTAACGCGCGCAGCCGACGGTTCGACAATGTTCAAGAAGTCGGGCGGCCAGCCGCTAAAGACACGCGCCGTTGACGCCAGCGGCACGATTGTCATCGACGGCGGTCTCTACATCTATGGTACATACACTCGCGTTAAGGAAGGCGTATACCAGCTGAGCAACAATACCAAGATAGAGATAAAGGACGGAAAGTTAACAGGTACAGCCACAGTGACATACACCAACAGTCTCGGCATGTCTATAACAATCACCGTCACCATCGATACAACCACCAAGCAGGACGACGCCGTACGCAACCTCTGCCGCTCGTGGAGAATGGACAGCGCAGAAAACTGGCTGCTTGCTGGCGACGTGAAGATCGGTTACGGCAAGCAGTGGCTCGAGAAAGGCCGCGTTATGCAGCAGACAACGCTCACTACTGAGGGCAAGGGCATGGGCTTCGACGAGGACGACCTCATTGACGACAAGGACGACTACTGCTACCGCGTGATCTTCTCGCCGTGCGGCACCTTCGTTTGCTTCTACATCGACGGCGATGTTGAAATCGGAACATGGGAGTGGACTGACCCTCATAACGGCGTATTGCGCTGCTGGGAGGCGTTCGACAGGGACGATGACGACGATGATGATGACGACGACGACTTCGCCGACGTGACAGTGCGCTTCGATGGCAAGCAGATGCGCATCTACGGCGACTTCATGGACACTGAGCACAATGTTCTCTTCCGCACGTTGTCTGTAGCTACATTCAGCGCAAAGTATTAAAATACATATCCGAACTTCTATAAATGAGGAGTGTGGAGTGTGTGGACAGGTTTCCGTACATTCCACACTCCTCTTTGTTTTATGCGCAAATCGCAGAAAACTACAGGATATGACAAGCTATATTTTGCCGTAAACCTGTGTTTTTGTAACTTTGCACATATCTTTATATAAGACAAGCGCACCCCGTCACAAATGTTTGTAAGACAAGCGACAATGGAAAATCAATTTGTAAAGCAATACCCCGAGCTTATGCGGGGCAAGAAACTCATGTATGTACACGGTTTCGGTTCGTCGGCGCAGTCGGGCACGGTGCAGATGCTGCGCACGCTGATGCCCAACGCCACAGTTGTAGCGCGCGACATTCCGCTGCACCCCGAAGAAGGATTGCAGATGCTGAAGGCGATGGCAGCCGAGGAGCAGCCCGACCTTATCATCGGCACGTCGATGGGCGGCATGTACACCGAGATGCTCACCGGATTCGACCGCATACTGGTGAACCCAGCCTTCGAAATGGGCGACACCATGTCGAAGTTCACGGGCAAGCAGGTGTTCCAGAACCCGCGCGAGGACGGTGTGCAGGAGTTCATTGTCACGAAGGGACTCATCAAGGAGTACCAGGAGATGACTACGCACAACTTCGAGCACGCTGCCGACCCCGAGGAGCGTACCCGTGTCATCGGACTCTTCGGCGACAACGACCCCGTGGTGCACACCTACGACCTCTTCCATGAGCATTATCCCACAGCCATCGGTTTCCACGGCGAGCATCGTCTGACCGACAAAGTGGCGATGCACTACCTCATCCCCGTCATACGCTACATCGACGATCGACAGGAAGGCCGCGAACGCCCCGTCGTCTACGTCGACATCGAGACGCTGCGCGACTCTTACGGCAACGCCACGGCATCTATGCACAAGGCTTACGAGATGCTCATCGAGCACTACAACGTGTACGTACTGGCGCCGTCGCCGTCCGACAATGCGCAGCAGATGCTCAATGATACGCAGTGGGTGGAGCAGTTCCTGAGTGCTCCGGCTTGGGGCCGCATCGTCTTCTCCAACCAGCGCCAGATGCTCTACGGCGACTATCTTATCACGCCCACCGCACAACAGAAGCCCACGCTGCAGGAGCAGCCCGAGTTCATGGGCACGCAGATAGAATGGGGTAGCGACGAGTTCAAGACATGGGAAGAGATAATTGTGTTCTTCGACCGACTCGGAGGGCAGTAACATAGGGGGTGTCAAAACTAAGATATTGGGCAATTTGAATAGCAAACGATTCAAATCGTAGGAGGCTACGGCATTCTTGCCGTAGCCATTGCAAATAGTTGTAATTTAAAAAAACAATGGCAAAAGAACAGACCGCCGTGCGCGACCGCACACGCACCAACCTTCGCGAGCCGCGCCGCTACAAGGTGATAATCTACAACGACGACTTCACAACGATGGAGTTCGTGGTGCTTGTGCTCACCTCCGTCTTCTTCAAGTCGGGGGAAGAGGCAGAAGCCCTTATGCTCTCCGTACACAAGAGCGGCAGTGCCGTGGTGGGCATATACAGCTACGACATGGCGATATCGAAGGTGAGAAAGGCTACGATGATGGCGCGTGAGGAGAACTTTCCACTGCGCCTCGAATGCAAACCGGAATGAAATATGAACAACAGCAAGAATTTAGCAAACGCAATAAAGCAGGCAATCGAAGACTGCGACTTCTGGCGTCACGAGTTCGTGACACCGGAGCATGTGCTCTACGCCTTTGCCTCACAGGACCAGTTCGCGAGTGCCTGCGAGTGGCTGCCGCACGACACCTCGTGGCTCATCACCCAACTGGAGAAGGAGTTCCTTTCGATGGAGGTGGTGCCCGAGACGCAGAAGCTCGTCATCGAAGGCTCGCAGCAGTTCTCAGAGATGATGTCGCTCGCCATCAAGCAGGCGCAATACTCCGACCAGGAAACGCTCGACGTGCCGCACGTGGTGGCAGCCATGCTCATGCTCAACGACTCGCAGGCAGCCTATCTTCTCGACCAGTTCACGGGCGACGAGAAGGGCGAGTTCATGCAGTCGCTCGTGTCGGCATACGCCGTAGACGAAACGGGTGAAGGTGCAGAGGGCGATGACGACACCAACTCCCCCGCACCATGGCGCAAGCTTGTCACCTGTGTCAACGACACATACGCTGCTCATAACCCGCTCATCGGTCGCGAAGCCGAACTGGAGCGCACCATGCAGGTGCTCTGCCGCAAGGACAAGAACAATCCGCTGCACGTGGGCGAGCCGGGTGTGGGCAAGACGGCACTCATCTACGGACTCACCGCCCTCATAGAGCGTGGCGAGGTGCCCGAACGCCTGCGCGGAGCACACGTCTACATGATGGACATGGGCACGATGGTGGCAGGCACACAGTTCCGGGGCGACTTCGAGAAGCGCATCAAGATGGTGATGGAAGGACTCGCGCAGGAGGGCAACGCCATACTCTGCATCGACGAGATACACAACCTCATCGGAGCCGGACGCAACGGCGACGCATCGCTCGACGCGTCGAACATGCTGAAGCCCTACCTCGAAAGCGGAGCGATACGCTTCATCGGCTCTACCACCTACGACGAGTACAACCGCTACATAGCCAAGCAGAAGTCGCTCGTGCGCCGCTTCCAGCAGATAGACATCGCTGAGCCTTCGGTAGACGACGCGATACGCATCGTGGAGGGGCTGCGCC
>OOAA01000929.1_pt1 | contig 17300 bp, 18 predicted proteins | sample 1671671 | NCBI WGS metagenome assembly OOAA01 (sample SAMN06348180, study PRJEB24527) | human gut metagenome | biome: human gut; feature: ankylosing spondylitis patient; material: feces | host: Homo sapiens | place: China | collected 2015-10 | reverse complement strand
GATGATTTTGACGATCTTGATAACACAATCATCCTTAATGGTAAAAACGGCAAAGAAGTTCCGTTTGAATTTCTCGATCTTATCGACTATATGGGTGAAGAATATGTTGTTCTCCTGCCTAAGGATGAGTCCGATGATGACGGAGAGGTCGTTATTCTTAAGGTCGATGAATCCGACTGTGAGGACGAAGAGGCATATACCAGTGTGGATGATGACAAAACACTCCAGGCAGTGTTCAATATTTTCAAAGAGAAGTTTAAGGACGAGTTTAACTTTATTGATTAATATATATAATTTATGACTTAGGAGAAAAATAAAAAGGTTTTGAGAAAAAAGATTTCGATCCCCATATAAGTGGTGGGAACACGGAATCTTTTTTATAGCAATAATTTTTTCTTTTCACCAATGCCAGAATATCTACAAGGAAGCTAAAAGCACGAATGTAAATGACATCAAACCACAAGAAACAGCACATAATAACTAATTTTTACAACAAACCTGTTGAAAACAACTTCACATCATGTTATACTTGTTTTAAATACGACTCTAATAAAGGAGGCTTCTCCCGTGACCGATATTACAACTGATAAATGGATCAATATTGAAGAGGCAGCAGAATACCTTGGTGTAAAACCTGCAACAATTCGTGATTGGATACGCAAAGGAAAAGATGTTCCTGCTCAAAAAATAGGTAAGCAATGGAAATTTAAGTGCTCTGAGTTGGATGAATGGGTGAAAAGCGGAAAAAGCGCGATTCAATGAGAGAAGAAGAGGTCGAATTAAATGAAAGTATTATCTCTGTTTAGCGGTGCCGGAGGGCTCGATCTTGGATTAATTCAGGCTGGGAACACTGTGATTTGGGCAAATGATATAGATGCAAACGCAGTGGAAACATACAAAAAAAACATAGGGACACACATTGTCCTCGGTGATATAAAAAACATCGATATTTCAAAACTACCAAAAGCAGACGTAGTCGTTGGCGGATTTCCGTGTCAGGGATTCAGTCAGGCAAATCGATTCAGAATGCTCGATGATGAAAGAAATGCCCTTTATAAATTCTTCTATGAAGTCATACACGAGAAACAGCCTTATTTTTTCATTGCAGAAAATGTTAAGGGCATACTCTCTCTTGGCAAAGGAGGGGCAATAAAGCAAATTATATCGGATTTTGAAGCTGCAGGGTATTATACTGATTTGCATTTAGTTAACATGGCAGACTATGGAGTTCCGGAGACAAGACAAAGGGTAATCATTATTGGACAGAGGCATGACCTTGGCAAGGATTTGCTGTTTAAATTTCCGATTCCAACACATAGCAAGGAAGGTGAAAACGGATTGAAACGGTGGGTAACCATTGCTGAAGCGATAGATCACTTCCCCGACCCAGACTTGCCCAATGAGATTATGAATCATGAGTATTCTAAGTATAAAGTGGCGTATCGCGATTATACAGCTCATCGTAAGACCGATCCAGATAAGCCATCCCCTACTATTCTTGCAAGGGGAAATGGCGGCGGTGGAGTTTGTGCTATTCCCCACTATAACGGAAAAAGACGCCTTACAGTTCGAGAGAGTGCATCCGTTCAAACATTCCCTGAAGATTTTGAATTTTTTGGGGTTCTCGGGTCTTGCTACAGGCAGATAGGTAATGCCGTTCCAGTTTTGTTCGCGAGATTGCTCGGACAAGAACTGATGCGGATTGAAAAGGAAGAAAAGTTATGAGAGTTGTGTCATTATTCAGTGGTGCCGGTGGTCTTGATCTCGGGTTTAAGATGGCGGGACACGATGTAATATGGGCGAATGATTTGTACGAAGATGCGGTTCATACTTATCAAAAAAATCTAGGAAAACATATAGTGCGTGAGGATATACACAATATTTCAGCAGAAGATATTCCAGATTGCGATATTGTCATTGGGGGGTTTCCGTGTCAAGGATTTTCTGTGGCAAATACAAAAAGACATATAGGCGATGAGAGGAATGAGTTATATAAACAGCTTATTCGCGTGATAGAAAGTAAGAAACCAAAATTCTTTCTGGCTGAAAATGTCAAAGGGCTGACGAACCTTGGCAAAGGTGAAGTGTTCAAGATGATTATTGCGGATTTTGAGAGTTTGGGATACAAGGTACAGCACAGAATTCTCAATGCTGCTGATTATGGTGTTCCTCAGACACGACAAAGAGTTATCATCATTGGTGTTCGACAGGATATTACATGGAAATATGAGTTCCCAAATCCAACGCACAGCAAAGATGGTGAAAATGGTCTTCCTATATGGGTGAGTGTATCTGAAGCACTAAAAAGTCTTCCAGATCCCGACACAGAAAATGATATTCCCAATCATACCTACTCGAAGTATAAGTTAAATATCAACGGTTATATTGGACATAGACTACTTGATCCAGAAAAGCCTGCACCAACGGTTACTGCACGTGGAGACAGTCGCGGAGGAGTTGTGATTCTGCCCCATCCTAATGGTAAAAGAAGAATGTCATGCCGTGAGCTTGCTTCAGTACAGAGTTTTCCCGTTGATTATGAATTTGAAGGCAATAATTCTTCGATATACAGGCAGATAGGAAATGCCGTACCCCCGCTTCTTGCATATGCAGTTGCGAAACAGTTCAATTTCTATAAAGAAGACGAGGAGGCTTAATCAATGTTTCCAAAAAATTATATACCGTCAAAGCCGTTTCATGACTACAAATGGAAGTGGGCAAGCCTTCAATGTACAGAACGACTTAACGATCCAGTAATACTGTTGGGTGTTCTTTTTCGTATGAGAAAACTGGAATTGCTCGGTCAGAACTTGAAATATAGTTCACCAGAGTTCGCCCAAGAGATGCTCGAATTATCAAACGATGTGTCTGATTCAATCAAGGTTAACCTTGGCGGTCGTGTTGGTGAGCGAAATATTATAAGGAACAGTAGTCAATATTGGAGAGCTGTAGGTTTAATCTCAAACGATAGATCTGGCAGGATACAATTGACGGAATTTGGACAGAAGGTGGCGGATCGCGAAATATCTCAAACTGAATTTGCGGCTATTACAATTCAGACTTTCCGTTTACCTAACCCCCAGATTCAAAGCGAAGAGGAGTGCAAACGGTGGTATTTGTCTGGGATTCTTCTTCATCCCCTTAAGTTGCTTTTAGAAATAATGTGTGAATTGGCCAAACTGGATCAGATGCAGGGGTACATAACGCCAGATGAACTTGTGCGCATAATTATTCCTCTCTCTGGAGTAAAAGCTGAATTACGAGACTACGTAAATTTTATTCTATGGTATCGTGCGGGAGAGATTTCTCTTATCGGTTGGCCGAACTGTGTAGAAGGTGCAAATGACTTCAGAATTGCAAGAGAGTATTTGCTCTTTTTAGGCAACTACGGGTATTTGAATAGGTCTGATGCAAGGAAACGAGAGGAAGAAGAGTACCATATCAACTTCAACATATTTGCGGAGATTGAAGAAATTATCTCTGAACAGCCAAAGGACGAGTCATTGCTTAAAGCGTTAGATCAGATTCGTGCCAGTGAGGTAACTTCCGAAGTTGAAAGAAAGCGGATTCAAACGAGAGTCAATAGGCCGAATCAGGCAGCATTTCGTAAGGATGTATTACAAGCATGTGAGCGATGCGTAATCACCAATGTAATGATGCCAGAAATACTTGAAGCCGCTCATATCAAGCCATTCAAGTATAATGGTGAGGATACGGTGGCAAATGGCTTTGCAATGCGAGTTGACATCCATACCTTGTTTGATACTGGACACCTTCGTATTTCACCAGATGGCGACATAGAGTTATCAAGCAGAGCTAGGATGGATTACGGAGCGAGTATTCCGCCTCGGATTGTGATTCCATCATTTACAAACAGAGAATTTCTGCGTTGGAGATGGGAGAATTATAACGGTATCTAATATAGAATTGTGGAGGAAATGTATATGGCAACAGGCCGTTCTTTTGCGGAATTTGTAAAGAATAAATGCTATAACGGTCTGTACCAGGCTGCCGAAAACTATGTTGACAGTGATTGGCAGTCCTTAAACCTATATACCCGCCATGTTCACAGAATCGGTGAAGTCGAGCTTGTTGATGTAAATATCCAAAGAGTCTATGTTCACGATTTGCCGGGTATGCGTGTCGGCTTTGACGTAGGTCTTGAGCTTGAAATCGAAGTCAAAGAGGGCGACTATCACTATGATGAAAGCGACACCTGTTTTCCTTGGATTAGGATCTCATGCGAGGGCGATCTCTCCTGCGGTCTTGACGATTGGGAAATAACAAGCATTGCTCCGTACAATCAAAAGAATCCTCCTCTCAATTCGCTCTCAGACGCGCTCGTTCCGTATATCCCGTTTGACCGTCTGGAGGATGAAGCTGCTGCGTTCTTAAAGGAATTCTACCCCGAGGCGCTGAAAGTGACGCCATACGGTCAGAAGCCGGTTTCTGTCGAACCGGATATTCTCGTAAAATGTCTTGGGCTGCAAACTATGACGCGGCGCGTCCGCAAAGACGGTTCCGTTTACGGCCAGTTGTACTTTGTAGACACGGATGCGGAAATGTTTGACGCCAAGACCGGCACCGTTGTCAAGCAGCACATTCCCGGCAGAACTATTGTGGTAGATCCTCAAACGGTGCTTCTCCGCACAATCGGCTGTGCGAATAACACTATCGTCCACGAATGTGTTCATTGGGTCAAGCACCGCAAGGTTTTTGAACTCGAAAAACTGTATAACGAAAATGCATCCTGTATCAGCTGTGAAGTTGTCGGCGGAGCTGCCTCTGCTGTTGCAGAACAAGCGACGGAGATGATGGAACGACAGGCCAATCAGCTTGCTCCACGTATTCAGATGCCGGCGGGTCCCTTCCGGGCAAAGGCAAAAGAGTATATTAACAAGTTCATTCGTGAGAGCGGAGCCGGTCATGAAAGCCAAATCATGGAACGGGTAATCGAGGCTCTCAGAACCGACTTTGTGGTTTCCAAACAAGCTGTAAAAATCAGGCTTGTTGAACTGGGATTCGACCAGGCTATCGGTACATACACCTATCTTGACGGACACTATGTCAAACCGCACGGATTCAAGAGAGGTGCAATCAAGCCAAATCAGACCTTTTCCCTGTCTGCGCAAGACGCTGCGTTTGAACGGATCATCAATCCGGAACTCCGAAAGTTGACAAGTACCGGCGATTATTTGTTTGTAGACAACCACTATGTCTATAATGCGCCACAGTATGTCCGGCGCAACGATGACGGAAGGCTCGATCTGACGGATTACGCCCGCTCCCATATGGACGAATGCTGTCTTGTTTTTGACATGAAAGTCAAAAGCAACAGTAAAGTCGGCGCGGATTATCATACTGCTTGTTTTCTGAACCGTGAAGAAAACAATTTCGAATTCGAGCTGAAATTCAACAATCAATATAAATATATGAAGCCTGACGCACAGGCGGATTACAGAAAAAAAGTGCAGGAGGAAGAGCTTGCTATCCGCAAGCAAATGACCGATGATCCGGAACAGTGTATGGAGCTTCTCCTTGACTGGCGAAAGACAAATTACACCGAACTCGGGGCGGAAATCGGCCGTGACCCAAAAACAATAAGCCGCACGGTAAGAGGGACAACAACTCCTTCTGTTGAAACTGCTGCGCTCATTTGCTTCGGTCTTCATCTTTCCCCCATATTAAGCGACAAGCTGATGGAAGTTTTGCATTGTCCTGTTCGCAACTCTATGAACACGGCGCACCAATGGATCAACGAGGCGTTGCATGTTAAGTACCCAGAGCCGATATGGGCGGTGCAGGAATACCTTGCACAATACGGCGTCACATTAGAATGAAAATTTTTTCGGCAAAAAACGGACACGTCATGTCCGCTGAATAATTACGAAAACGGATCGGATAGCAATATCCGGTCTCTTTTTATATAACTTTCAGGTTTTTAAGCCCGGATTGTTTTGCAGAAATGCAGACAGTTCGGGCTTTTTTCGTTTTTGTTCCGGATTTGAGCGGACACGGCGTGTCCCGCGTGAATTGAGCCGATTGTGATATAAAAGACTTGGGCGGACAAAAAGCCCAAATCTCACAGCCGACTATCCGGATAGGAGGCTGAATCTGACAAAGGAGGTCAATCAATGAAAACCTGCAGCCGCAAAGATCTGATTATCAGCATTGAAAACTGCATCGATTCCATTGGTGCTCACACGGATTCAGCCGACAAAGTCGTCGGGTCTGTCCTTAAAAAGCACCAGGTGCGGAATCTTGAAAAAGCAAGTTTGAGTGTTCTGAATGACATTTTCAGCGAACTCTACGCAATCGAAGCAGACCTGAAATAACCCGGTTGTCCCGGACGCGACATTAAACCGTCCTCCCTCATTCGCCGAACCGGGTGATCGCCGGCGGCTCAACGGCGGATGAGGCAACAACTGAATATCACAGCTGCCTTTTGAGCGGGTTGCTACAGACAGAAACGGAGAAATCTCCGTCATGACTGCGGTTTTTTAACCATGCCTTTTTGCAGCTGATCGGCAGTTTCCTCCGTTTCTAGAAAACCAACGGAGGAAATTTTTTATGTCAAAAAACAAATCTCAAATCTATCTCAAGGCGGAAAAGCAGTGGGTATCCGTTAGTGAAGAGTTTCACAAAGCGTATTTCCGCGAAATCGATCTGTTCAGAAGAAAACAGATCAGACGCGGTTTTTGCAAGTGCCCCGGTTCGAAATGGTGGCTGTGCGATATGGATTGCGGCTCGTGTGAGCTTCAATGCGCCAACAGCAGATACATATCGATTGACGCAGAGGTCGGCGAAGGTGATGACGCCTGTGCGATCATCAACACAATTCCCGATGATTCCGTGGATATTGAAGAAGCCATGATTCTTGCAGAGCTCTTTACGGCGCTTCATGAAGAACTTGAAAATCTCGACCCGGACGGAAAACGCATCTGTGAGCTTATTATGCAGGATAAAACGGAGCGTGAGATCGCCGCAGAAATGGGGCTTCGCCAGTCGACCGTTAACTACAAAAAGAACAAAGCATTCTCCGTTCTGCGAGAAGCTTTGAAAGACTTTATCTGATTCGGATAACGGCAGCCAACAAAAAACTTTTGAATTTTTCCGTTCAAACCGCTCCTTCGTGACCGGTGGGAAGTGAGGACAGCAAAACACGAATCGTCCCCGGAAGGAGGAAAATCCATGAACGAGTTCAAAGCAAATGCGGCTGTAACCGATGAAGAGCTTATCGGTGTGCTGACGGCTATCAGCGTAGTTTCAAAGCGTTTGGCAGGAAAGCTGATCAGGCTCAGCCGCAGCAGTCAATCAACGGAAGGAGGAAAATACAATGGGCAAAATGAGCGAAATGGACGCCGTCATCAGGGAACTGCGCGATACCGCAGCTTCTATTAACGCCGTTGCTGATTACCTTTTTTCCGTATTCGGCGGTGAAAAGCCGGACGATGAAGCCGAAGAGCCGCTTACTTTAGAAGAGGTAAGAGCGGTTCTGGCAAACAAGTCAAGAGACGGGTTTACGGCGCAAATCAGAGAACTGCTTCAAAAATACGGAGCGGACAGGCTTTCTGCAGTTGATCCCGCAAATTACAAAGCCCTGCTCCGGGATGCGGAGGAACTGACCGATGCCGGGTAACCACGCTTTACTGTCCGCTTCCTCATCCCACAGGTGGCTCAACTGTCCGCCGTCAGCGAGACTGTGTGAAAACTACGATGATAAAGGCAGCGACTTCGCGGCCGAAGGCACAGACGCTCATGCGCTTTGCGAGTACAAGCTGAAAACGGCTCTCGGTATTAAGGCTGACGATCCGGCAAATGACCTGTCCCGGTATGATGCCGAAATGGAAGACTGCGCCAACGGTTATGCGGCTTTTGTGCTTGAACTTATTGAAGAGGCGAAAAAGCACTGTGCCGATCCCGTGGTGCTGATTGAACAGCGGCTTGACTACTCAAAGTATGTCGAGGAAGGGTTCGGCACGGGTGACTGCGTTATCATTGCGGACGGCACTCTTCACATCGTGGACTACAAACACGGGAGAGGCGTTCTGGTCGAAGCCGAAGACAATCCGCAGATGAAACTTTACGCTCTCGGTGCGCTGGAACTGTTTGACTGCATTTACGACGTCGGCTCTGTCAGCATGACGATTTACCAGCCGAGGCGTTCCAACGTCAGCACCTATACCGTGCCGAAAGATGAGCTTTACGACTGGGCCGAGAATGTTTTGACTCCCGCCGCGGAGCTTGCTTTCAGCGGCGGCGGCGAATACCGCTGCGGAGAATGGTGTCAGTTCTGCAAGGCGAAAGCTGACTGCAGAAAAAGAGCGGAAGCGAACATGGAACTTGCCGCATTCGAATTCAGGCAGCCTCCGCTTTTGACGGATGACGAGGTCGAAGAAATCCTCGGCAAACTTGACGAGCTGACCTCCTGGGCGAACGATATCAAGGACTATGCGCTCAGAGCCGCCGTAAGCGGAAAGAAATGGAACGGCTACAAACTTGTTGAAGGCCGCTCCAACCGGAAATACACAAACGAGGATGCGGTCATCGCGGCTGTAAAGAAAGCCGGATTCGATCCGTATGAACATAAGGTCATGGGCGTGACTGCTATGACCTCTCTTCTCGGCAGAAAACAATTCAACGAGATCCTCGGCAGCTATGTGACAAAGCCGCAAGGCAAGCCGACGCTTGCGCCGGAAAGCGATAAAAGACCGGAAATGACAACAATTACTGATGATTTTAAGGAGGACAATTAAATGTCAAATTCTACGAAACTTGCTAACCCCATGAAGGTTATCACGGGCAAAGACACGCGCTGGTCATACGCAAACGTATGGGAAGCGAAATCCATCAACGGCGGCACCCCGAAGTTCAGCGTCTCGCTCATCATTCCGAAATCCGATACCGCCACCATTCAGAAGATCAAGGCGGCGATCAAAGCCGCCTATGAAGAAGGACAGGCAAAGCTCAAAGGCAACGGACGCTCCGTTCCGCCTCTTACGGCGATCAAGACGCCCCTTCGCGACGGCGATACCGAAAGGCCCGACGATCCGGCATATGCGGACAGCTGGTTCATTAACGCCAACTCGTCCACCGCCCCCGGCATTGTCGACGCGGACTGCAATCCGATTCTCACCCGTTCCGAGGTGTACAGCGGTGTTTACGGCAGAGCCTCGATCAACTTCTATGCATTCAATTCCAACGGCAACAAAGGCATCGCCTGCGGTCTGAACAATCTTCAGAAGATCCGCGACGGCGAACCTCTCGGCGGCAAGGCAAGCGCGGCTTCCGACTTTGCAACCGACGCCGATGAAGATTTTCTGGCTTGAGGAGGTGCAGACAATGAGTGAAATTACTGTATCTCCTGTTCTCGGAAATATTCTTATCATCTGTACTTGCATTGTGATGCTTGCATGGGCTGCTGCCGGTATCGGTATGTTTCTCAGTTCAAGAACCGAAATCAAGTACGACAGAGAAAAGAATAAACGCGACCTTGAGTATCACGAAGCGAGAATGAAGGAATACCTCGACAAATAAGGAAACAGTCCGGGGTGGTGTGATCAATCATACCACCCTTTCGGGCTGTGGAAAGGAAATCCATGAAGACACTGAGTATAGATATCGAAACATACAGCGGCGTCGACCTCGCCAAGTGCGGTGTGTACAAATATGCGGAGTCGGACGACTTTGAAATACTGTTGTTCGGGTATGCGGCTGACGGCGGCGAAGTTCATGTCGTTGATTTGGCAAACGGCGAAAAGATACTGGCTGAAATCATTGATGCACTGACGGACGATTCCGTTGTCAAGTGGGCGTACAACGCAAACTTTGAGAGGGTCTGTCTCTCCCGTCATCTTTCGGACGCCGGCGTATATCTTGACCCGTTTCATGACCGGCATCCGCTGTCGGCGGAGTGCGCACGGTATCTCAACCCCGAAAGCTGGCGGTGCTCCATGGTCTGTTCGGCTTATATGGGGCTGCCGTTGTCGCTTGAAGGATCAGGCGCGGTGCTCGGACTTGAAAAGCAGAAACTGACCGAAGGCAAAGAGCTCATCAGGTTTTTCTGCAAGCCCTGCGCGCCGACAAAATCAAACGGCGGCAGAACAAGAAATTTTCCGTCCGACGCCCCGGACAAATGGGACTTGTTCAGACAGTATAACAGACGCGACGTCGAAGTTGAAATGTCGATTCAGCAGAAGCTCTCAAAATTCCCCGTGCCGGATGAGGTGTGGGCTCAATACCGCATCGATCAGGAAATCAATGACAGAGGCGTGGCGGTGGACATGGAGCTGGTGCGTCAGGCTATCGGTATGGATACGCACTCAAGACAGAAACTCACTGTTGCAATGAAAGAACTGACCGACCTTGACAACCCGAACTCCGTGCAGCAGATGAAACAATGGCTGTCGGACAACGGACTTGACGCCCCCTCTTTGGGTAAAAAGGAAGTCGCTTTGATGCTGAAGACCGCACCGCGGGAATTGAAAAATGTACTGTCGCTGCGCGGACAGCTTGCGAAATCATCGGTCAAAAAATATCAGGCAATGGAAAACGCCGTATGCGCCGACGGCAGAGCGAGAGGAATGTTTCAGTTCTACGGTGCGAACCGGACAGGACGCTGGGCCGGAAGACTCGTTCAATTGCAGAATCTGCCGCAAAACCATCTCCCGGATTTATCCGAAGCGAGAGCGGTGGTTCGTTCCGGCGACTACGATGCGGTTGAACTGCTTTACTGCGATGTGCCTGACACGCTTTCGCAGCTTGTCAGGACCGCGTTCATTCCGAAAAAAGACCGCAAGTTCATCGTATCCGACTTTTCCGCCATCGAAGCCCGAGTCCTTGCATGGCTTGCAGGAGAAAAATGGCGGCAGGATGTTTTTGAAAACGGCGGCGATATCTACTGCGCTTCGGCGAGTCAGATGTTCAAAGTCCCCGTTGAAAAACACGGCGTCAACGGTCATTTGCGGCAGAAGGGCAAGATCGCGGAGCTGGCGCTCGGCTACGGCGGATCTGTCGGTGCCTTAAAAGCAATGGATGCTTTGGAAATGGGACTGGATGAAGAAGAACTTCAGCCGCTCGTTACCTCATGGAGGAACGCGAATCCCAACATCGTCCGTTTCTGGTGGCAGATCGATTCCGCGGCGATGAACGCAGTAAGGAACCGCACTTCCGCCGACGTCAAGGGCATAAAGTTCTCTTACCAAAGCGGCATGCTGTTTATATCACTGCCGTCGGGCAGACGGCTTGCATATGTCAAGCCGAAGATTGGAGTCAACCGGTTCGGCGGAGATTGCATTACTTACGAGGGCGTCGGCGGCACAAAGAAATGGGAGCGGCTCGACACCTACGGACCGAAACTGGTGGAAAACATCGTTCAGGCAACGTCAAGAGATATTCTCTGCTATGCGATGCAAACGCTCCGCTGCAGCGATATCGTGATGCACATACACGACGAGCTTGTTATTGAAGCCGACCCTCATGTTTCATTGAACGCCGTCTGCGAACAGATGGGCCGTACCCCTCCATGGGCGGAAGACTTGAAACTCCGCGCCGACGGCTACGAAACGGATTACTACAAAAAAGACTGACGAAAAGGAGGACGCCGTTATGGCGGAATACAGAAACTCGGAAGGCTATGCAGACCCCACGGCATATGAAGCTTTCCGCTCAATAGAAAAAGAAGAAAAGAAAAACAAGGGATTTATGCCTGTTGTATATATCTGTTCCCCTTATGCAGGAGACGTTGAACAGAATACGGCTGCGGCGCAGAAGTACTGCCGCTTTGCCGTAGACAAAGGCACCGTGCCTTTGTCGGTGCATCTGCTTTTTCCACAGTTCATGTCGGAAGAAACCGAAAGGAAGCTCGCCCTCCACATGGGAAAAATCATGCTGACGCGCTGCAAGGAATTGTGGTGCTTTGGCGGCAGGATTTCAGACGGTATGAAGGGAGAAATCGAAGCCGCCAGCAGACGAGGAATGCCCGTCAGATATTTTACGGAGGATTTGGAGGAAAAAAGCAATGCGTGAACTGTCTTTCTGCTTCGGCAATAACCGCAACTCGCTGACATGGCGTCCGGGTAAAATGACCTTTGACGAACTGTACGATAAGGTTAAAACTCCGCTGAGGACACCCGAAACAACGGCGCAATACCGGAAAATGACGAAATCCGAAAAACAGGAAATCAAAGACAAGGGCGGCTTTATGGCCGGGACGCTGAAAGGTGTAAGGCGCAAGAAAGACGAGGTTGTCAGCCGTTCCATGATCACACTCGACTGCGACACGCTCGATCCTTCATTTTTTGAGGAATACGAAGCGGATCATAAATATGAATCCATTGTTTATACGACCCATACACATCTGCCGGAGTCCCCGAGGGCGAGACTGCTCATTCCGTTCACAAGGGACGTCACCCCGGAAGAGTACAATGCGGTCATCAGATACCTTGCCGCCGGAATCGGCATGGAAAAGGTCGATCCCTGTTCGTTTCTTGTAAATCAGATGATGTACTGGCCGACCTGTTCTTCGGACGGCGAATATATCTGCAAACGGTATGATGGCGATCTGCTTGATCCCGATGTTTTCCTCTCGGCATACCCCGATTGGAAAAATCCCACAACTCTGCCTCTGCACCTCAGCGAAAAGGAACAGCAGAACCGTCAGCAGAAAAAGCAGGAGGATCCGTTAACCAAAGACGGAATCGTAGGCACATTCTGCCGCGCTTACGGTATGGAAGACGCCATTCGGACATTTCTCTCCGATATTTATGAGGAAACGGCTGTTCCGGGCAGATGGACATATATCCCCGGCGAGAGCGCAGCGGGGCTGGTGGTTTATGACGACAAGTTCGCATACAGCCATCACGCCACCGACCCGGCGGGCGGAATGCTTTTGAACGCTTTCGACCTTGTTCGGGTTCATCTCTTCGGCAACGATGATGGGAAACAATCGATGAAGGATATGCTGGAATTCGCGTCGAACGATGAGCGGGTGCGTGTTCTCGGGCTTGAGGAACGGCAGAAAAGAGCCGGCGAGGATTTTGCCGATACCGACGATGATGATTCATGGAAAAGCAGACTCGTCCGTCAGAAAAAGTCCACGCAGCTTGAAAACTCGCTGTTCAATATCAAGCTCATCATGCAGAACGACCCGTTTATGAAACACATCGTTTTTAACCAGCTCGCCGACGGCATGGAAATCAAAGGCGAAGTGCCGTGGAAGCATCCCGGCAAATTCTGGCGCGACGCCGACGATGCGCAGTTGATCTGCTATGTTGACGACAACTACGGCTCGTTCTCGCAGCGCAATTTCGACATTGCCGTTACCAAAGCCGCCGATGACAGAGCCTACCACCCGATCAGGGATTATTTTGAATCTCTGCCCGAATGGGACGGCGTCAGGCGGGTCGATACGCTGCTGACCGATTATCTCGGCGCGGCGGATAACGAGTATATTCAGGCGGTCATACGCAAAACGCTCTGCGCCGCTTATGTTCGGGTTTACAGCCCCGGCATCAAGTTTGACTATATGCCCGTCCTCAACGGTGATCAGGGAATCGGCAAATCGACCTTCATTTCCAACCTTGGAATGGAGTGGTTTTCCGACAGCCTCTCCCTGTCGGACATGAACGATAAAACCGCAGCGGAAAAACTGCAGGGATATTGGATACTTGAAATCGGAGAGCTTGCAGGTATGAAAAAAGCGGATATCGATAAGGTCAAAGCCTTCATATCCCGCCAGGATGATAAATACAGAGCTTCCTTCGGCAGAAGAGTCACGCCGCATCCGAGGCAATGCGTCTTTTTCGGCACGACCAACAGCGAAAACGGGTATCTCCGCGACATTACCGGAAACCGCAGATTTTGGAACGTCAAGGTTACGGGAAACGCCAAGTACAGGCCCTGGGATATGACGAAAGATGTCGTAGAGCAGATTTGGGCGGAGGTCAAGGTGATCGCCGGGAAAGGCGAAGAACTGTATCTCGACGCAGATCTTGAAACCTATGCAAAGCAGGAGCAGCGTGAGGCTATGGAGCAGGATGACCGTGAAGGACTGGTGGCTGAATACCTCGATATGCTTCTGCCGGATAACTGGGCGGACTTGGATGCGTACCGCCGCAGAGACTATGTCAGAGACACGGACGATCCCACAAGACCCGAAGGCAAAACTCCGAGAAGCGAAGTCAGCAATATCGAGATTTGGTGTGAATGCTTCGGCAGAGCCAAAGAGGATATGAAGCCATCGGACAGTTATGCGATCTCCGCCATAATGGCGAGATTGGGCGGCTGGGTGAAGATCTCCGACAGAAAAAGGATTCCGATTTACGGTCAGCAAAGGATGTATAAACGCAGAAAATGAGGTCGAGGATCGTGTCAAGGTTGTCAACTGTTGTCACAGGTTGTCCCGCTTGTCACAATCCAGAAGTCCTTTTATATCAACGGTTAACCCCTTTGTGACGGACAACCTTATAAAATCTATATAAGATAAAAAGGTAAAAAAACATATGAAGAAAAGAAAAAATCACGCATTTTCGCGCGTAAAGGGATTTTTGCCACGTTGTCACCTCAGAATGGAGCGCATATGAGAGAAAAACACATAGAACAGAAACTGGCGAAAGCCGCAAAACACATGGGCGGCATTGCGATAAAACTCGTCAGTCCCGGCTTTGACGGGATGCCCGACAGACTGATACTTCTGCCGGGCGGACATATGGGCTTTGTTGAAGTCAAAACGCCGGGCAAGGCGCCTCGCCCTTTGCAGGCAGCCAGACACCGTATGCTGCGAAAGCTGGGTTTCAAGACGTTTGTGCTTGACGATGAAAAGCAGATACAGAAAATAATCTCGGAGATCGGAGGTGATGCCGGCTGAAGTTCATACCACACGACTACCAGCGTTATGCAATTGAATATGTTGAAAACAATTCGATTGCTGCGGTTTTCCTTGATATGGGCTTGGGTTAAGGAAAAACAGCTATAACATTGACTGCTTTGAACGATTTGCTGTTTGACCGCTTTGAAATCGGCAAAGTCCTGATTATTGCGCCTCTCAGAGTCGCGAAAACCACATGGAGCGATGAAATCAAAAAATGGGATCATCTAAGCGGGCTGAAATACAGTATCGCCGTCGGCTCTGAGCAGGAACGCATTACCGCGCTGAAAACAAAAGCCGACATCTACATCATCAACCGCGAAAATATCCAGTGGCTTGTTGAAAAGAGCGGACTGCCGTTTGATTACGATATGACGGTGATCGACGAGCTGTCATCTTTCAAAAATCATCAGTCAAAACGGTTCAGAGCACTGATGAAGGTCAGACCGAAGGTGAAGCGCATCATCGGGCTGACGGGCACACCGGCAACGAACGGACTGATGGATCTGTGGGCGGAATTCCGGCTGATAGATATGGGAAAACGGCTCGGCAGGTTTATCGGCGCATACAGAACAGACTATTTCAGACCCGACAAGATGAACGGTCAGATTGTGTATTCATATAAACCGCTTCCCGGTGCGGAAGAGCGGATATATGAAAAAATCTCGGACGTCACAATTTCGATGACGGCAGCCGACCGCCTGAAGATGCCGGAACTTGTTTCTTCGGAATACACGGTTCATCTGTCCGACGATGAAAAACGGCAGTATGACGAAATGCGGAGAAATCTCATCCTGCAGATGCCCGACGGAGAGATCACAGCCGCAAACGCCGCAGCTCTTTCGGGCAAACTCTGCCAAATGGCAAATGGCGCGATATATACCGATACGCAGGAAGCGGTTTTAATCCATGAGCGGAAACTGGATGCGCTTGAGGACATTATCGAGAGTATGAACGGCAAATCGCTGCTCGTTGCTTATTGGTTCAGACACGACTTTGAGCGGATCGCCGAACGGCTCCACAAACTGCATATCCCGTTTTCAAAACTCGACTCAGAGAACAGCATACGCAGATGGAACGAAGGCGAAATCCCCGTAGCGCTTATCCATCCGGCGTCGGCGGGACACGGCTTGAATCTGCAAAGCGGAGGAAACACGCTGGTGTGGTTCGGTCTGACATGGAGTCTGGAACTGTATCAGCAGACGGTGGCAAGACTGTGGCGGCAGGGGCAGCAAAGCACAACTGTCATCGTCCGGCACATCGTCACCGAAGGAACAATCGACAAGCAGATTTTAAAAGCGCTTGAAACCAAAGATAAAACCCAGTCCGCTTTGATAGAGGCGGTCAAAGCGGAGCTGGATAAATGAAAACCAATGCCAATCAAAGCCAATCCGAGGAAATCTTATATATTTCGGAGGATTACAATATGACAGCAAAAGAATATCTGCAGCAGGCCTACAGGTTGAATGAACTGATCGATTCGGATGTCGAGGAACTGGAAAGACTCCGCGATCTGGCAACACGGATATCCGGTCCGAATTTCGGTGAGCGGGTGCAGACGTCAAGGAATCCCGACCCGCCGTTCGTCCGCTATCTGGATGACATAATGGAAATGGAAGAGAAGATTCACCGTGAGCTCTGCAGTCTGGTGATCCTGAAAAAGAAAATTGCGGAATCCCTCGAAAAGGTGGAGAACCGTGAGGAGCGGTTGCTTCTGACCTACCGCTATCTTGACAACCATACATGGGAGCAGATTGCCTCCATGCTTTGTGTCTCCGACAGAACGGTACACCGCATTCACGCCTCTGCATTGAGAAATTTTTCGGTGCCTGAATAAAGTTGGCACACTTTGCCGTAGTTTGGCACATGGAAAAGGGCTATAATGGTAGTATGAAAAAGTGCATACAGACAAAGGCTCATGCGGACAAATCCGTGTGGGTCTTTCTTTATGCGGGGAAAGCGAGGTGAAACGATACCGAGCAAACCGAAACGCCCGTGCAGATACCCAGGATGCAGACGGCTCTCCGATGAACCTTATTGTGAGGAACACAGGAAAGCCGCGTGTAATGCCTACAACAAATATGAACGCCCTCCCGACAGCAACAAAAAGTACGGCAGAGCATGGAAACGCATCAGAGACAGATACGCTGCGGCTCATCCTTTATGCGAACGCTGTCTTAAGGAGGGCAGATACACGCCCGTTGACGAAGTGCATCATATCCTGCCGATCAGCAAAGGCGGAGATCACAGAGAAAGCAACCTGATGAGCCTCTGCCAATCGTGTCACACAAAGATACATATTGAAATGGGCGACAGGAAGTGACCCCGGGGGCGGTTAAAATCTCCGGGACTGTGAACTGCGGACAGCGGCCCGGGGTCACGTGCGCAAAAAAGGCGAAATCAAAAGGGTAATTAAGGGAGGTGAACTTGGATG
>OOAA01000926.1_pt1 | contig 17430 bp, 14 predicted proteins | sample 1671671 | NCBI WGS metagenome assembly OOAA01 (sample SAMN06348180, study PRJEB24527) | human gut metagenome | biome: human gut; feature: ankylosing spondylitis patient; material: feces | host: Homo sapiens | place: China | collected 2015-10 | reverse complement strand
AAGGTTGCTTTTCTGTTGCTATGATTTTTCCGATTGCTTCCATCTTTTAAAAAATATTGATAAAACTTATATCACTTTTAAAACGACTTTTACAAAAACATTCTGTTAGATATACAGGATATAAATGATTTGCCCATCTTACATCATTACCGTAACATACAGGGTTGCGTTCATTAATAATGTTGGCTGTTATAATATCTATTTCATCCGTTTCTAAACCATTTTCAGCTTCTTCGCCAGTCATAAGCATCTTTTCAATTTTGAGAATTCCAGAATAGGGTGTTGTTGTGTATTTTCGTTCTCTAATACGTACATACCAAATTGCAAAATTCACATTACCCCATTCTTCTCCCGGCTTCCACATAAAAGCAGGTGTCCGATGGAATAACGGCAGTTTTGCAATCTGTCCTGCACTACTCTGGTTCTTATTGTCCTTCATCAAATTGGGATTAAATCGTTTTGACACTCCTACAACATGCCGGTAGTTATTACGAATACGCGCCAATTCTTTATAATCTCCTGTCTTCATCGGTTTGTATTGTATCGAGCCATCTTTTATAAGATACTGTTTGTGATTAAGCAAGTGTTTATTCATCAGCCAGGATACTATACGCTTTTCACAATCAACCATCTCATCCTGAATGCGAGCAATTCCTTTGTTTTCCAAAGTCTCACTACCTTCAAGTTTGGTAAGATAATACAAAACTTTACCTATTTCATCACCTTTGTCTTTAACGAAAGATAGTTGATTGATTTTATTGCATAGATTATTGAAATAAACCCCACAATCTATACCCTCTTTATTAGCATTAATTGGTAAGCAGACTACTGGATATGTCTCTTCAATAACTTTGCCAAATTGTTTGAATGTATTATCAGAGTTCATTTCTCTACTACAGCATGCGACGGAAATTTGTCCACTTATAATAGGGTAAACCTTTTTATCATATTGGATGTCATCTACCTTATAAACTCGACGGGAGCCATCAAGAAAGTATTTAAAGAGAGGAGGTCCTTGCATGGCCATATGTGCTAAAGCTCTCATATCTCTCGCATTGGGATCATGTATTTTTTCAGCATATTCTTTCATGTTAATATATGAATCTTCTTGTGAAGATCCATATTCAATATTGGGTGCTATTGAGTCATCATAGCAATATTTAAAAGAAGTAAAGCACTTACCGTTTGTTTCATGTGCAATGTAATCGAGCAATCTTCCCATTTTTAGTAATGAATATTTGTATAAACGATATGAAAACGGGCAGCTATATCTGTGAATTCTATATCATTTTTTTAGTTTATCGTACAGTTGTTTTACAAAGATAGTAATTAAAACTTAATAACGACAAAAAGAATAGCCAATAGCCAATGTTCAATGGAGGAAATGCAAGATGGGAGAAAAACAGGAGAGTTTCAGGCTAAAACGGATATTTCCGTTTGGGATTTTTGGGGAACCAGCCGCGGCGGACGCGTTTCTCTTGTTCGAAAATCTCGCCGATGCCCCACAAGGAGGAGAAGCCGGTTACGCCGAGAATGACGGACCAGAAAAGGTCGTCGATTTTCCACGACAGGAAGCAGCACACAAGGCCGACAATGAGAAATGCCCACCAGATGCGTACGCCGAAATAGTATTCGCCTTTGATGACAAGGGGATGGAACACGCCGATGATGAGAAATGTGCAGAGTCCGATGAGGAGTCCTGCCATGTGGTATGTCGTAAGAAAATCTATCATAATGCTATCAGGTAAGGGTTGACGAATCCTTTGTAGAGCAGTTGTGCTAGGATGTAAAGGATTACGATGTTATATAAATAACGGTTGTTGAGGTGAATTGTTCGCTGATTGCGCGACAATGTGTAGAGCGAAACGGCGATGGACACCAGTAGGAGTATGCTCCAGACTGACCAGTAGGCGAACGGCGGCATGCGGTAGCCGAACATTTCGATGCTGACACCGAAATGCAACGCCACGAACATTCCAGCAAAAATGGCTATCAAGAGACCGAAAAGGCTGCCGGTGATTCGCCAGGAGATGGTATGGTTGTGAATCTGCGACAGGATAAAGCTGCTGATGACCGACATGTTGAAGAAAATGGCTACGAGCAGCATGACGAGCGACAGACGGTTGAAGGCAAAGAACGTGGGAATGGCAAGCAGGAACAGGATGACGCCAAACTGACGGAAGAAGTTGAGCGACAGGAACTGCCGGCGAATCCACGAAGGGTTGGCCGTAATCCAGAACAGTCCGATGATGATAGGAATGGACCAGGGAAATATTGAAAATACGATGTGGCGGATGAATATTTCAAGTTTGGAATATTCGGACAGGCTTTCCGTCACTTGTTCCACGCCCAGAATGCTTGTCGCAATGGTGGTGTCGTTGGTGATGAACACAATCATGACATAGGCTGCCACGGTGCCGGCGGCGATGTTGGCGGTAAGTCGCAGGTATTGCCATATTTTGCGTGACTGCTGCATGAGCAGCAGTATGGTGCCCATAATCCACACGGCTACCGGCCCGAGTATTCCCATGAAGATGGACGTGAACAGGGTGGTGATAATCAGCAGGTAGGTTTTGTTGAGGTTGGGCGATTTTGTCCAATGATATACTGCCGAGAGGGAAAAAATGAAGGGCAGGGCAATGAGCGACACCGTGCTGGCACGATAGGCAAGCGAGCTGACCAGATAGCTGGAAATGAACAGCAGGGCGGCAAGGAACGAATGGCTCAGCTTATCGCGCCTGTCGCAGAACTGGTAGAGGCCGAGTGTCAGCAGCAGAATGATGACCGCCGACGGCAGGCGTACGGCGAGTGTGTCGGAAATGTCGAGATTGTTGTGGCACACGGACACGATGTAGGCATAGAAATTGGAGAGGAAATCGGCACTCGTATCGGTGAATACGCTGCCTATGCCCAGTTTGGCGAATTTTTCGGCCAGCGTGGAAAGCACTATCTCGTCGGGCTGGAGCGGAACGCGCCCCAACGGCGGGAAAATGATGACTACTGCCGTTAAGAGCAGCAGGACGAACAGCGAATCCTTTGCCTTAAACTTTGCCATGTCGGTGCTATTTGAAGGTCACAAAGCGGTTGTAGCAATAGTTGGCGAGGGTATAGACCACCATGCTGAGGCACATGACAAGGTTTTCGCCGGGGTTCTTCATCGGAAGCCACGACAGCTCGAAGTTCTGGATGGCGGTGTGGCTGAGCAGATACCAGCTTACGAGCAGCTGAAGCCCGAAGCAAATGAGGAATCCTACGGCAAAGAGAGCGGCTTCCTTCATGATGTTCTTGTTGGTCTTGAACACCCACTGGCGGTTCCAGACAAAGCTGTTGACCACGCCGAGGACATAGCCGGTGACGTTGGCTATAGTGTAGGACAGGCCCAGGATGGTGTTGAACAGATAGAACACGACGAGCGTGATAAGCGTGTTGCCGACACCGATGATGCCGTATTTCAGAAGCTGTATGGTAGTCTTTTTGGCTTGATTGTTCATTGTTGCGGGTTTTTAGTTTTCGTTGTTGCGGAGAACAGGTATCGACCAGTTGTATTTTACGGAAAGCAGGCGGATGGCAATGACGGCGACAGCGCAGGAAATTTGCTGCACGGAACCGGAAAATCCGGCAAGCATGGTGAGCCAGTAGACAACGCCGCCGGCTATGCACGCCGTTCCGTAGACGTCCTTGCGGAAAATCAGCGGTTCTTCGTTGATGAGGATGTCGCGAATCACGCCTCCCAGCGCACCGGTGATGGTGCCCATGAAAATGGCCACCCACATGGGGTAGTCGAACATGAGGGTTTTCTGTATGCCGATGACGACAAACAGGCCGAGGCCGATGGTGTCGAAGAAAAAGAACGTGCTGTTGAGTCTGACAAGCTGCTTGCGGAAGAGGATGACGTAGAGCAGCGATATTCCCGTGACGGCGAGATACCAGCCGTTGACCATCCAGAAGGGAGTCGTGTCGAGGAGAATGTCGCGCAGCGTACCGCCGCCGATGGCCGTCACAAGGCCGACGACATAGGCTCCGAACCAGTCGAACTTCTTAGCCGCGGCAAGGCGTATGCCGCTGATGGCAAAGGCGATGGTTCCGACGATTTCGATGATGAGCAATAGGGTGGTCTGCATAGGGGAATTATTTCGTTAGTACAGATGCTTTTGCCGATTTGGCGAAATACTTGCAGTAGGCGGAGATGCCGCACTTTTCGCACTGCGGTTTTCTTGCCGTGCACACATAACGGCCGTGAAGAATGAGCCAATGGTGGGCCTTGGGCAGGAGTTCGGCAGGAAAGTGGCGTACGAGCGTCTTTTCGGTTTCCAGCGGAGTTTTGGAGTTGTTGGTCAGCCCGATGCGGTTGGAAACGCGGAACACGTGGGTGTCGACAGCCATAGCCGCCTTGTTGAAAATGACGGCAAGCATGACATTGGCCGTTTTCCGTCCTACGCCGGGAATTTTCACCAGTTCGTCGAAATCGGAAGGTACTTCGCTGCCGTATTTCTCCACGAGCATGCGGGCGGCTCCGACAAGCGATTTCGACTTGTTGTTGGGAAACGTAACGCTTTTGATGTATTCGAAGATGACTTCCGGAGTGGCGCTTGCCATGGCTTCCGGGGTAGGGTAGTCGTGGAACAGTGGCGGGGTTACGATGTTGACGCGCTTGTCGGTGCATTGTGCCGACAGGATGACTGCCACAAGCAGTTGGAACGGATTTTCGTAGTGCAGTTCCGTTTCAGCCACCGGCATGTTTGCCGAGAACCATTCGATAATGCCTTGATATCTTTCCTTTGTTGTCATCTGTGTAGGAATAATAAAGAGAAGATACACGGGGTTTTACGTGGTATCTTCTCTATTTTGATGTTATAGCTGTCTGTAGGAATAATTAGTGAGCCGCTTCAAACTCGTCGAGGAAGCGTACGTCGTTTTCCGAGAACATGCGGAGGTCCTTCACGCGGTATTTCAGGTTGGTGATGCGTTCAACACCCATACCGAGTGCGTAGCCTGAATATACCTTGCTGTCGATTCCGCAGGCTTCGAGCACGTTCGGGTCAACCATACCGCAGCCGAGGATTTCCACCCAACCGGTATGTTTGCAGAAGTTGCAGCCCTTGCCGCCGCAGAGGTGGCAGGAAATGTCCATTTCAGCCGACGGTTCAGTGAACGGGAAGTACGACGGACGGAGACGGATTTGAGTTTCCGGTCCGAACATTTCGCGAGCGAAGTAGAGAAGAGTCTGCTTCAAGTCGGCAAACGAGATGTTCTTGTCGATGTAAAGTCCTTCAATCTGATGGAAGAAGCAGTGTGCGCGGGCAGAGATTGCCTCGTTGCGGTACACACGTCCCGGGCAGATGATGCGGATAGGCGGCTGTGTAGTCGTCATGACGCGTGACTGTACGGAAGAAGTGTGCGTACGGAGCAATACGTCTGGGTTACGCTGTATGAAGAACGTGTCCTGCATGTCGCGGGCAGGGTGGTCGTCGGCAAAATTCAGAGAAGAGAACACGTGCCAGTCGTCTTCAATTTCCGGTCCTTCGGCAATTGTGAAGCCCAGACGTGAGAAAATATCAATAATTTCGTTGCGCACCAAAGAAATCGGGTGGCGCTTGCCGAGCGGAGCCGGAGCGGCAGTACGGGTCAAGTCGATGGTACTGTCTTCGCTTTGGCTGTTTTCAATGGCTTCGCGGAGCGCGTTGATTTTTTCAGTGGCAAGTGTTTTCAGTTCATTCAGTTTTTGGCCGATTTCTTTCTTCTGTTCGTTTGGAACATTACGGAAATCGTTGAAAAGCGAAGAAACTTCACCTTTCTTGCTGAGATATTTTATGCGCAGAGCTTCAACCTCGTCCTTGGTTGCTGCATTCAGCGCTTCGATTACGCCCTTCAGGCTATTAATTTTCTCTAACATTTCTCTTTATTAATATTTTGAATGCAAAGATAGTGCAAGCCGAGCGAAAAGACAAGCAAGGTGAGAGAAAAAAAGGACTTGTCCGTTTTTTCCGAACCGCAGCTGGCTTTATCAAAAAACAAAATGAAACAAAATGAATGTAATTCAAATTTTGTTTCGAAAGGTTTTTCCGAGATGCAGCCTATCTTCTGAAAAGATAGTGCAAGCCGAGCGAAGAAAAGATTTTCGCGAAGGTTTCGACCGGAGAACAGATTATAAATTGACAGACATGAAAAATTTGTTCTTCTGTTCTTCTGTCCAATATCAACCTTTAGCTATCTTTGCAAAGATAAGGTTTAATATGATAAGCGAATTTGCCAAACGAATTAGTGCTTTTGTGTCTGCACATGGGTTGTTTCGGTCGGACGACCGTGTGCTTGTGACATTGAGCGGCGGAGCCGATTCCGTTGCGTTGCTGCGTGTGCTGTTGGAGTTGGGATACGACTGTGTGGCGGCGCACTGCAATTTTCATTTGCGCGGCGAGGAGTCGATGCGCGACGAACGTTTTGTGCGTGCTCTTTGCGACAGGCTCGGTGTGCAGGCTGCGTTTGTCGACTTTGATGTCGACTGCTATGTGGCTGACCATAAAGTGTCCGTCGAAATGGCTTGCCGCGAGTTGCGTTACTGTTGGTTTGAGCAGATGAGGACGGAGTTTGGCTGCCAGGTGATAGCCGTGGCACATCATGCCGACGACAGTGCCGAAACGTTTTTCCTTAACCTGATGCGTGGTACCGGATTGGCCGGCTTGGCCGGAATCAAGCCCCGAAATGGTGCGATTGTCCGCCCGATGCTATGTGTGGGTCGGCAGGATGTGGAAGCCTATCTTGCACAGCTTCAGCAGGATTATGTGACCGACAGCACCAATCTCGAAAGTGAATACCGTCGCAATAAAATCCGAAATATTATCCTTCCGGCTTTGCGTGAATGCTTCCCGGGAAGCGATGCCGCTTTGTCGGCAACGATGGCGAATTTGTCGGGCGACTGGCTGTTGCTTCAGGAACTTGTAGGGGATTACCGCCGTCGTGCCGTTACGGAATCCGATGGGGTAGTGCGTATCGACAAGGCTGTCGTGGCACAGTCGGCACATCCGGAAACGCTGCTCCACGAGTTGCTCGCTCCCTATGGTTATAATCCGACGCAAACTTCCGCTTTGTGGCAATCAGCAGCTACGGTCGGGGCTGTGTTTGAGTCGGCCGACTATCTGCTCGAAGTGGGGCGGGAACAATTCGTGCTGATGCCGCACGACGGTTTGCGGAATGATGAAACATTTGTGTTCCGCCTTGACGACCGTGCTACGTTTCCGCCGTTTCTCGAGGTGGAGATTGTGGAGCGAACGCCGGATTTCAAGTTTGTGGCTGATGGGAATTTAGCTTATTTCGACAGCGAAATTCTTGGCCATGAACTGACTTTGCGCCATTGGCGGCAGGGTGACCGCTTCCGTCCGTTCGGCATGAAAGGCAGTAAAAAGCTGAGTGATTATTTCAACGACAACAAATTTTCCCTGCTCGACAAACGCCGCGCGTGGCTGCTCTGCGCGTCCGACACCATTCTCTGGCTCGTCGGCCACCGCGCCGCCGACGCCTTCCGCGTCACCCCCGCCACCCGCCAGGTCGTAGTGCTGAAATATCGCCCGTAACCCTTACCAACCCGAATCGCTATTCCCCAAAATAAAAAAGCCCCGCATCCGCGAGGCTTTTCCGTTGTATGTCTATGTTTGTTGGATTTCTGTACTTAACATTGTTTTTGCTTGGCCTTAATTCGTTTTGACAACCAGATATTGGCAACTGTCCATACTAATACGTCAATGAGCAGAAGCAAGTTGATGTTGATATATTTTGTAAGGAAAAGGTTGCCGAATGTGAAAACGATGGCGAAACTTACAATTGTTACCATTGCCGGGCGCTGTTTCATTCCGATGGCCAGAAGTTTGTGGTGAATGTGGCTTTTGTCCGGTTGGAAAGGGTTCATTTTCTGTTTTATGCGGTGAATGAAAACCCTAACAACATCAAAACACGGAATGATAAGTGGGGAAAATGCTAAAGCAAACGGATCGTAGTTGTCGATGTAAGTTTCGTGTGAGTTATAGAGTTTGATAGCCAATATACAGATGATGATGCCGATTGTCAAACTGCCGGTGTCGCCCATAAAGATTTTTTTCCCTTTTTCAGCATTGCCAAATACGTTATAGTAGAAAAAGGGAACAAGAACGCCGAATGTAGCGATAGCAAACATGGCAAATCCGTATTGTTGCGACAGGAAAAATGAGTATCCGTATGACAACAGCGCTACGCTGCTCAAACCGGATGCCAGTCCGTCAATGCCGTCGATGAGGTTGATGGCATTGATGATGAATACTACTACAAGTACGGTAAACGGATAGCCTATCCATTCAGGCAATTCATAAATGCCAAACAGACCGTGAAAATTGTTGATCCAGAGTCCTCCGGCAATCAAAAGAATGCTGCAGAGAATTTGAATGACAAATTTAGCCCGGTATTTAACGCCAATCAGGTCATCGGCCATACCTACAAGGTAGAGCATCGTTATGGCACAAAAAGAATAGGCCAGCGTTTTTGCGTTGCGTTCAAGCACTTCCATTATTTCACTATGTCCGAGCGACAATGAAACGCCTAAAGCCAATGCTATCGAAATGAATATGACTGGTTTGAAGGCGATGCCTCCCAAACGAGGGACAGCGCTTGTGTGAATCTTTCTTTCATCCGGCACGTCGAAAAGTTTTTTTCTAAAAGCAACAAGCAATATTTTCGGGATTAGAAATCCTGCTAAAAAAACACTTACCAAAAACACAAAAAGTACAATTGAAATCCAGTGTAACATAGTGGGTTTAGTATATTGTTAATTGATATCCGTATAGTTTGAGCCGCTTATTCTGTGTCCTGAAACTGATGGCAAATTGTGCCGTTTGTTTTTGGGAGGGGCACTTTTGTACAAGTGGAGGCTCTGAGTAATTTTGCATGCCCATTTCAACGTTTCTGCTGTGAGGGCAGGTAACTTTGACAACATTAAAACTGATGAAGCAACAGTTCTCAAGTAATGTTGATGAATTGTCGTCATAAATGTAAGTTAATATGATGTGCAACATTCAATTGTTAGTTGTGTGCGGAGAATGCTGATGATAAAACAAACCTATTAACTTGCTTCAAAAGTAGTGTTTATTTTTTAGAACACAAAATAATGTAAATTTTAATTGGTATATAAAATAAACAAAAAGCGAAAATCCTCTTTGATTCTCGCTTTCAGCGGAGAGAGAGGGATTCGAACCCCCGGAGGTGTTACCCTCAACGGTTTTCAAGACCGCCGCAATCGACCACTCTGCCATCTCTCCTAAATGTGGGTGCAAAGGTAGTCGGATTGCGCGAATCTTCCAAAAGTTTTACAAAATTTAACCCTATATTATTTCGTTACGACAAACAATTCCGTCGATTCTCCATTGTCGGGCAACAGAATTTCCAGAACTTTCGTTTCGCCGTCGAAGCTCCACATCATAGATTCTGAAAAAACATTCTGCTGTTCTTTCAATTTTGAAGACTTGACTTTCTTGACTTTTTTGTCAGCAACTGTCACACGTTTCGGCGATTTTTCCAAATAGAATCGGAAGATGAAATTTCGTTTGGCAGGAACGTCATAACCACTGCCCTTTCTGTCGGCTACTTTAATTTGATAGCCACCTTCCACAGTCTCAACCGAAACAGGTGTCTGTATGAACTCATCTTTCAAATAACCCAGGTCTGTACCCTCGTCTTCATACAATAGGAATGAAGCAGTCTGCCCTTCCACTGCCGGGAACACCTCAAATATCACGGGATATTCAGGATGCTCGCCAATGTAGTTCATAACAGGCATGGTAGGGATTATAGAGCCTTGCTTGACAAACATCGGAATGCAGGACAAAGGGGCGTCTACCGTCATCCACTGCTCACCGCTATAAACCGTACGCTTGTCGTTATAGTTCACCCATGTTCCTTCCGGCAAGTACAAATTTTTCGTACGTGCATTTTTCTTCACCACCGGAGCCACCAGCAGTTCCTTACCGAACATAAATTGAGCATCGGTTGTGAACGTTTCCGTATCAAGCGGGTATTCGAGGAACATCGGACGCATCAGCGGCAAACCTAAGTCATGCGCTTCACGAGCATAGGTATAAATGTAAGGAATCAACGAATATTTCAATTCAATTGCCTTTTTCGCATTCATCTCTGCCTCTTCACCGAAAAGCCAGGGTTCTACGGCGTTGTTGCCTTCGTGATGAATACGGCTCAACGGGTTGAATGCTCCCATCTGCAACCAACGTGTATAAAGCTCCGCCATAGCCGGATAATCCTTGATGTCACCACAATAGCCGGATATGTCGGTTGTCGTGAACGGAATAAGTCCCAAACCGGCAGAAAGCAAAACCGGAATCTGATTTGCCATCTGCGCCCAACCTTGTGTCACATCATCGCCGTTGCCGCTGTCACCCGTCCAACCGAATGTATAGCGTTGCAGTCCGGCATATGCAGAACGTGTCATCTGGAACACACGACGGTTAGGATTGCGTTTCTCAAACTGCTCCTTCACTACCTTATCCCATGTCAGACCATAGACGTTATGTATTTCGCTGTGCATACCCAAATGGTGCTTCATCGCAAGACGGTCCACATCTTCTTCGTTGCTCCATGCCGGCTCGCCCATGTCTGTCCAAAAACCACTGATTCCGTCATCAATCGGCTTCTGCTGATATGCTCCCCACCAGTCTGCAACTCCTGGTTTTGTAAAGTCGACAACGCCACAATTTCCACCCCAAGGCCACGGCATATCGTAGGTCTTGCCAGTAGTGGAATCCGTCACGAAATATCCCAGACGGTCGGCTTCTTCCCATTGTTTTTTTGTTCGACTGAGAAATGACAGGGTCCTGCGAAACTACCACTTTGAATCCTTGTGCCTTCAAGTCGGCAAGCATCTGTTTCGGATTTTGATAATTACCTTCCCGCCATTCGAAATCCTGAAGATTCTGCGTCCAACCAATATCTTGATAGATAATGTCGCAAGGTATGCCACGCTTTCTGTAGCCTTCTGCTATTTCGCGCGTCAAATCTTCCCGCGTCAGCATACCCCGGCATTGAGCAAAACCCAAAGCCCATTTCGGCGGCATAATCGGCTTACCCGTCAATCCCACATAATGACTGATAATTTCCTTATAGTCCTTACCGAACATAAAGTAATATATCATTTCACCGCCAGGAGTTTCAAAGCTGTAATACTCGCGGCTTTCCGTTCCAAACTTAAACTCCGTCTTATACGTATTATCAAAGAAAATTCCATAACGGTAGCTGCTCATAAAGAACGGGATACTCTTATACAGAGGATCATCGGCCACACTATAGCAAGGGCGGTCGCTGTTCCACATTTTATACGACTCACCGCGACGGTCGAGCTTGCCAGTCTTTTCGCCCAAACCGAAGAACTGCTCGTCACGTCTCAACATTTTATATTCCACCTTCTTGTCTCCCTGACATAACCGACCGTCACCATAGTCGCTGAAAAGGAGTTTTTGGTATTTGTCAAAAATTTGAAATTTCAGCGGAGACTTATTTACCCGAATTCTCAACGTAGGCGTAAAAATTTCATAGCAGGAGGCCTCTTCATTGACATTTACCGTACCAACATCTTCCAACTCTTCATTAATGACTGCAAACGAAGGGTTAGAACGTTGCAGCTTACCATCTGGAGAATACCAGACACGAACCACTGACTGCCCACACAGTTTCAACTGGAAAGCCGCACCGTTATCCAAATGAAATGTCACTTCCCGTCCCTGTTGGGAATAGGACTGACAAACCGGTGCTGCCGCCTGTGCTATGGCAGATGCAGCCAAAAACAGCAGTCCAACAATATATCTATACATATTAAAATTCATTCTACTTATATTCAACAACTATCATGTCCCAATAAAGCAACGAAGGCAAAGTCACCTCCACTACCCCATTTTTCACAGAATAAGCAAGCGGATGTTTTACACCTCCGGCAATGTCGGGCGATGCCATCCAAACAGATTCCACTTCACGGTCAACAGCGATACTGCATTTCGGCGAAGCCACATACGAAGGCTTCGGCATCGAGCCATTGGCATCACGCCATTCCGTTGAGTTAGCCTGTGAAAAGTTCAACAGATGAATGACATCTTTCTTGTCCAAACGACGGGCAATCGTACATACCGACCCTTTCAATGGCGGCCAAGCCTGCATTTTCAGTTTACCGTCGGCCGATTTCACTGAAATTTCAGTAGAGAGCGAACCGCCGTCACGCAACAGATTTTCATAACCTGTCAAGAAATCGTAATAGTTCACCATCGCATTTTTCAGTTCGTCGTCCATCTCCAGATTATTGTTAGGGAAATATTCCTTGCAGAGCATATGATCGCCCAATTCCAAGTGGGAGCCGCCCAATGCAAACATCACGGCATCGGTCAGAATCACGCCCGGATTGTTGAACTTACCTTTTGAATCGGCCTTATCGTAATTCATATAGGCAGCAAAGACTGTTTTCAAACGATTCTTGCTGAAACGGTCGTTCTCATCCAGAATTATCTTCAGATGACTGAACTGAGCTTCCTCGCCACGCCACACTTCATTATACAGGAATTCAACCCCTTCGCTTTCTGCAATCTCCTGAGCTCCGTAACGGCTCACGGCATTCATTATCAAATCCTTTTCCGGACGGGCAGTCTTCATGGCCTTAATGAAAGAATTGTAACCCTGAGGCAAATTCAGTTCATTTCCATAAGCATCAAACACCTTTCCACGGTTGCCCAACTGGTCAATCTGATAGCCGTCAAAGTCCAAATGATTGTAAACGTCTTCATTTCTTTCAATCAGATAGTTCTGCCAGCCTTTGTTTGCCGGATTCACCAGATAGATATCACTTTTCCAACTGTCAGGCAAATCATGCGAATCGCGCACATTGCCCATATAGTCCTTATAGACAAACCATTCCGGTTTAACGCCATCCTCTTCCGCATCATCGAGGGCACCGAAGCACAAATTATAGAAAATAGACTTCATTCCCAACCGATGCTGCACATCTATATAGTTTTCTATCGTTTCACGATAAGTATCCCGATTAGCGATGTCCTTATACACGTCCAACAGTTCTCCATTGCGAGTCGAACCGAGCGGCCAATGATGCTTGTTGTGCCAGTCCTGAAACTGCACACCATTGATATGGCAACGCAACAGGTAATCCATCTCTTCCTCAATAGTTTCCATCGGCTTTTGTCCAAAGTCTGCAACGAAACCATATCGAGGGAAAAACGCCCAACTGCTCGAAACGTCAACAGCTATTGCGCCATAGACAGTTTCACCGCTTTCATCGCCGGTATAAATGTCAACCATATATCCCGACTTGTCGGCTGAAGGAGCGGTCCATGTCCATTCATCGCCTGCATAATTTTCTTCAGCCACCACCTGTCCCTGATGCACATAACGGATCTTAGCACCAGCCGGAACCGTACCGACAGCCTTAAACTTTACAGCATCGCCCGGAGAGTACATGGCTTTATCCGTAGTGAGCGACAAAGTTGGAGTATAGGTAATCTCCGTTGTTTGTCCGAATTCACCTTCCTGCCCTGTCCCCGGCTTTTTACCAGGTTCTTCACCCTCACTTCCGCAAGCCGACAGCAAAATCGCCGAAGCACATAAAAATATAGAAGCTTTTTGTCTCATATTCTTTTACAAATTGACAGGGAGAGAGTTTCTCCCTGTCAAAAAACAATCTTAATGAATTATTTAGTTTTTGGTTACAGTCAATTTTTCAGTTGCCTGATTCAATTCAATGGTATAATTACCGGCCTCTGCCACCTTCCATTTCAAGTCAATACCAGAGTAGTCAGAATTTGTCTTTTTATTGACATAGTACATATCGCCGGTTGCAAAATCCGCACCATTTTCTACAGCCATAAACCAAGCACCGTTCCAATCCGATTGTTTATCGCAAGAGAACTTGATTTCACCAGCTTTCAAATCACCGGTCCAGCGGAAAGTATAATCATCGACTTTATCCATTGGAGTAGCCTTACCTAGATCCCATCCGTTAGGAGCAGCCTCACCGACAATATACATTTCAGTGAACGGTTCAAACAGTGTCATTTCCATCTTTTCTTTTCCGGCTGTAATGTCAAGACGAATTTTATAAGCCTTACCGCATTCAGATTCTTTCAACGACCATTTATTATCCGGTTCAAAACCAGAGACAAATACGACTTCAGTATCTGTATAAGGTGCATTTTCATTCTTTGCCTTATACATATTTCCATATTCTCCGTCAGCAGTACCGAACTTGAATTCACCACCGCCGTTCCATGTGAACAAATCAGCATAAAGGAAAACAAACGGATTTACCGGATCTACTTTCATCGGTGTAAATCCCCAGTTGTTGAAGCTACCGACAAAATAAAGCTGATCGTAAGCCGGTCCCAAATCTTCAGTATACTCAACTTTCACTGTCATTTCCAGCAAGTTGACCGTAATTTTATAGGCATGAGTTTCAGCTACCTTATATTTCAAATCGGCCACACCTTCACCGGTTTCAAGCAGTTTTCCTGTATCACCGTCATTCAATACCTCCGGAGAATTCGGGTCACGGACAAAGGCGACAGCACCCAAATCTTTCTGAGTAAAGAACTTAAATTCCTTATCTGCCTGGAGATTCGTTTTTATACTGAAAATGCCCGGTTGCTTCACATTCACCAACGTCAGTTCCTGCATTGCCTCAGCTGCCCAACCTCCGGTTGTAGCATCACCGCAAATATAAAGTGTTGACGAAACCGGCTTATAGGTTGTCACCTTGAAAGCGACAGTCGAAGTCTGGGTATAGTCGGCATAACCAACAACATTTGCCGTCACCTTTGCTTCCAATGCAATTTCCTCACCGTCCTTCAAGCTCAATCCGGCATCACGCAAATATGAATTCAATTCCTGAACGGTAAATTTACGCGACAAAGCTTTGTCATCAAATTGCTGTTCGGCGATAAGCACATCTGAATTAGCGAAATCTGTTCCGGCTTTGGCTATTTCAAGCTGATAGCTCATTCTTGCACCTGTTCCATAATTTGTACCGCTGGTCCATGTCAGTTCGAGTGCAGTTGCAGAAGCTTCCTTTTCGTTGAGAACCACTGTCTCATTGCTGACAGAAAGTTTCAACTCTGTATCACCCTTGTCCAGTTCCATTAAATTTTCCTGACAGGACGGCAACAGGCACAAGCCGAACAATGCCAGAAATAATGATTTGTTTATTTTATTCAGTTTCATAGTTTTTCGATTTTACGTTAATTAATAGCCAGGGTTCTGTACCATAAGCTTGTTTGAATCCATTTCTTTTTGAGGAATCGGCAACAGCAGACGGTCCTTCGTTGCATTAGTCTTGCCAATCGAATGGAAGAACTTAAGAGCGTAGTCACCACCCTGCAAGCGAATCAAGTCAAACCAGCGATGACCTTCAAACGCCAATTCCATACGACGTTCGTGAATAATTTTTTCACGCATTTCTTCCTGGTTGCTTGTCTTGCAATCCGGCAGTCCTGCACGCTTACGCACAATATTCAGAGGCTGCTGAGCCAATGTAGTTTCACCCAATTCATTCAAAGCCTCAGCCTTCATCAGCAACACATCGGCAAAACGATAGGCAATAAAGTTTTGCGGACTTACTTCTGAGCTTGCAAGACCATAAGAATCAGGTACAAGGAACTTACGGACATTGCGTCCTGTCACAAATGCATAGCTTGCCTTATATTCTTTTCCGTCGAAAGCAGGACAACCTTCATAAAGAACCGTCAAATCCTTGCGCAAATCGCCTTCTTCATAAGAATTGAAGAATTCGTCAGTCGGCTGGTTCCATCCCCAACCGCCACCGGTAACAAAACCGGAACTACGCGGTCCCATAAAAATCGAACACCAGGATGACTGTCCGTCAGTATTCCAGAAACCGCCTGTACCAGAATTCTCGCCTGAATATTGAATCTCAAAAATGGATTCCGGGCCATTCTTTTTATCGCACAAAGCCACACCACACAAATCCTCGTATTTGCATTGCGACAAATCATAACCCAAACCTTCAATTTGAGTACACAAATTTACCACCTCATCATAGAAACCATTTTCCGGTTCAAGTGCTTTGTATGTCGCATCGTAACCAGCCATAGTCAAATAAACCTTTGCCAATTGCATCAATGCTGCATCTTTTGTGGCACGACCAAGCTCAGACTCCGGAAGTTGACGTTTTTCCGGCAACATGCTAATAGCATCTTTACAGTCACGGATAATCAAATCATAAACTTCAACAGTTGAATTTCGGGCAATGTCTACAGGGTCGGAAGCCTTGTGCGGTTGTGTAATTACCGGAACACCGCCGAATGCACGTACCAGAATAAAGTAATAGTGGGCACGCAAAAAATGAGCTTCACCCAAGCTTCTCTTCTTGATTTCTTCTGAAACACTCTCTGAAGCTTCAATATTTGCCAATGTCGTATTACAGTTACCGATACCAACCCAGCCGCCACGCCACATGCCGAGTGCAAGGTCGTTGTTCGGAGTAGCGTAGAAATTAGCGACTTCCTTTGTTTCCTGACCATCGGTACCCGTTGAAGGGTCGCCACCGGCCTCACTGTTGCCGGCACAGATGTCAAGTGTCCAAATACGCTGATTGTAAAGGTTCATTGACTGAAGCGACTGGTAGCAGCCATTAGTCAAAGCCACCGCAACGGCATCAGTCACAGGAACAGAAGAGTTAGGAGAATCATGCGGACCTTTTTCCAAAAAATCACTACATGAAGTAAATACCAATAAGGCAGAGCCTAATATTATTTTTGCTAAATTTTTCATAGAACTAACTTTTTAGAAATTAAGATTTAAACCACAGCTGAATGTTCTGGAAATCGGATAGCGGTTCTGGTCGATACCATTAATTGCCACTTCCGGGTCAAATCCTGAATAGCTTGTAATGGTAGCTACATTGTCGCAAGAAACGAAAACGCGTGCGCTTGTAGCCGTAATCTTCTTCAGCCATTTGGTCGGGAAGGTATATCCCAATGTGATATTCTTCACACGAAGATATGAACCATCTTCTACATAACGGTCCGATATGCGTGTATTCAATGCCGGGTCGTTCAGCACCGCACGAGGCATCGTGTTGCTTGTGCCCTCACCGGTCCAGCGATCGAGAACGTCAATAGTTTGGTTAGCAGCCGATGACATACTTTGCAGTACGGTATTGTTAGCATTGAAAATATCATTGCCTGCTACGCCCTGCAAATAAATAGACAAGTCAAAACCTTTATATGTCAAATTGTTTGTCATAGAGAAAATCCAATTCGGATTAGGATCGCCAATCACTGTACGGTCAGCATCCGTAATCTTTCCATCGTTGTTCAAATCGCGGAAACGGATATCGCCCGGACTTGTCTGACTGCTTTGGAAAGCATGGGCATTCACTTCGTCCCAGTTCTG
>OOAA01000916.1_pt1 | contig 17567 bp, 12 predicted proteins | sample 1671671 | NCBI WGS metagenome assembly OOAA01 (sample SAMN06348180, study PRJEB24527) | human gut metagenome | biome: human gut; feature: ankylosing spondylitis patient; material: feces | host: Homo sapiens | place: China | collected 2015-10 | reverse complement strand
CTGGTGAAGGCAACCGGTTATCAGGATTTTCCCGCGTATTATGAAGACAGCCACCATCTTCCAAACCAGGTCACACACCCAGATGTTGTTGTACGGGACGAGGCATGGAATGGTTACCGTTACTGGGCAATTTACACGCCCAATGTCACAAGAACTTCTATTTATGAGAATCCGTCCATTGTCGCATCCAACGATGGCGTTCACTGGGAAGCGCCGGTCGGCCTGACGAATCCGATCGATCCGCAGCCGTCCTCGACACGATACCATAACTGCGATGCGGATATGATCTACAACCCGGAAATGGATGCCATGATGGGTTATTGGAACTGGGCGGATGATCAGGCCGGCGGCGTTGGCGCAGAGGTTCGTCTCAGAATCTCTTACGACGGTGTTCATTGGGGTATTCCCGTTACCTATGATGCGCAGACGCGCACATGGACAAAGCCGACAACGGAAGAAGAACGTCAGGTTGTAAGCGGACCGACCGATTTCATTCCGGCAGTTACCTCCAGTGCAAGATACGATATGCTCTCACCGACATTCGTTTATGATTCGTTCCGAGACATTTTTATGATGTGGTCGAACAACACCGGCGATGTTGGCTACAACAACGGCCAGTCCAACTTTGTAGAACTGCGTTACTCCAATGACGGAATTACATGGGGTGCACCCACCCGTGTCAATAATTTCCTTGGCACGAACGAAAGCGGTCAACAGCTTGCTCCGTGGCATCAGGATGTTCAGTATGTCCCGGAACTGAAAGAGTTCCTTTGTATCTCCCAGTGCTTTTCAGGAGGAAATCCTGACGGCTCTGTTCTGCACTTCACAAAATCCAAAGACGGTCTGAACTGGGAACCGGTTGGCAATAAGCCACTGCTCTCTCCGGGCGAGGATGGGAGCTGGGATGATTTCCAAATCTATCGCTCCAGCTTCTATTATGAACCGGGCGAAGAAGTTGGAAACGGCACGATCCGCGTATGGTACAGTGCGCTCCAAAAGAATACGAACAATATTCTTGTTGCGGATTCCAGCGGCAACAAAACGCTTCAAGCCAAGGATCAGGACGACCGTATTTGGAGAATCGGCTACGCATCGAACAGCTACACAGCAATGATGAAGTCGCTGATGAGCGATTCTGAATACACGGTTCCGGCGCTTGTTGCCGGTACAAGCATGACGCTCACAACCGATGCGGCAAATGCAAAGGTTTATATGGGTGAAACGGCTACCGTGTGTGCGTCGTTCCTCCCGGAAAACACCTCTGATCAGCTTGTCAAGTTCAGTTCCAGCGATACGACGGTTGCAACCGTGAATCAGCAGGGTGTCGTTACGCCGGTCAGCACCGGCAGCGTCAGTATCATTGGTCAGACGCAAGAAGGCTTGACCGCAACGCTGAATCTTACGGTAGAGCCGAACGTGTTTACGCTGATTCCGCAGTCTACCATGACAGCATCGGCAACCAGTGAACATGCAAGCACCAGCGAGGGCCCTGCTTCCTATGTCCTGGATGGCAACAATTCTACGATTTGGCACACTGCTTATAACCCGAAAGTGGATCTCCCGCAGACATTGACGGTCTCTTTCGGTCAGACAAGAACGGTTGGTCGTTATGTTTATACCCCGCGTCAGGTCGGCACGAATGGTATTGTGACGCAGTATGAGCTGTACGCAGTCCAAGAAACGGGCACATCGGTTTTGATTGCAAGCGGAATTTGGGCGGAAGATCGCACGGACAAGGTCGTAACATTTGACCCGATTGATGCAACGGCGATTCAGCTGAAAGTCATCGCCGGTGCCGGCGGCTTTGGTACGGCAGCCGAGATCAATGTCTATGAGTATACTGGTGAAACGCCCGAGCTGACATATCACTTTGTTGATGACCGGGACGCATCGCTCGTTTACTCCGGAACTTGGCATGACGACAGCGGCTCCACGTTCCTCAACGGCACAGCCCGATATACGTCGGACACAAACGCTTCTGTCTCGTTTACGTTTACTGGTACTGCGATTCAGTGGTATGGGCAGAACGATACCAACTTTGGCACTGCCAAGGTGTATATCGACGGAATTTTGGCAGAGACCGTGAATGTCAACGGCCCGATGATCTCTCAGAAACTCCTGTTCAGCAGAACCGGTCTTCCCGCTGGCGAACATACGATTCTCGTTGTTTGCACAAGCGCGACGATTGATGTCGATTACTTTGCATACGCAAATTAAACGAATACATACAAATGTCCATCATATTGCGTGAACAATGAAAGGAGACGACCATGCAGCTTAAAAAAACAATCGCGCTGTTCCTCTGCCTGCTGTTATGTATGCAGGTTCTTACTGGCAGCGTCTTTGCAACAGACGCAAATGTAAAATCCATCAGCGGTGACGGCGTGAAAGTTGAGTTCCAAGCGGGCACAATTTTACTTTACCGCGTGGATGGCAACGATGTAATTCAAATGAGCAAACCATCATCCATGGGGTATCCAATTATTAATGGAGAACCGCTTCAGGACTTTGCTGTAGCCTCCTGCGAGGTGGAACAGAATGCCAGCGGCTTGATGGGTAATGGCGAGCGCATGACAATTGTTTCTGTGAGTATCAGCACAGGACTTATTCGAACCTATGTGATTGAAACCTCCAACACTCAAAAAGGTACGATTTATACAACAACCACCTATAAAGCCGAAGATAACGCGGTCAATGTTGATTGGTTTGTTGACAATGAATTTGAACTGTTTGGCGTTGACGATAAGATATGGAGTTTCCATGGAGGCGGCGAAGGTCCAATCCACTATAATGACACAATTCGCGAAATCCGCTTTGATGATAGTGATGTGTTTAGCAGAGAAAACCGCCAAGACTACTCGGCGGCGGCGATTCCTGCAGCAGATATTTATATCGCGCATGGCGGTATTTTGGTAGGCGACGCGTCCAGAACCAGAAGAGAACTTCATACGCCTGTAAACGAAACGGCAAACTCTGCAACAGTTGCAATTAAGTGGAGAGGCAAAACCGTTGGAACAGATACACCTACTCCCGCAGGCGAAAGCTTTGTCAATGTTCATTCGGGCGACTACTACTCTGGATTGCGCGGTTATAAAAACGCAATGGAAACGTTAGACATTGTGATGCAGACAAACGTTTCCGAAAGAAACTATCAGCTGCGCTGGGATGCGTGGGGATGGTCTACGGATTGGACTGTCGATTTGATCATTGGTGAACTGGATAAATTGCAATCTATCGGAGTTAAGCAAATTGCGGTTGATGATGGTTGGTTTAATCATGGCGGCGATTGGCAGCTTAATCCCTCTAAATTTCCGAATGGAAATGCAGACATGATTCGCTTGGTTAATGCGATTCATGCCCGCGGCATGAGTGCATTGCTGTGGTGGAGACCGTGTGATGGCGGCAAGGATAACAGCACTCTGCACAAAGAGCACCCTGAGTACTTCATTATGAATGCAAACGGAACCACGGCGAAGCTTGGAAGTCCTGGAAAGACTGACCCAACTGCTTGGTCGGCTGATGCCGGATATGCTCTCTGCCCGACTTCGCAAGGCGCAATTCAAGCTACCGTAGATTTCGTAAACCGTGCTATGAACGAATGGGGCTTCGATGGCTTTAAGGGTGACTATGTTTGGAGTCTTCCCAAATGCTACAATCCGGCACATAATCATCCATATCCGGAGGAATCTACTGAAAAGGAAGAGCTTTTCTACAAAGCATCGTATGAAGCTATGATTGCCAACGATCCGGATGTGTTTAATCTGGTGTGCAACTGTGGTGCTCCGCAGGATTACTATAGTCTGAAATATATGACGCAGGTAATTACTTCGGATCCCACTTCACTTGATCAGACTAGAACTAGAGTGAAGATGTTTAAGGCGCTGATGGGTGACGATTATCCTGTTACAACTGACCATAACCAGAGTTGGTACTCAACGGCTGTTGGTACCGGTGCCGTTTTGATTGAGAAGAGTTCTTTTAATGGTGCGGATTTGGAGAACTATGCAAAATGGCTGGCAATTGCGGATGAAGTACAGCTTCACAAAGGCAACTTCATTGGTGATCTGTATTGCTATGGCTTCGATCCGTATGAAACATATGTAGTTGAAAAAGATGGCACTATGTACTATGCGTTCTATCGTGATGGTAGTCGATTTACAACAGTTGGATATCCAGAAATCGAACTGCGCGGTCTTGACCCCGAAAAAATGTATCGAATTGTAGATTATGTGAACGATAGAGTCGTTGCTACAAATCTAATGGGCAGCAATGCAGTCTTTACTACCCGCTTTACGAAAGATCTCCTTGTAAAAGCGGTAGAGATTACCGTTCCGGATGATCCGTCGATTATTAACCCAGACTGGGGTTATGAGATCGTGGATGACCGTGATGCAGCTGTTGTCTATACTGGCACATGGGTTGATGACAGTAATGTGGATTTCTATGAGGAAACTGCGCGTTATACAAATGTTGCAAATTCGACGGTACAATTCAGATTCGCAGGAACGTCGATTCGCTGGTATGGTCAGAAAGACACCAATTTTGGCACAGCAGACGTGTATTTGAATGACGAGTTGGTTTCTACGGTCAATGCGAATGGACCGGCTGAGTCCAATGTAAGATTGTTTGAAATGACAGATTTGACACCAGCCATTTATACGCTGAAAATTGTGTGCAAAACTGGTGTTATTGATGTTGACAAATTTGCCTATCAAGCAGCAACGCCAGAATTGAACTATACAAGGGTAGACGCATTATCTGGGCAGATTACTTATAGCGGTACATGGACTGAAGATCACAATGAAGCCAACTATCTGAGCAATGCTATGGGTACAACAGAGTTTGGCGCTACAGCTACCATGACGTTTGAAGGAACTGCAGTTCAATGGTTTGGACAGAGAATGTCTGAGTTTGGTGTTGCGATGGTCTATATTGATGGCGAGATGGTTGAAACCGTTTATACATTCGGGCCGGACAGTTATGGAAATTTGCTGTTCGAGCGTACAGATTTGACGCCCGGCACTCACACGATTCAGATTGTCCACAGTCTGAAATATATTGATATTGACTACCTGACCTATGCAATGGCTGAAACAATCGATCCGATTGAACCAGAGTTGCAAATCGTGGATGCAGCAGATTCCAGCCTCGTTTACACAGGCACATGGCATGATGACAATAATTCCGATTTCGAAGGTGGATTTGCTCGATATACAGCGCAGTCCGGTGCTACGGTATCGCTAACATTCCAAGGTACGACGATTCAATGGTATGGACAGAATGATACAAATTTTGGAACGGCGAAGGTCTATATCGATGATGAACTTATTGAGACCGTGAATCTAAATGGTCAGATGGCAGCTCAGAAACTTCTGTTTGAGAAAACAGGATTGGAAAGTGGTAGTCACACTATCAAAATCCTTTGCGAGTCGCCTGTCGTTGATATCGACTATCTAGCATTCAAATAAATGCCGTCCCAGCTAGACACTTGCCAGGTTGCTCTGGCGCGCAAGATGAATATTTGCTGCCAGAGCAACCGCACTTTAGAAATTTCCAGATATGAGGTGAAAGTTTGAAACAACATAAGAATCGCGGGTATCGCGAAAAAGGGCGCAGCAACGCAGCCGCAGGGCCTGCGGCAAAAACAGTATTGGAAACGGAGTCAGCCTGAATCGGCAGACACCTCGTCCTTGAAGATGTAGCCGCGTTTGCGGAGCAACTCTAATCCCTGAGATTTGGAGATCACAACGGAGTGCTCGGTCAGCTTATCCTCCAGATATCCTTTTGCAGAATAGGGCTCTAGCTTGGACAGAACGTTCCAGATAGCGGTCAGGAGCATCCTGCAAATGGCAATGATTGCTTTCTTGTGTCCGCGGCGAGCCTTGATCCTGCGGTAACGTTCCTTGCACTCCGGGTATTTGTCGGATTTGATGACAGCGTTAGCGATCTGAACCAAAAGCGGCTTCAGATAGCACCCGGCGCGGGAAATGCGAGTAGATTTGACCTTGTTGTTACTTTGGTCGTTACGAGGACAGCAGCCCGCCCAGGAAGCCAGATGTTTCGCAGACGGAAACACTGACATATCCACCCCAATCTCAGAGATAAGTGCGACAGCGGTCAGCGGCGCTGCGGAAAAACCCGGAACCGTGCGGAGCAGCTCCAACTGATGAGAATACGGCTGCGCAAGGCGCAGAATTTCAGTCTCAATCGTTTCACGGTGTCCATTGAGCTGATCGATATGCAGCAGGCATTCTCTGAGTTTTGCAGCCTGCTCACGGGACATCGCTCCGTCAACAGCGGCCTGCACGTCCTCGACAGAGTGTTTGCAGCGCCGGTCAAGAAACGGAGCCACGTCAAATTGCTCACCGGGATGCTCCAGAATGTGTTGGACAATGGAACGTGAGGACTTGCCGAACACGTTGGAAAACACATCATCCAGCTTCAGATTGGAAACGGTGAGACAGTTTAGAGCGCGATTCTTTTCACTGGTCAGCATATTGGTGAGTTTGGTCCGATACCGCATCAGGTCACGAAGCTGGCGAATGTCAGCCGGAGGGATAAAGCTTGGCTTAACCATACCACACATATACAGGTCGCAGATCCATTTGGCGTCTTTGCGGTCGGTTTTGTTACCCTTCTGTGGTTTTGTGTACTTCGGATGTGCCAACGTGACCCAGCAGGTCTTCTCAAGAATGTTGAACACGGGTATCCAGTACTTCCCTGTGGATTCCATACAGACGTCCGCACAGGAGTGCTTCGTGAGCCATCCGGCTAACTCCCGCAGCCCGTTGGAAAACGAGGAAAAGCGAGCGTGCTTGTACTCTGTCCGTCCGTTTGCATCTGTAATTCCGATACAGGCGAAAATCCATGTTTTGTGGACATCCAGCCCACAGCAGTTTCTGCGAAGAATCTTAAAAGCCACTTTGAACCTCCTGCACATCAAGATTTGAGAAGGTTCGGCAGTGACTGACTACCCGGCAAAATCGAGTCGATTTGAAAGAGATAAGTTTACGGGCTACTTTGATGCGCCATTCGTTGATGCCTTAACGGGTGGCCGAACCATATAAATATGCGAGGTTGCCGCTATACAGCCCCGCCACTCACCTCCACGGTCTGTGTAGTTTGCCGAACACCTCCGTGGACAGTATAACAAACAATTTTCAACGGCGAAAGCACACCCCTCCGGTTTCATAACCCCGTCGGTGCCTTTCGCAGAAAGGCAGATTATAAATATGGTATGTACCTGTAATATGCGGCTGCGCCCATTCAAAAGAATCGATGTGGATTTAGGAATCAAGAACGTCTTAGCAGCAAACTCGGCGGATATTTCAATCATTGGTCGTGGTGTACAGATTGTGTTCGACGCTGAAAACCACAAAATGATTCTTTACAGATTGGAAGGCAGCAAGCAGATTCAAATGAGCAAAGAGTCTATAATGGGTTATCCCATTGTAGACGGTCAGCCTGTTTTGGATTTTACCGATTATATGTGCTCAATCAGGCAAGGTATCTCTGGGCTTATGGGTACTGGAGAGCAGATGGTCATTACATCTCGAAGTGCAAGCACGGGATTGACCCGCGTGTATATCGTAGAAACTGCTTATACCCAAAAAGGACTGATCTATACACAAACAACTTATCAGGCAGAAAAAGAAATTAAAGCGGAACGCTTTGTAGAAAGTGTTTTTGAATTGTATGATCCTGGTGACATCGTTTGGAGTTTCAACGGTGGTGGCGAAGGACCGACAACGTTCTATGACCAATTACAAAAGATTGATTTAACGACACCTGAAAAATTTAGCAGAGAGAATCGTCAGGATCAGACAGCCGCAGGATTGCCAGTCGCAGACATTTATAATGCAGACGGCGGTATCACAGTTGGTGACGCTTCAGCAACTCGGCGCGAAGTACATACGCCGGTTGAAGAAACAGAGGGTTCTGTTCAGATCTCTGCAAAGTGGCCTGGAAAGATTATTGCAACGGATCAACCGACTGATGCGGGGCAAACGTTCATCACTGTCCATGCTGGTGACTATTACAACGGTTTACGCGGCTATAAACTGGCGATGGAGCATCTTGGCATTGTTATGCAGACGCGTATCCCCGAAAGCAGCTATGATCTCCGCTGGGAAGGCTGGGGATGGGGATTTGACTGGACAGTAGATCTCATAATCAAGGAACTGGACTTTCTGCAGAAATCCGGTGTAAAGCAAATCACGATCGACGATGCATGGTATGATCATGCTGGTGACTGGCAGCTCAATCCCGAAAAGTTCCCGAATGGTGAAGAAGATATGATCCGTTTGGTTGATGCCATTCATGCACACGGAATGACGGCGCTGTTGTGGTGGCGTCCTTGCGATGGCGGTCGAGACGGAAGCCGACTCTATCGAGAACACCCGGAGTACTTCATCATGCACGAAGACGGAAGTACAGCAAAAATCGGAGGACCCGGTAAAATAGATACTTCTGATTGGTGCCAGACAGCCGGCTACGCGCTGTGCCCCTGCTGCGAGGGCGCAATCGAATCGACTGTCGATTTTATCAATCGCGCAATGCGAAGATGGAAGTTCGACGGCTTCAAGGGCGATTTCGTTTGGAGCCTGTCCAAGTGCTACAACCCGGCGCATCACCATGTTCGCCCTGAAGAGTCCACAGAACGTCAGACCGAGTTTTACCGCCGCGCCCATGAAGCAATGGTTGCAAACAATCCAGATGTATTCAATCTCCTTTGTAATTGCGGTGCACCACAGGACTTTTATGGCCTTCAGTATATGACGCAAGTCGTTACAGCTGATCCGACTTCTCTAGATCAGACTCGAACGCGTGTGAAAGCATATAAGGCACTAATGGGTGACAAGTATCCCATTACGACAGATCATTGTCAGGTTTGGTACTCCACAACGGTTGGCACTGGCTCCGTAATTATTGAGAAAACAGCATTTACAGGGGCGGAAGCCGATGAATACGCACGATGGCTTGGCATTGCGAACCGAGAGCAGCTTCATAAGGGGCGCTTTATCGGTGACCTTTATAGCTATGGTTTTGATCCCTACGAGACATACGTTGTTGAAAAAGATGGCGTAATGCACTATGCATTCTACCGTGACGGACGGAGATATCGTCCAGACGGGTATCCCGATATTGAGCTAAAAGGATTAAATCCAGACAAGATGTATCGAATTGTTGATTATGTGAACAATCGAGTTGTTGCAACAAATCTGATGGGTGATAACGCTGTATTCAACACGCGGTTTGCGAAAGATCTGCTGGTGAAAGCAATCGAGATTGCTCAGCCTGATTTGGACCCTGTAGATGAAGACTGGGGATTTAATGTTTTAAGTGCCAATGATAGCGCGTTGAAATATGAGGGAATGTGGACTGTGGATGCGCGGAACGGACGTAGTTGCGCATCGACAAACACAGAAGAGTCCACAATGCAGCTCAAGTTTGCGGGTACTGCTGTTCGCTGGTATGGACGCAAAACAGCCAAACCTGGGACGGCTGACGTTTATTTGGACGGTAAACTGATTACGACAGTCAACACGGGCGGTTGTGAAGAAGCAACGACAAGACTATTTGAGGTACTGGACATTGCACCTGCCATCCATACGTTAAAAATTGTAAATAAGTCTGGAATCGTCAATATTGATTGGGTTGCTGTTGAACCGGCCATTCCGGAACCAGTTTACGAGGAACTCGATCCACTCTCGGAGCGCATCCGGTATGGTGGAAACTGGTGTGTAGAAGAAAACGCCGCAAGCAGATTTGGGCATGAGAAGGTTACCGATGATTCGCAAGCGACAGCAGAACTTGAATTTGTTGGCACTGCGATTCGCTGGATCGGCAAACGTGTTCTTGAACAATACGCTGTTGCACTTGTATACTTGGACGGCGAGTATGTGGACACGGTCTATAACTACGGCGAAAATGAGAACGGTAAACTCTTGTTTGAACGGACACATTTGGCACCTGGTAAACACACGCTGCGTATCGTTCAAAGTATGCACAAAATTGATATTGAAACGCTGGCGATTGGCACCGACCCAGAATAAGATTTTCAAAGATATGCCTATTTGATGCCTCTGAATGGGAGCGTTATAGCGCTCCCCATTCAAAAAATCTAAAATAAAAAACAAAGAGAAGGAGAAAAAATGGCTAACGAAACAAAAGAAGTCGTAAAGACGACTGAAGAACCTAAGATGTGCAAAAGAAGCGAAATACTTGGCCATGCACTGGGCGCTCTCGGTCATGACGCGATGAGCAATCTTCACGGCACATGGATTACACCGTTCATGACGGACGTAATGGTACTTCCGTCAGCATTTCTCGGAATTCTCCTTGCAGCAGCCCGCATTTTTGATGGAATTACGGATGTTGCAATGGGATTCATTGCGGATAGTACAAAGAGCAAATTCGGCCGCTATCGCGCATGGCTTCTGCGCTCGGGTCCACTTTACGCACTTTGCCTTGTGTTGAGTTTCTTTATTCCCAGTCCTAACATGGTCGTAAGATGTGTCTATGCAGCTGTGCTATATCTCATTACTGGCAGTATTGCATTTACATCTGTTGACATTCCGTTCTGGAGTCTACCAGCGGCTATGACCAACAACACAGAAGAACGCGGCAGAATTACAGCATTTACCACGACTGCCTCCAATGCAATTGCTGGTGTTATTGGTATCGCGATGCCGTTGCTCCTCAAAAAATTTGGTGGCGCTGGTGAACCCACTGCATACCTCTATCCGGCGATGATTGTTGCAGCATTTGGCTTGGCAATGTATATGATTTGCTTCGCTCTGGTCAGAGAACATGTTGCTCCTGACCCTCAGCAGAAATTCAATGTCAAACTCGCACTTAAGAATATTTACCTTAACAAGCCGCTTCTGTTGCTCCAATTCTCTAACATCTTTGTTCTCTTTGCAATCATTATGCGAATGAGCTTCAACTACTATTATTGCCAGTACAATCTTGGTGACCTTCAGTATATGTCTGTTCTCTCTACAATTTCGCTGTTCTGCTCGCCGCTTGGCGGCTTGCTGTTCCCGGTCTTGGCAAAGCACCTCGGTAAAAAGCGTACATTGATTGCTCTGGCGGGTGTTTACACGGCAGCTTCGTGTGTTATTTTCTTCTCTGGCTGGACAAATATTATTGTTATTTTTGCTTGCTATGCGATTTCCGGCCTTTGCACAGGTTCCGCTATTGTTGCGGTAAATGCAATGATGATGGATACAATCGAATACGGCGAATGGAAAACCGGCCAGCGTAACGAGGGCCTGATTACAGCTACCAGATGCTTTGTCAGCAAGCTTGTCATGGCATTTGTTGGTGTCGTGATTGCGGCTGTTATGGGTCTTACTGGTTATGTTCCACTGGCTGAGCAGTCTATGCACACGATGAACGCATTCCATAATGTGTATTCGCTTGGCTGCGCCGCTTGCATGATTCTTGCAGTTGTCCCGATGTTCTTCTACGATCTTACAGAAAAGCGTCATGCTGAAATTATGGAAGAACTGAAAGCCAGAAAAGCTGCGAAATAATCAAACTCCCACTCCCCTTCTCCATAATCAGATCACCTCATAAAGCAGGGAAAGCCCGGTAGGTCTCTGCCGGGCTTTTCCACACCCTAAAAAGGAGAAAAATATGACAATTTGCACAATTCAGAATCCGATTTTTGAACTTTTGCACAAAAGAAACACCGCGAAAGAAAAAGGCATCTACTCCTGCTGTAGCGCCAACGAGTATGTCATTCGTGCCGCTCTGCGCCGTGCAAAAGAGAATGATACAGTCGTGCTGGTCGAGGCCACCGCAAATCAGGTCAACCAGAATGGCGGCTACACTGGCATGACACCAGCTGACTTCCGTGCATTTCTTGACCGTCTGGCAGCCGAAGAAGGCATGCCAAGTGAGCGTGTTTTGTGCGGCGGTGACCATCTCGGCCCCCTGACGTGGCAGAATCTCCCGGAAGATGCAGCGATGGCAAATGCGGAGGAACTGATTCGCGGCTATGTGCTGGCCGGCTTTGCAAAAATACATATCGACACCAGTATGCGTGTTGCAAGTGACAATCAGAACGCACGGCTACCGGACAGTACGATTGCACGGCGCGGAGCACAGCTTTGCAGCGTGGCAGAAGCAGCATTTGCGGAATATCAGACAGCACATCCGAACGCGCCGAAGCCCGTCTACGTCATTGGCAGCGAGGTTCCTATTCCCGGCGGTGCACAGGAAAATGAGGATAGCGTTGCTGTCACAACCCCGCATGACTGTGAGCAGACGCTTGCAGAGTTTGAACGCGCCTTTGCTGCGCGCGGGCTGACAGACGCATGGAAGCGCGTCATCGCCATTGTTGTGCAGCCGGGTGTCGAGTTTGCCGACGAGAGCGTGATCGAATACAAGCGCTCTGCGGCCGCAGAACTGATGGCGTCGCTGAGCAGCCATCCCGGTCTTGTCTTTGAGGGCCATTCGACGGACTATCAGCCGCGTAAGTGCCTGCGTGAGATGGTGGAAGACGGCATTGCTATTTTGAAGGTCGGTCCGGCGCTGACATTTGCGCTGCGCGAAGGTCTCTTTGCACTGGAGCAAATCGAGCGTGAGCTGTACGCTATGCACGATTTCCCGCTGTCCTGCTTCCGCGAGACACTGGAACAGGTCATGCTGGAGAACAAGGGCCAGTGGGCGAAATATTATCATGGCGATATGACGCAAAAGCGTTATGCGAGAGCGTTCAGCTTCTCCGACCGCGCCAGATACTATCTGACGAACCCAAAGGTTCAGCAGTCAATCCATAGGCTTCTTGAAAATCTGGATGTCATCGGTATCCCTGTCGCGCTGCTTAGTCAGTATCTTCCCGCGCAGTACGCGCGCGTTCGCTCCGGGAAACTGCTGCTGCCGCGCGCCGCAGACTTGCTCATTGACCGTGTGGGCGATTGCATTGACGATTACCTGTATGCAACGATTCCCGTGTGAATAAGTGCAATACATCCTACTGAGTAGTTCCGTCATTGACCCCTTATCGACATTTTTAAGTGTTTGGCGCATTCGTGGGAAGGTGACATAGTGGCATAAAAAATGGAGGTATCTTATGCAGGTACAAAGTCGCACAAAGAAAATCATAAAGAGCGGAACTATCCTAATACTTGCAATTATTGTGATTATTGGTATTTCTGCTGGTCTTGGGGCAATAGGTCTTCCGTTCTGGCCGTTCAGTCTTTTCCTGTTTTTCTATACAGCCGTTGATAAGTCCGATCCACATAAATTAAAAGGGACTGCAATCAGCGGTGCAATCGGAATAGCTGCTGGCATGTCACAGGGAATTGTAACACAGACAACTGGCAATCCAACACTTGGCGTCCTTGCGCTTGCACTATGTGTGTTGGTTCTTGGAACAGCGTTTATTATGGGTGATGTTTCTTGGGCGAAAGTTTTTGGACTGCTATTACTAAATATGATTACGCTATTCCCGCAAGATCCTTGTGTTTGGGCAGGTGTTCCGGATAAGAGTAGCATGGGGTGGCTTGAGAGCTTTGCTCGTGTAATGGGGAGCTATCTGATTGTAGTATTCCTGTTCGTAGGCATCAATGCTGTTGTAAAAAGGAAAAAGGCTGTATCGCAGTTTACTGATTGAACGTACCCGTGGCGGTATTCCTGCGTGCGGGAATACCGCCAATTACATTCGCGGCTGATACTGACCATATCAGCAATCTTCTGGGTTTATTGCATGGTTTTCTAAAGCAGCCGCTCTTTCTACGCAATGTGCGTGGGTCGGCTGTTCTTTTTCCGCCGTTCGCGGCGGCTTTCGCTGCCGAAGTCCACCTACCTGTATCAATCTGTTGTGACCGAACAGAACGATACGGAGGATAAAACATGCAATATAAAAATGACGGAAAAAGTGAAGAACATTACATTATCTCAGAATTGATTTACCGCCTATTTGCAGGTATCCCCTCTATGTTTATTGCAAGGAAATCAAGCAGCATCCTTTGCTTTGGGAATACAGCTCTTACCCACAAGGCAGCAGATCCAGCCGTCACACTGAAAAATCAGAAAATACTTTAGTTCATCCCATGGGCTGATTGCGCACCGCTGGTACATCAATGCATAGGAAATTGCACCAAACAGGATCGGCAGCAGGATCCACAGGCTTAACTGCGTGAACAGTATTTTCTCAATACTTTTTCTATCGCTTACATCGATGACGCAAAACAACACGCGGAGATTATTGAACCATATCATTGCGGACGCAAATGTGCCTAGCAGTACAAGCGTAGGTCTGGCAGTCAGTTCATCTGGTAGTTCGTCTGCCCATCCCAGTGTGTAGTAAAGCGTGATGGCAAGAAGAATATGCACGAGAATTGCGGTTAAAAATGTGCGGATGATTTTATTTTTCATATATTTCCAGCATCAAAATGTTTAATTGTAGAACTTTTCCGCGATTTTGGTTACAACGCCGTCCTGTATGGTCAGCGTATAAGGTTGGATGAGCAGTCTTTCGTTGGCCTGAACAGCCGAAACAAATTCCTGCCATGTTTCAAACGTATACAGCCGGTCTTCTCCCGCACCGTATTCCTGAGAGATGTCGTAAATCGTGACGGGTGTGCCTGGGTCTACATCGTAGGTGTAAATTTCGCCGGAGTCTTTTCGATAATATCCGTATTGATATTCCTCCGGTGGGATGTTCAGGTCTTTAAGTGTTTGCAGATCTTCCTCAAGATATGAGTTTAGAAGGACAATGTGTTCGACCGTAATAGAATTATCGCGTACCTGTTGGATAATCACGGTCTGGAGGATAGGTTCTTCCGTCTCAGCCTTTGTACTGCTCTCAGCGCCGTGACCGGTATGCTCTGTAATTTGCGTGTCCTCATGCGCTTTGGAAACCGACGAATCTGTGCTTTCACGCGTGGCAGAACACCCGACGCCCATAAGGCTCATCAAAAAGCACAGGAACGCAAGACACACAAGTGATTTCTTCTTCAAAATACGCACCTCCTTAACGGGTTAATTATACATATAGAAGTTTGCAGGAACGCTGGTTGAATAGACAACGTTCTCCGCTGGCTGCGAATGAGCTGTATACTTAATTGTATGTGTATCTCCGTAGGTTACCAGTGCAACATGGGAGATATTTACCATCTGATTTGGGCGGGTCAATCCCTTCATTTCCAAGGCTTCCGGGCCGTTTCCGCTCAAATGGCCGTGGTCTTTTGCCCACTCCGTTCCAGCAGCTCTCTCGTCTTCCGCTTTGGCAAAACGGAGCAAGCCAATGGAAAAGGGAGGCTGCATAGTATAAAGCACAACAAAGAGTACGTTACCTCAACAGTATTCCAGTTGCTATAGTCAGGCAACGCTTAGAGCCTCCAGGCAGGCGTTCAAGTTATCCCAAGAAAAAACGTCCTCCGCAATGTGGACCCGCGTCCAGGAGGGGGTGATTTCCTCCACCTCCGATATACCGCCTATGCCCCGGGCCCAGGAATAGTAATATGTGTTATGGGGCGACATGAGGACCCGAGCCGCTGTGCCGTCCGGGTAGAGGAAGAGGGTCTGCTCCCAAACGATCCGGCTGCTGCCTTCATAGGGGGTCCCCGTGGTATCCAGATACTCCGTCAGACGGAGACATTCCTCCCCCGGCGTCCAGTCCCAGTCCGCCACGGCGAAGTCCAGCGGAGCCATCTTTCCCGTATCCGCTTCTCCGAACAGGGTGCGGAACAGGAGCAGGGCCTGCTCCCGGTCCAGGTCCGCGTGGAAGCCCTCGCCCTGTATGCAGAGCCGATAGTGCTCTGCCGGCGGAGTGGGGAAGATGTCCTCCCACTGGTCGGCCAGCTTCTCGGGGATCATACTTTCTTGACGCCGCTCCAGCTCGATTGAAACCAACAAGTCTTCATAGGGATATGGGCCCACATCACTTGGAATGCTGGCGTATTTGTAGGTGATAGCGCTCAGCCGCAGATAGTCCACCGCCCCGTAGGCCACCTCGAGAGAGTCATCCTCTCTCTGCCGGGTCAGCGTACCGTCCGGGAAGACGTGATAGACCAACTGAATGTCTCCATCCGTTATGAACAGGCGGAGGTTTCCGGAGGCGTATGCAAGCTCCTCCTCCGGGGCTTGGAACACCGCCGCCTCCAGCCGCTCCAGCAGATAAGTCCGGTCCGCCTGGTCATCGATGGGGATGCAGGTATGAGGGGCCTCAGCGCCGGTGGCCCACTCGCGACTGATAGTCAGCGTGGGACCGCCTTTCTCTGCCTGCGTGCTGGAGAGGTCGTAGGTATCCGTGGCCTCCGTCCCATCGGCATAGGCGTACCATATGGTTACCCGGCGGCTTCCGTCGTCCTCCAGGGGAGCATACTCCCCACAGTCCACCTCCAGCATCTCCCCGGCAGGCGGGAAGGATGGGAGCGGCTCTTCAAATGCTCCAGGGACAGACGGGGTCGTCACATCTACAGCAGGCGAAACCTCCTCGCCTGCTGTCATCGCCGGTTGCCCACAAGCAGAAAGCGTCAGGGCCAGACAGAACAGAAGAAGCAGCGTTTTTTTCATTTTGTCACCCCGCTGACCACCATGGTGGGATTTTTATATCCGCAGCATTTACAATAATAGTAGTTTCCGGACAAGATATACTGATGAGATAATCTGTAATACTTGACATTGGTCAGATAATGAGTCGTTCCATGTTCCGCGTCAGTATAATATGGGCAGTCCGACAAAATGTGTGAATAAACGCCATAGTACCCCCACTTTGAGGCCACTACAATTTGATTCACCCCAGTTCCCGCACTTACTGAGGTTATGATAGCGGAATGCTTAGCTCTTAAAGAATCGAAATCTTCAGGGTCCGTGTAAGTAACAATGTCCCCCACTTGAGGAGAATAGACCTGGGTTGCACAGGAAGGTGTTGCGTGGGTAAAACCAGAATGGTCGTCAAAGCAAAGCTGCGGGGATTGAGAGTTGATATCCCCATGCAAATACCACGCATATGAATGGCAGTTATACCTATACGATGACAGAGATAGTAAAATTGCGCTGGTATAGCTGGACGCGTTGGCGTATGTGTCAGGGGTTGAATTCCCCGTATATAACAAAGCATCAATTGTTTTTCCCCCTGGCAATGTTAGAGTGTAAGAAACGTAATCACTGGTATTGCTATAGGTAACGGGAAATCCATGTTGAATCAAAAGATAGTTATACCAGAACACCATCAAATTTTTCAAGAATTCATCGTCTTCTTGAGAGATTAGGACAGCCAGAGAGGCCACGGTTTGTGGCTCGCCGCACAAATCTGCAAAATCCGGGTCTTGCCGACCAATAATGCGGACGGCATCTTCCATGGAGTACAGGCCAAGATCATAAATATCGCCACTGTCAACAAACGCCTTGGTCTTTTGATAATTCTCCGTCCTCATTATATCTTCCTCATGGGCATATACCTCGGCGCTGAAGGACATTGAAAGGAGCATTGTAAAACATAGGATGAGCGCACTGAGCTTTTTCATTTTCATTGTTGTCTCTCCTCAAAACTTTCGGTATTGCTGCATATTATTCTATCACAGAAGAATTCTTTTTCCAATGAAATT
>OOAA01000903.1_pt1 | contig 17706 bp, 18 predicted proteins | sample 1671671 | NCBI WGS metagenome assembly OOAA01 (sample SAMN06348180, study PRJEB24527) | human gut metagenome | biome: human gut; feature: ankylosing spondylitis patient; material: feces | host: Homo sapiens | place: China | collected 2015-10 | reverse complement strand
TGATACTGCTTGCAGAGCGCGTTTTTCGGCTCCGTCAGGATCTTGACGAGATCCTCCTTGCGGAGGCTGTCAAGCGATGTAATGACGGGCAGACGGCCGACCAGCTCGGGAATGATGCCGAATTTCAGCAGATCGTGCGGCTGAACGAGCTGGAAGAGCTTGCCCACGTCGCGGTTTCTCTTGCTCTCGACCGGCGCGTCAAAGCCGATGGTCGACTTGTCGGTGCGCTGCTCGATGATCTTGTCCAGTCCGTCAAACGCGCCGCCGCAGATGAACAGAATGTTCGTTGTGTCGATCTGGATGAATTCCTGCTGGGGGTGTTTGCGCCCGCCCTGCGGCGGAACGTTCGCGACCGTACCCTCAAGGATCTTCAGAAGCGCCTGCTGCACACCCTCGCCGGAGACATCGCGCGTGATGGATGTGTTTTCCGACTTGCGGGCGATCTTATCCATCTCGTCGATGTAAATGATGCCGCGCTGCGCCAGCTCCACATCAAAGTCCGCCGCCTGAAGCAGGCGCAGAAGGATGTTCTCCACGTCCTCGCCGACGTAACCCGCCTCTGTCAGCGTCGTCGCATCGGCGATGGCGAACGGCACGTTCAGGATCTTCGCCAGCGTCTGCGCAAAGAGCGTCTTGCCGGAGCCCGTCGGGCCGATCAGCAGGATGTTGCTCTTTTGAAGCTCGATATCCGTGTCGTTTTCAAAGTAGATGCGCTTGTAGTGGTTGTAGACCGCCACGGACAGCGCGACCTTCGCCGCGTCCTGACCGATGATGTAGCGGTCCATATAGCTTTTGATCTCCTGAGGCGTCGGGAGCGTATCGGGCAGTTCCAGCTGCTGCGCGTTCAGCCCGTTGTGCATCTCATCGTGCAGGATGGACGAGCAGAGCTCGACGCATTCATTGCAGATGTAGACATTGGGACCGGCGATGATGCGGCCGACCTGCTCCTGTTTTTTGCCGCAGAAGGAGCAGCGGATGGAGTCTCTTGCCAAGCTGGACTCCTCCTTTCAGGGATTATTGTCTCTTGTAGATGACCTTGTCAACAAGGCCGTAGGCCTGCGCCTCTTCAGCGGTCATGAAGTTGTCGCGCTCGGTATCGATCTTGATCGTCTCAAGCGGCTTGCCGGTGTTGGAGGCAAGGATCTCGTTCAGACGCTGCTTGATCTTCAGCATCCGTTCGACCTGGATCTGCATGTCGGTCGCCTGCCCCTGCGTGCCGCCGGAGGGCTGGTGGATCATGATCTCCGCATTGGGAAGGGCAAGGCGCTTGCCCTTCGTGCCGGAGGACAGCAAAAACGCGCCCATCGACGCGGCCATGCCCACGCAGATGGTGGACACGTCGCACTTGATGAACTGCATGGTGTCATAGATCGCCATGCCGTCGGTCACGCTGCCGCCGGGGGAGTTGATGTAGAACTGAATGTCCTTATCGGGGTCCTGTGCCTCAAGATAGAGCAGCTGCGCAACGATCAGACTGGCAGTGGTGCTGTTGACCTCTTCGGACAGGATGATGATACGGTCGTTGAGCAGGCGGGAGAAGATATCATATGACCGCTCGCCGCGGCTCGTCTGCTCGACAACATACGGAACCAAACTCATAATTTGGGATTCTCCTTTCAGACGGATGTCAGGTTGGCTGTAGGATTCTACCCAACGGGCCGGAGAATTATTCCTCGGTCTTGGCCTCTTCGGCGGGAGCCTCAGCGGCGTCTTCCTTCTTGGCGGCCTTCTTTGCCGTCTTCTTTTCCTTCTCGACGGGCTTTGCATTGTCCACGATCAGCTTGACAGCCTTGCGGCCCTTGAGATCAGACTTGACGGCCTCGACATCGACCATTTCCCTGATCTTGTCCAGCTCCATCTTATACTGCTCGGCCAGCTTCTTCAGTTCTTCCTCGACTTCCTCTTCGGTCACGTCGAGGTTCTCCTGATGGACGATCTCACTGAGCAGGATGTTGCTGCGGACGGTCTGCTCGGCCATCGGGCGCATGGAATCGCGCATGCCCTTGACGTCGCCGCCGATCATCTTGAGATAGTCGTCCATCTTCATGCCCTGAGACTGCAGCTGATAGGAAAACTGCTCCAGATGCTTGTCAACCTGCTCGTCGATCATGCAGGCGGGGATATTGCAGGTCATGTTCTTGCCTGCGAGGACGACGGCTTCGTTTTCAAACTCGCGGTCAACGGATTCCTGACGCTTTGCGGCGAGATCGGCCTTGATGCTCTTCTTGAGCGCAGCCAGCGTGTCGAATTCGGAGACGTCCTTGGCAAACTCGTCGTCGAGCTCGGGCTTGATGGTCTCCTTGACCTCGTGGATCTTGCACTTGAAGGTGGCTTCCTTACCGGCAAGCTCCTTGGTGTAGCTTTCGGGGAAGGTCACGACGACGTCCTTCTCGTCGCCTGCCTTCATACCGGCGAGCTGATCCTCGAAGCCGGGGATGAACGCGCCGGAGCCGAGCGTCAGGGTGTAGCCCTCGGCCTTGCCGCCGTCAAACGGCTTGCCGTCCACGAAGCCCTCAAAGTCCAGAACGACGGTGTCGCCGGTCTTGGCTTCGCGGTCGACCGTTTCGATGCGGGCGTTGCGCTCCTGCATGCGGGAAAGCTCTGCGTCAACCTCTGCCTTGGAGATGGAGACGGTTTCCTTGGGAACCTCGATGCCCTTGTATTCGCCGAGGGTGACCTCGGGATAAAGCTCGGTGGAGACAGTCAGCACGACGCTGCCGTCTTCGGGGGTCTGCATATCGGTAACGGAGGGCTGGCCGACAGCCTTGATCTCCTGCTTGATAATGGCAGCCTCGTAAATGTCGGGGAAGATCTCGCTCACGGCGTCTTCATAGAACACCTGCGAGCCGTACATACGCTCGACGAACTTGCGCGGGGCCTTGCCCTTGCGGAAGCCGGGGATCATGATGTCCTTGCGGATCTTGGCATACGCCTTGTCCAGCGCGGTCTGGAACTCGTCCTTTGCGATCTCGACAGTGACCTTTGCGCTGCCGTTTTCTTTCTCTACGTTTTTAACGTTCATTGTGGTTTTTCCTCCTATGCGGTGCGGCTTGTAAAAGGCCGTAATTCACCATTCTCATTTGAATCCGCTCTATTCTACCAGACTTCATACAAGAAATCCACTGTTTTTTCAGGAATTTATCCGAATTCAGAAAAAATTCAAAATCTTTCCGCCCATTTGCCGTCTATCCGATGCGCTGCGGCTGAAAATCGACGTGATCTGCCGAAACAAGGCGGTACTGCACGCCCTGATAGTCGTCCTCCAGCGCCAGCCGGATGGAGTCGGCGTGCAGGTGGCCGTAATAGCAGCGCGTCACGCCGTACTGCTTCAGAAGCGCCAGAATTTCCGAACAGGCGTACCCGCGGTAGCGCGGCGGATAGTGCAGGAAGCAGTATTTTTCCGCGTCCCCCGCCAGCTGCAAAGAGCGTTCGAGCCGCCCAAGCTCCCGCCGGAAAATTTTCTCGTCGTGGCTGCCCTCCTTCTGCGCGTCATAGAACCACCCGCGCGTGCCGCACAGAGCGATATCGCCGTAAAAGAAGCAGGAATTATTCAGGACGTGAAAATCCGCAAAGCCGTGCTCCGCGCAGAAGCGGTCAAAGGCCCGCAGCGTCGTCCACCAGTAGTCATGGTTGCCCTTGAGGATGATCTTGCGGCCGGGGATGGCGTTCATAAAGGAAAAATCCTCCGCCGCGTCGTCAAGGCTCATCGCCCAGCTGAGATCGCCGAGCAGAACGGTCGTGTCCTCCGGGCCAATGACCTTCAGATTTTCCCGCAGCTTTTCCATATATCCTGTCCAGCGGCCCCCGAACACGTCCATCGGCTTGTCCGCCGGGCCGAGCGACAGGTGCAGATCTCCAATCGCGTACAGGGCCATCAGCGCAGAAACTCCGTCACGACGGCGCGCATATCGCCCCTGTCCGTGACCTGATCGAAGCGCACGGGCTTGCCTGCAAGGCTTGCCAGCGGCCCCGGTGCCGGACGGCCCGTCTCGGCCGTGAGCTGGCCGAGCACGCCCGTGCCGGGCGCGTGCTCTGTCACGCCGAGCGCGTCCAGAACGCTTGCGCAGAACTTAAACGGGCTTGCTGTGGATTCTACGACGGTTAGCGTCTGGTCGCTTGTCTCCGCGCGGTACGCGTCCAGAACCGTGCAGGCCACGGCGGTATGCGTGTCGAGCAGATAGCGGCTCTCGCGGAATGTCTTCCCGATCGTCTGCGCGCCCTGCGCGTCCGTGCAGAAGCCGCAGGAAAATTCCGCCTGCACGGCCCGCAGCACCCGGTCGGAGACGGTATATGTTCCCGTCTCGGAAAGCTTCTGCATATAACCGCGCACTTCCTCGTCCGAGCCGGACAGCAGGGACAAAAGCCGTTCGAGATTCGACGAGATCAGGATATCCATCGACGGCGAAGCCGTCTGGTAAAACGGCCGGTTGCGGTCATAGGTGCCGGTCTTGATAAAGTCGGTCAGGACGTTATTCTCGTTCGACGCGCAGATGAGCCTGCCGATGGGCACGCCCATCCTCTTCGCGTAAAAGCCGGAGAGAATGTTGCCGAAGTTGCCTGTCGGGACGCAGAAATTGACGCGCGTCCCGGCTTCGATGGTCCCAGCGTTCAGCAGGTCGCAGTAGGCCGAGACGTAATACACGATCTGCGGCAGGAGCCTGCCCCAGTTGATGGAGTTGGCCGAGGACAGGAAGTATCCGCGCCCGGCAAGCTCCTCGCGCAGCGCCTCGTCGGAGAAAATGCGCTTGACGCCGGTCTGCGCGTCGTCAAAGTTGCCGCGCACGGCGCACACGCCGACGTTTTTACCCTCCTGCGTGACCATCTGCAGCTTCTGCATTTCGGAAACGCCGCCGTCGGGATAGAACACAAGGATTTTCGTGCGGTCCACATCGCGGAAGCCCTCAAGCGCGGCCTTGCCCGTGTCGCCGGAGGTCGCGACGAGGATGCAGACGGTCTTCTCCTCGCCCGTTTTCCGGAGCGAGGCCGTCAGCAGATACGGCAGCATCTGCAGCGCCATATCCTTGAATGCGCACGTCGGCCCGTGCCACAGCTCCTGAATATACGTGTTTTCCGTCAGCCTTACGACGGGCGCTGCGGCAGGCGTGTCAAATTTCGCCGGGCCGTAGGCGCTTTTCGCAAAGCCCAGCAGCTCCTCCTCGGTAAACTCGTCGAGATAGCGCTTCATGATCTTCGCGGCCCGCTCGGGATAGGAAAGCGCGGCGAGCGCTTTGATCTCGTCCATGGTGAGCTGCGGAATGTCCTCCGGCAGATACAGCCCGCCGTCACGGCTGAGGCCCTCGACAATGGCCTGACTGGCCGTTAAGCGGCGGCCTGCGTCCCGCGTACTTACATAATACATAGTTTCACGACCTTCATGAGAGAATTACAGAACAGATTCTGTATGGTTTCATCGGAATATCCGGTAGTTTTCAAAAAATCACCGAGCCGGTTATAATCGTCCAGCCCGGAAAAGCCCTCCGGCAGTAAATCACAGCCGTCCAGATCTGCGCCGAGGGCAATGTGGCCCTCACCGTCCAGCTCCAGAAACCGGTCAAGATGGCGGCGCAGATCGTCAAACGATGCGCGGGGCGCTTGCGTCAGGAACGGCGCGTAGAGGTTCAGTCCCGCTGTGCCGCCAAGATCGCGGATGGCCCGGAACTGGTCGTCTGTCAGATTGCGCGGGTGCGGGCAGACGGCAAACGAATCGGAGTGACTTGCGATGACCGGCTTTTCAGCCAGCCCGATCATGTCCCAGAAGCCCTTTTCGGACACATGGCTCACGTCAACGAGCATCCCGAGCGCCTGCGCCCGCTTAAAAAAGTGCCTGCCCTTTTCCGTCAGCCCTTCGTCCGAGCCGCACGGCGCGGCAAGGCTGTTCGGAAGGTTCCATACAAGCGAGATCATCCGCACGCCGGATTCATATGCGTGTTCCAGAAGCCCTTCGTCCTCGCGCACAGCCTCTGCGCCCTCAATGGCGAGAAACGCGGCGCATTTGCCGCTCTGCATGGCAGCTTCGGCCTCACTTGCTGTGCGGCAGAGCGTGATCTTGTCCGCATTCTCGCGCAGCTGCGCGTCAAAATAATCCAGCGCACGGGCGAAGATCTCCGGCCGCGGCAGCTTTGCCTTGACCCATGCGGTGCAGAACGCGAAAAACTGCGCCCATGTGCCGAGCCTCTGCGCCCGTGCGAGTGAAACGGCCAGCGTGTTTTCCAGCAGCGGCTGATTTTGCAGCCAGAGTTCGATGGGCGTGTCGCAGTGGCCGTCAAAAACGCGGTAATTTGTCAAAATGCGTCCTCCATATGGGTGATCTGCGGGCGGCGGGTCTGCGTGCCGTCGGGCGCATAGATTTCGATCACGTCGAAGCGCGGCTGCAGCGGCGTTTCGTGCTGAGATAAATATAAAAGCGCGGTCGTGCGCAGGCGCTGCTGCTTGCGCGCGTCGACAAATTCCCGCGCGGCGGCGAAATCCGCCGATTTTCGCAGTTTGACCTCGCAGAAGACGAGATACTGCCGGTTCGACGCGATGATATCGATCTCGCCGAGCCGCGTGCGGTAGTTCATGGCCTCGATGCGCCAGCCCTTTTTTCGCAGATACTCCGCGGCCAGCGCCTCGCCCCATGGGCCGGACAGGTCACGGGTTCTCATAGAATTTTTTGAGGAATGTTTTTCTGTGGATCGGACTGGGACCGAATTCACGCAGCGCTTCATAGTGCCGCTTTGTCCCGTAGCCCTTGTGGACGGCGAAGCCGTACTGCGGGTACTGCGCGTCGTATTCCTCCATCAGCCGATCCCGCGTGACCTTGGCCAGAATCGATGCGGCGGCGATGGAGGCGGACAGACTGTCGCCCTTGACGATGGTCCGGACCGGCAGACCGAAATCCTTCGTCCGGTTGCCGTCAATCAGCGTAAGCTCCGGCTGAGGGGAGAGCTGCTGCATGGCGCGCTCCATGGCCAGGAACGTCGCCTGCAAAATATTGATTTCGTCGATCTCCTGCTCGCTCGCAAATGCGATACCGTAGGACACGGCCTGCGCGGTAATGACGTCGTACAGCTCCCGGCGCTTTTTGTCCGTGAGCTTTTTCGAGTCGTTGAGGCCGGGGATTTCCAGCCCCGGCGGCAGCATGACCGCCGCCGCACATACCGGCCCGGCCAGCGGGCCGCGCCCGGCCTCGTCCACGCCGCAGATCAGCCTGATGCCTGCGTCAAACGCTTCGGTTTCATAGAGCCAAAGATCGATCGGTGCTTCCTGCTTCATGATATGTCCTCCGGGCTTTCGAGCGTCAGCTTGCCGAGCTTGCCGCTTCTGTAATCGTCCATGAGCGCCTTTGCCATGCGCTCGGTATTGACCTCGCCGCCGGAGACGAGATAGCCGCGCTTTTTTCCGGCCAGCTGCAAAAGCTCGTATCCGTCCGCATCCTCCGGCGCTTCGAGCTTATAGCGCTCGGAAAGCGTCTGCGGGTAATACTTTGCTAGCAGCGCGATAAAATGGCAGGCCAGCGTCTCGGTGTCGATCACGTCCTCCTTGACGGCACCCGTGTAGGCAAGGCGCATCCCGACCTCCGGGTCTTCGAACTTCGGCCACAGAATGCCCGGCGTGTCCAGAAGCAGCAGCCCCTGGTCGACCGTGATCCACTGTTTGCCGCGCGTGACGCCGGGGCGGTTTTCGGCCTTCGCGCCCTTGCGCCCGGCGATCTGGTTGATGAACGTCGATTTTCCCACGTTCGGGATACCGACGACCATGAGCTTCAGGGGCCGTCCTAGCTGTCCCTTTTCCGCGTACCGCGCCAGCTTTTCCGCCAGCAGCGTGCGCACCGCCGGGACGAAGCCGGAAATGCCCTTTTTCGTCTTGCAGTCGGTCTGCAGAACGGCATAGCCCTTCGCACGGAAGTGCTCCGCCCATTTTTTCGTCAGCGCAGGGTCTGCCATGTCGATGCGGTTCAGGACGATCATGCGCGGCTTATTGCCGCAGATGGCGTCGATATCCGGGTTGCGGCTGGCAATCGGGATGCGCGCGTCGAGAATTTCGCACACGGCATCGACGAGCTTCACATCCTCCTCGATCATCCGGCGCGTCTTGGTCATGTGGCCGGGGTACCACTGGATGTTCATGGTGCTCCGGTTCGTGTCTTCCTGCTTCATGATACCGCTCCGAATCTGTGCCAGCTGCGCCCGCCGGTCACGGCTCCAAATTCATTCGTCTGCCGTCCGGGGAAGACCACAAGCAGAACTTTGCCCAGAACAGCCTCCTTCTTGACGCAGCCGACGTCGGAGAACCGGCTGTCCTCCGAATGGTTGCGGTTGTCGCCCATGACGAACAGCTCGCCCTCCGGCACGGTGACAGGATAGTCGAGCGCCTTGCCGTATTCGGCGTAGCTCAGATAGGTCGGTTCAAACGTATACGGCTCGTCCAGCGCCTGCCCGTCGACGTAGACGACGCCCGCGTCAAAATCAATGTCCACCGTCTGCCCGCCGACTGCGATCACACGCTTGACCAGCAGTTCGTCATTCTCGGAAAACGGCGGCGTATACAAAACGACGATATCGCCCTGCTTCGCGTCCCGGTAGAGGAAATTGCTCTCCAGCACCAGATAGTCCTTATCGACCAGCGTCGGGTACATCGAACTGCCGCTCACGCCGTTCAGACGGAAAAAGAATACGAAGACCAGCGTGATGACCGCCAGCATCCGCACCAGATCGAACAGGCTCAGATACGCCTCATAGCCCTTGGGAAGCGGCTGCTTTTCCGGCTTTTCCTGCGTTTCGGACGGCTGTGCCTGCAAATTCTTGTCTTCCTGTTCCATACTAAAAATCCCCCATTTCGGAAGAAGCGTAAAATCAAAAATAGTATACACGATTTCTTCCAATAAAGAAAGAGGAAAATGACCTTTTCTTGCGGCTGGACGCCGGGTGTGCTATACTGAGAGAAAAAGAAGCTCGGGAGGCGGACGGATGTACCGTATTTTGCTGGTCGAGGACGACCCCGGCATCGCGCAGGCCGTCTGCGCGCATCTGCGGCAGTGGGAGCTGGACGCGCGGTGCGTGCAGAATTTCCGCGCCGTCATGGAGGAATTCACAGCCTTTGACCCGCAGCTCGTGCTGCTGGATATCTCGCTGCCGTTTTTCAACGGCTACCACTGGTGCACGCAGATCCGCGCCGTTTCGCGCGTTCCGGTCGTGTTCCTCTCTTCCGCGTCGGAGAATATGAACATCGTCATGGCCATGAACATGGGCGCGGATGATTTTATCGCCAAGCCCTTCGATCTGGACGTGCTGACGGCGAAGGTGCAGGCGCTTCTGCGCCGGACGTATGATTTTGCGCCCGCGGAGCCTGTTCTGTCGCACCGGGGAGCGGTCTTGCAGACGGGCGATCAGTCTTTGCTCGTAAACGGCGAAAAGCTGCCGCTCAGCAAGAACGAGTACCGCATTCTGTGGACGCTTCTGAAGGAAAAGGGCAAAATCGTCAGCCGCGAGAAGCTGATGGAGGCGCTGTGGCAGACGGACAGCTTCGTCGATGAGAACACGCTTTCGGTCAACATGGCCCGCCTGCGCAAAAAGCTGGACGGCGCGGGACTTGCGGGCTTTATCGCCACGCGCGTCGGCGCAGGTTACTTAGTGGAGTGAGTATGCGGTTATTTTTACAGTATCTGCGCGGAAAAGCGGGGAAGATCGTCGCTTCTTTCCTGTTCGCGGTCATTTTTATCGTCTCGTTTGCGCTGTACCACCTGCCGCTGGCTGCGGTGTGGTATCCGTCGGCGCTGTGTGTCATTCTGGGGCTTGCGGTTTTGCTGCTGGATTTTCAGCGGGTCAAAGCGCGGCATGAGACGCTGCGGCTGATCCTTTGCCAGCTGCCCACGCTTCCCGAGACGCTCCCGGCAGCGCACACCGTCCCGGAGGAGGACTACCGCGCGCTGGTGCAGGCGCTGTGCGCGCAGCAGCAGGCGCTCGAGACGCGCATGAACGCGCATATTATACGCTCTGGGCGCACCAGATCAAAACGCCCATCGCCTCCATGCGCTTATCGCTCCAACAGGAGGACACGCCGCAGGCGAGGCGGCTTTTGCAGGAGCTTTCCCGCGCCGAGCAGTATGTCGAGATGGTCATGGTCTATCTGCGGCTGACGGGCGGCAGCGATCTTGTCCTGCGCGAATGCCAGTTGGACGGGATCGTCCGCCGCGCCGTGCGCCGGTTCGCGGGGGAGTTCATCGGGAGAAAATTAAAGCTCTGCTACGAGCCGCTGAATGTGTCGTGCGTGACGGATGAAAAGTGGCTGCTGTTCGTGATCGAGCAGGTCTTGTCCAACGCGCTCAAGTATACGCGCGCGGGCAGCATCACCATCGAGCTGGAAGCGCCCAAGACCCTCGTCATCCGTGACACCGGCATCGGCGTCGCACCGGAGGACCTGCCGCGCATCTTTGAAAAGGGCTATACCGGCTACAATGGCCGCGGCGACCAGAAGGCCAGCGGCCTCGGCCTCTACCTCTGCCGCACGATCTGCAAACGCCTCGGCCACACCATCACCGCCTCCTCCGTCCCCGACCACGGCACTGCCATCCGCATCACGCTGGAGCAGCGGCAGGTGCGGGAGTGAAAACAGCATCGCCGGCACCGCTGTAAGACGGTACCGGCGATAATTGTGTATTCGCGCTATCCGAGCGTCAGACTGCGGATCTTCTCCCGCAGCGGGAGAATGCGGGACGGGGCGACGGAAAGCTCGTCCACGCCCAGACGCAAGAACGCTTCGGTCAGCGCTTCGTCTGCGGCAAGCTCACCGCAGATCCCGACGCTGCACCCCGCCTGATGTGCGCGTTCGACGGTCTGCCGGATCGCACGCAGGACGGCCGGGTGGTGCGGGTCGCAGAACGGGGCCAGATTCGGGTTCTGCCGGTCCATGGCCAGCAGATACTGCGTCAGATCGTTCGTGCCGATGGAGAAGAAGTCGACCTCGCCCGCAAGCTCGCCGCTCATGAACACGGCGGCAGGCGTCTCGATCATCACGCCGACGCGGTATGGGCCGAAGCGTTCGCCGCGCGCAATGAGCACATCCTCCGCATCGGCCAGCGCCTGCTTCAGCCGGTGCAGCTCGTCCGGGCCTGTTACCATCGGGAACATGATCCCGACGTTTCCATAGCGCGACGCGCGCAGAATGGCGCACAGCTGCGTCTGGAACAGAATGGGCCGCGTCAAACACAGGCGGATCGCCCGCAGGCCGAGCGCGGGGTTGTCCTCCGGTGGCATATCAAAATAACCGACCTGCTTGTCCGCGCCGATGTCCAGCGTGCGGATGATGACCTCTCGGCCATCCATGGCCTGCACGACCGTTTTGTAGCTTTCAAACAGCTCGTCCTCGGTCGGGTACGTGCTGCGGCCCAGATACAGAAACTCGCTTCTGAGCAGCCCGACACCCTCCGCACCGCTTTCCCGCAGCAGCGGCAGATCGTCCGTGCCCGCAATATTGGCGTAAAGGCGGACAGAATGTCCGTCCCGCGTGACGCTCGGGGCGGAGATCAGCTGCCGGAGCGCTTCGCGCTGCGCCTGCTGCGCGGCGATCTTCGCTGCTGCTTCGGCCAGCGTCTGTTCGTCCGGGTCGAGCGTCAGCGTCCCGGAGAAGCCGTCCAGAACCGCCGTGCGCCCGTGCAGCTCCGCCGACACGGGCAGCTGCGAGACAGCCGGAACGCCGAGCGTCCGCGCCAGAATGCCCATGTGGGAATTCGCCGCGCCGCGCGCGGTCAGCATCCCGCGCACGAATTCGCGCGGGAACTGCACGGTCTGGCTGGGGGTCAGCTCCTCGGCGGCGATGAGGCAGGGCTCGGTGATGGTCTGCTCCGCCTCGCCGTTTAAAATGCGGCAGATGCGGGCGGCGACGTCCCGCACATCGGCGGCGCGTTCACGCATATAGTCGTCGTCCATGGCGGAAAACATGGCTGCGCACTGCTCCCCCGCCTGCCGGACAGCCTCGGCGGCCTCCGCGCCGTCCGCAATTGCTTCCGAAACAAGGTCTGTAAAGTCTTCGTCCTCGGCCATGAGCTGGTGGACGGAGAAAATTTCCGCGTCCTTCTCACCAAGATCCGCTCTGGCCTTTTCATAAAGCGCGCCGAGCGCGTCCACGGCCTGCCGCTGTGCGCTTTCAAAGCGCAGCTGTTCCTCCTGCGGGGAGACTGCCTGCCGGACGGCGGCCTTCTGCGCGCCGAGAAAGACGATTTTTCCGGCGGCAAAGCCCTGGGAAATGGGAAGCCCTGAGCATACCTGCATGGCGGCGTCCTCAGGCGTTTTCGCGGAACTGCGTCTGCAGCTCCTCAAACGCCTTGTCCTCGTCGGAGCCGTCGATGGTGACGGTGACGGTCTGACCCTGCTTGATGCCGAGGCCCATCACGGCCATCAGCCGCGTCAGCTGCGCGGATTTTTCCCCGCAGGAGATCGTAATTTTGCTTGTATATGCCTTTGCCGCGCGCACAAGCGCGCCCGCAGGCCGCGCATGAAAGCCCATGGGGTCCTGAATGGTGTATTGAAATTCTTTCATATCGGCTCCTTGTGAAACAATGAAAGTCTGCTGTGTCCATTTTGCGCCGGATTTCCAGAAAATGCTACAAAACAGGTGCGCATTTCACGCTGCTTCTTTTTATCACGACAGCTTTTTCAGCTCCCGCACGTCGGCAAGCTCGTCCATGATCTGGTCGAGGCTGCTGCCTGCGATGGCGCTGACGGTCGCGGCGACCGCGCCCTCGACCAGCGGGCAGTCGGCCAGGACGAGCTTCCGTTCCGGCATGGCCTCGAGCACCATTTCCGCCGTCATGACCGCCGAGCCCATGTCCATGAGCACGATCACGCCGTCGTCTGAGTAAATTTCGTCAATGGCATTCGAAATTTTTTCATAGCTCGTGCCGAAGCCGCCGCCGTCCAGACCGCCGGCGGCACGGATGGGCACGCCGTCGGCCATCATTTTTGTCAGCTCGACCACGCCGTTTGCCAGTGTTTCGCTGTGCGAAACGATCACAAATCCGACCATGGCCCGCACCTCACACGTGCTCGGCCACGACGCGCAGCATCGTGGTGAACGACGTTGCGCCGGGGTCCTGATGGCCGAGACTGCGTTCGCCGAGATAGCTTGCGCGGCCCTTGGTGGCGATGATGGTCTTGGTGTACTCGACGCCCTGCTCCGCAGCGGCCACGCCGTCGGACAGCGCCTCCTTCGCGCTCTTTCCCGCGTCCAGCGCCGCTTTTACCGCATCACGCGCGGGAATCATGGCATCCAGCATCGTCTTTTCTCCGGCCACGGACTTGCCGCGCAGCTGCACGCCCGCGACGAACGCGTCCAGGATCGTGACCAGATCCTGCGCGTCCAGCTCCGTCTTTCCGGCAAGCGCCTTGCCCGCCTGCATGAACGCCGTTCCGTAGAGCGGGCCGGAGGCTCCGCCGACCGTGGACACAAGGGCCATACCGGTAGTTTTAAGCATCGTGCCGATGTCCTTGCCCTCCATCATCGGGCGCTTCTTCTCGACCTCGGCGAAGCCCCGCGCCAGATTGATGCCGTGATCGCCGTCGCCGATGACGTTGTCAAGTTCCGTGAGAAAAAGCTTTTCCTCGGAGATCTTTTCGCCGACGGCGTGCAGGATCTCCAGTACCTGTTCCTGATTGACCATAACGGTTCTCCTTTGCGTTTGGGGTTATGCCTTGAAGGCGATGGTGTCCGCGTGCGCGTCCAGAAGGGCCTTCAGCTCGTCGTCCAGCCGCAGCAGAGACACGGAGAAGCCCTCCATTTCAAGCGACGTCATATATTCGCCCACGAAGGTCTTATAGACCTTGATGCCCTTCGCGGCCAGCACGTCGGCGACATGGTTGTTGATGATAAACAGCTCCATCAGCGGCGTTGCGCCGGAGGAATTGACCATGACGGCGACCTCATGGCCGGTATAGTCGATGTCGGCCAGAATCTTGTCCAGAAGATGATCGACGATCTCGTCCGCCGGGCGGAGCGGTTCCTTGTGCGTGCCGGGCTCGCCGTGGATGCCGATGCCGACCTCCATCTCGTCCTCGCCAAGCTCAAAGCCGGGCTTACCTGCTGCCGGGACTGTGCAGGGACGGATGGCGACGCCCATGGTGCGCACGTTGTCAATGACCTTCTGCGCCACGCGCTGGACCTCTTCAAGCTCGGCTCCCTCTTCTGCCTTTGCGCCCGCGATTTTGTGGACAAAGACCGTGCCCGCTACGCCGCGGCGGCCGACGGTATAGAGGCTGCCGTCCACGGCGACGTCGTCGTTGACGACGACCTGCGCGACCTTGATCTCGTCCATCTGCGCCATTTCACCGGCCATTTCGAAGTTCATCACGTCGCCGGTATAGTTCTTGATGACCATCAGCACGCCCTTGTCGGTCGCGATGGCCTTGATGCCCTCATAGATCTGATCCGGCGTGGGCGAGGTGAAGACTGCGCCCGCGACCGCCGCATCCAGCATACCCGTGCCGACGTAGCCGCCGTGCGCCGGTTCGTGGCCGGAGCCGCCGCCGGAGATCAGCGCGACCTTCCCTTCCTTCTTTTCCGTCCGCACGACCACGTTGCCGCAGTCCAGCTTGCGCACATACTGCGGATACGCCTTGACCATGCCCTGGATCATCTGATCCTCTACAAGCTCGACCTGGTTGATGAATTTTTTCATGTTTTCGTCCTCCTTGTCAGTTTGCTGCATCAAATTCTGCCAGCCTCAGCTTACCACACTTCTTTGGATGAATCAATAGTTTCCACACCGCAAAACGCGACGCATTTGTCTATGACGCACAATTCTTTGACAGTTTCTGAAAATTGTACAAAAAGTTTTTGCTCCCGCGCGGGGCTTGACCGCAGAGCGGGATTTGTTTATAGTATAGAGCATGAATACCACGCAGGGGGCGGCGGAGATGCACTTCGCGTATTCCGCCGGCGGCGGTTTCCACACTTTTGACGGAAAGGAACCCAGACAGCATGTACGAAATCACCTTCCAATTCGAAAACGGTGCGCAGGAGGTCAAATTCTCCGCCGCGCCCGGCAGCACCATTCTGGAGGCCGCGAAATCGGCCAACGTTGCCATCGACGCGCCCTGCAACGGCAACGGCTCGTGCGGCAAGTGCCGCGTCAAGCTCGTTTCCGGCGAGGTCACCGGCGTGCAGACCGGTCACATCTCCGACGAGGACTATGCCGCAGGCTGGCGGCTGAGCTGCTCGACAAAGCCTGCCGGAGATATTACCGTGCTCGTCCCCGACATCGCCTCTGCCTATCAAAGCCGCATGAAGACGGCGGACCTGTCCTCCGGCGAGGAGATCGCGATCTTCAACCAGCTGCAGCAGGACGTGCAGGCCGCAGGCGTGGACTTTGCAAACGACTTTGTGCAGGCGGTCCTTACGCTGGACGAGCCGACGCTCGACGACACCATGCCCGACACCGAGCGGCTTGCGCGCTTCGCGCAGGACGCATTCGACGGCTGCACGGAGGTCAGGCTCACCTATCACACGGTCAAAAAGCTTGCAAAAACGCTGCGCGAGGCCAATTTCAAGGTACAGATCACCGGCACGCTGACGGACGGCGTGCTGACCATCATGGACGTATCCGAAAAAGAGGACGCGCCGCTCTACGGCTGCGCCATCGATATCGGCACCACGACCGTCACGGGCGTGCTCATGGATCTGAAGACCGGCACGCTGACGGCGAAGGCCTCTGCGGGCAACGGTCAGATCCGCTACGGTGCGGATGTCATCAACCGCATCGTCGAGCAGGGCAAGCCCGGCGGCGTCAAGCGGCTGCAGGACGCGATTTTGAAGGAAACGCTGCTGCCGCTCGTCGCGGCGATGTGCAAATCGGCGGGCATTTCCGTCTCGCGTGTGTTCCGCGTGTGCATCGCGTCGAACACGACGATGAACCATCTGCTTCTGGGCGTGGACGCGAACCCCGTGCGCATGGAGCCGTATATCCCGACGTTTTTCCAGTGGCGCGGCATGACGGCCAAGGATCTCGGCTTCCCGGCCAACCCGGACACGGAAATTCTGCTGGCCCCGAACATCGGCTCGTATGTCGGCGGCGATATCACCGCGGGCGCGTTCACGAGCCTCATCTGGGACAAGGACGAATTTTCGCTGTTCATCGACCTCGGCACGAACGGCGAGCTGGTCTTCGGCAACCGTGATTTCATGATGTCCTGCGCCTGCTCGGCGGGCCCGGCGTTTGAGGGCGGCGATATCTCCTGCGGTATGCGCGCGACGGACGGCGCGGTCGAATCCGTGAAGATCGACAAGGATACGATGGAGCCGACGCTCGGCATCGTCGGGCCGGAGGGCCAGAAGCCCGTCGGCATCTGCGGCTCCGGCATCATTGATGTCATCGCCGAGCTTTACCGCACCTCTATTATTTCCTCGAAAGGCCAGTTCGTCCGCGAGGGCAAACGCGTCGCGCACGACGAGCACGGCATGGGCCGGTATATCCTCGCGACAGCCGCCGAATCGGAGACGGGCCGCGAAATTTCCATCACGGAAGTGGATATCGACTCGTTCATCCGCGCGAAGGCCGCCATTTTCTCGGCCATCAATATCATGCTTTCCAGTCTCGACATGGACGTGAGCGTTTTGTCTCATGTGTATGTCGCGGGCGGCATCGGCTCCGGCATCAACATGGAAAACGCCGTGCGCATCGGTATGCTGCCGGATATCGACCGGGAGCTGTTCGAGTATCTGGGCAACACGTCGCTCTCCGGCGCCTACGCCATGGCGCGGTCGGACTGCGCAGTCGACAAGGTCGACGAGCTGGCGTCCAACATGACCTATATGGAGCTTTCCACGAATCCCAGATATATGGATGAATTCGTCGCGGCGTGTTTCCTGCCGCACACCAGCCGGGAGCTGTTCCCGTCGAGCATTCAGGAGTAAGTTTTATGCAGGTACAGAACAACAAGGAAGAAGTCCCGTTTGCCCATTATGAGGAAAAATTCGCCTCGCTCGACCCGCAGGAAGCAGCCATGCGCTGCGGCGTCCCGTTCGAAAACGACCGCTTCACCGTGACGCTGCTGGGCACGGCGTATCAGATCGCGTGGCCGAAATACGCCATTTCGTCCGAAGACGAAGCCGCGTTCGCGCTCAGAAGCCTGCCGTGCCAGACGTTTCTGCTGCGCTTCCTGCTCGAAGGCCGCGCGGCGGAGCCGTCCGGCGGCTATAAGACGTTCCGCGAAATGCCGTGGGGCGAGATGTATATCGGGCCGTACACCGGACGGGTTTTGACGCGGGCGGCGTTCACGTTCGGCACGCGCGTGGAAAAATTCCGCGTGGCCTGCGAGAAAATGGGCGCGCTGGCGATCCCGCACGGCGACGCGGGCTTCCAGTTTGACTTTTTGGGCGGCTACCGGATGCAGCTCATGGTCTACGCCGGAGACGAAGAATTCCCGCCCAGCAGTCAGGTTCTGTACTCGGACAACTTCGAATCCGGCTTCGCCGCCGAGGACCGCGTCGTCGCCGGTGATATCCTGATCTCAGCGATCAAGGCGCGGATGTAGGGCAACCGTATGGGCCTCCCCTGAAAGGGGAGGTGGCTCGGCGAAGCCGAGACGGAGAGGTTTTGCAGTAGGGTATTTCGATTTTGTGTGATTCTTCGGCAAATCCGTATGCGCTTGCGCATTCGTTTGTAGGGGCCGATGCCTACATCGGCCCGGCAGTATATGCCGCTTTTTACGAAAATATTCGGCGAATTCGCAACTT
>OOAA01000901.1_pt1 | contig 17733 bp, 14 predicted proteins | sample 1671671 | NCBI WGS metagenome assembly OOAA01 (sample SAMN06348180, study PRJEB24527) | human gut metagenome | biome: human gut; feature: ankylosing spondylitis patient; material: feces | host: Homo sapiens | place: China | collected 2015-10 | reverse complement strand
TTCAGAACGTCGTGAGACAGTTCGGTCCCTATCTGTCGTGGGCGTAGGATATTTGCAAGGAGCTGTCCCTAGTACGAGAGGACCGGGATGGACGCACCTCTGGTGCACCAGTTGTCACGCCAGTGGCACAGCTGGGCAGCTATGTGCGGAACGGATAAACGCTGAAAGCATCTAAGCGTGAAGCCGCCTCCAAGATAAGATATCCCATAGCATAAGCTAGTAAGACCCCTCATGGACTAAGAGGTTGATAGGCTGCATGTGTAAGCGTGGTGACACGTTTAGCTTGGCAGTACTAATAGGTCGAGGGCTTGACTTTGTTTCCTTTCGTTCATTACTTGCTTCCTTTGTTCAGTTTTCAGGGTGTGTGTTGTGTATGCACCTTTCTTAAGGCTCATCTTTTGATGAGTCTTTTTTTTATTCTATATATTTGTCTACAAAAAAGCGGTCGATTTAATCGACCGCTTTCGCTTTTATTATGTACTTTGCTTATTTTACCGATATCGCAGCTTCGTATGCCGCCTTTGTCGCGTGCGCTATTTTTCCCACATGGTTCGCGTCGCCGATGACCAGCGGGGAGAAGCCGTTCTTTTTGAGCTCCTCGACAATCGTCGCATCGGGTCTTGAGCCGAGCGACAGCACCACGCGGTCGCAGGCGATATCCGTTCTCTTCTTTGTATCAACATTCTCGGTGACTATCCTGTCGGTGTATACCTCGCAGAGCTTTTCGCCGGTCATAATCTTTGTGCCCGCCTTCTTGAGCTTCGGAAGAATATCGTCCTTGTGCTGCATCCATGTGCCGGGTGCAATCTCCTTCGCCATCTCTACGACAGTCACCTTGCACCCGTTTTCGCAAAGTGCGTGAGCGGTTTCGAGCCCCGTAAGACCCGAGCCGATGACGGCAACATTGCAGTCCCTGAGCTCGACTCTGCCGCTGAGAATATCTTCAAACGTGAGAATATCTTCGGCGGGGCAGTTGCCGGCAAAGCGCGGCTTTATCGGTCGGCTTCCCGTTGCGGCTATGACAGCGCAGGGAGAGAGCTCTTTTATGGCCTCAACGGTAGCGGGGGTGTTGAGCTTTATTTCAACGCCCTCCTCGCGGCAAATTTTCACGAGGTCGTCTATCATCCATGCGGTCTTGGCCTTTTCGGGCGGGGCGGAGGCGAGATTGATCTGACCGCCGGGCATCATATTCTTTTCAAATACCGTGACGGAGAAGCCGCGCTGAGCGAGAATATCTGCGGCGGTGAGTCCTGCGGGGCCCGCGCCTATGACGACGGTTGCGCGCCCGTTTCCGTCATTCTTGAGCAGGTCGCCCTCGTGGCCGACAAACGGGTTGACGGAGCATTCGCCGTGAGTGCCGACAAACGCATTTGCCTCCATAGATTCAAAGCAGTTGAGGCAGCAAATGCAGCGACGGATAGTCTTTCCGTTAATAGCCTTTTCGGTCCAGTGAGGGTCGACGATGTGCGGTCTGCCGAGGGAAACGAAGTCCTGAATGCCGTCCTCGAGCTGCTGCTCCGCCTGCTCGGGCGAGCGAATGAGGTTTGCCGCTATGACGGGGATAGACACGGCGTCCTTGACGGCCTTGGCCATATATTTTCTCCAGCCCGGCTCAAACGAGACCGGCTCGAGCCAGTAGTTGAAGGTGTCGTAGCCCGCGCACGAAACATCTATTGCGTCTATGCCCGCTTTTTCAAGGCGGCGCGCAATTTCAACGCCCTCGTCGAGCGTATAGCCCTTGCCCTTTTCGCCGATTTTCTCATAGCACTCGTCAACGGTCAGTCTGACTATCACAGGGAAATCTTCGCCGCAGGCCGTCTTGATCCCCTTGATTATGTTGAGAATGAACCTCATGCGGTTTTCGAGTGAGCCTCCGTATTCGTCGGTGCGCCGGTTTGTCACGGGGCTGAGGAACTGCTGAAGGAGATATCCGTGCGATGAGTGGAGCTCAACGCCGTCGCAGCCCGCTTTCTTTACGCGCACGGCGCCGTCGATAAACTGCTGCTCGAGCTCCTTTATTTCGCTGTGTCTGAGCGCTCTGACACGCCCGCCGGCGAAGTATGCCGGGCTGCACTTTGAGGGTGCGACGCTCGAGGGCACTATATTGTGCTCAAGCATGGTCGGGCCGACCTTCGGAGTCAATTTATAGAGAAGCTTCCCGTATGCGCCGCGGGTAAGACTTTCGCACTTGATGCTCAGCGGAACGGTGCCTACGAGCAGACCGACATTCTGCCTGCCCGGGTGATGGAGCTGCACGAAAAATTTCGCACCGTGGCGGTGAATGCGTTCGGCGAACTCGGAAAGCGGCTTGATGTGGTAGTCATGGCTGACTGCGAGCTGCGCAAATGCGCTCGCGCCGGTCTGATCGTTGACGCGGGTTATCTCGGTTATGATAAGTCCCGTGCCGCCCTTGGCGCGCTCCTCATAGTAGTCCATCATTTTTTTCGTGGGCTTTCCGTCGAACTGACCGAAGCCCATGAGCATGGGCGACATGACCACGCGATTCTTTATCTCGCATGAGCCGATTTTCATCGGCGTGTTAAGTAAATTACTCATTTTGTCACTCTCTTTTTATTGATATTTTTTCTGTTCGAAAGCCTTGAGCTTTATTTTTCGGAGTAAAAGATATGCGGTTTTAACGAACGGCAAGAATATCATCAGCACCTTTGCGAATTGGAACATTGCACAGGAGCTGACGCTTTTGCTTTATGTTAGACACTATCCTAAATAATAACAGAAACGAAAGCGCAAGTCAATTTATATGTTTTGCGCCCGATAGAATAAATAAAAATAGAAGAATACGCAAAAATCAAAAGAATTATGCGGAGATTTATTTGCCTGCAGAGAGGACGGGATGTAGTTCAAGGACGGTGGGACAAAACAGGACAGCAAAAAAGATAATTGAACAAAAGAAATTAAGGAGGTTATTTATCCCCCATAAGCAATCCCGAAAACAGCACCGCCGCCTGCGGCTTTTGCAGGCGGCGGTGTTTTGCTTTGCGGCTCAAAATAAACCTCAAAATATGATAGAATTTTCGACTTTGCTGTGCTATAATATAGAAGATTATACTGGCATATACTGTCACTACTGCTTTAGGAGTGTTTTTGTTGCAGACAACTGTTGATTCGCTGAAAATAAACTATATGGATAAAGGCTCGGGCGAGCTCGTGGTTCTGCTGCACGGCTGGGGTTCAAATATTGAGCTTTTCGAGAATATGTCGGAGCTGCTTGCGCGAAAATATCATGTCATAGCTCCCGATATGCCGGGCTTCGGGCTGTCCGATGAACCCGAAGAGCCGTGGCGCGTCGATGACTATGTGGATTTCGTGCTGAAATTCCTTGAGCCGTTTGCGCCCGAGAAAGTGACTTTTCTCGGCCACTCGTTCGGCGGCAGGGTCATAATAAAAATGGCGAGCCGCAAATTGCCTTTTGAAATAGAGAAGGTTATTTTGGTCGACTCTGCGGGCGTCAAGCCGAAAAAGACGGCGGCGCAGAAGCTGAGACAGCGCAACTATAAAATAGGCAGAAAAATCCTCGAGACCGCGCCCGTAAAGGCGCTGTTCCCCGATGCGCTCGAGGAGTTCCGCCGCAGTCACGGCTCCGCCGATTACAACAGCGCAACGCCCGTCATGCGCCAAACGCTTGTCAATACGGTCAACGAAGACCTTGTGGAATATATGCCGAACATGAAGATGCCCGTTTTGCTGGTCTGGGGCGAGAACGACGACGCCACGCCGCTGAGTGACGCGAAAATTATGGAACAGCTCATGCCCGACGCGGGGCTCGTTACCCTCAAAAATTGCGGACACTATTCGTTCCTCGAGCAGCAGTTCACCTTCAACAAGGTGCTCGCCTCGTTCATGGAGATAGACTGACCGACCGACAGTATTGCGAAAGGATTGAGCTTTTAAATGACGATATTTTCCGAGGTGCTTATCTTCGCGGCGTTCTGGCTGTTTGCGGTGCTCTCAACGCTGCTTTATATGCATATGTTCCAGTTGAACTCTTACCGCGCCGACGACCAGTGGCACTGGCTTTTAAAGAATCGTGGCAAGGCGGTTCCGCTTGCGCTACCGTTTATCGGCGCCGTTATAGGCGTTATCTGCGGTAAGAACGCGGGCATGATAGTCTGCGCCGTGTTCGTTCTCTTGGCGTGCCTGTTCTATAAGCCGAAAAAGGCGAAAAAGCCGCTCAAATATACGCCCCGCGTCAAGCGTATGCTCGTCACCGTCGCTGTGCTCTATATTGCCATGACGGTTCTTCTCGCGGTGTTTGCGTCGGGCCGCGTTATCGCGCTCACTGCCGGCTTAGTTGCCGCCGCTTCTCCGTTTGTCATAATCCTCGCCAATGTTATTAACAAGCCAATAGAGCTTTCAATAAACAGATACTACACGAACGACGCGAAAAAAATGCTCGCCGCCTGCCCGAACCTCACCGTTATCGGCGTCACGGGAAGCTACGGCAAGACGAGCGTCAAGTTCTATCTCAACACCCTGCTCAAGGCGAAGTACAATGTCCTCATGACCCCCGAGAGCTACAACACTCCCATGGGCGTCGTCAAGACTGTGCGCGGCTCGCTCAGGGCGACGCATGAGATATTCATCTGCGAGATGGGCGCAAAATATGTCGGCGACATAAAAGAGCTGTGCGACATAGTCCACCCGAAGCACGGCATAATAACCTCGATAGGCCCTCAGCATCTCGAGAGCTTCAAGTCTCTTCAGAATGTTATCAACACGAAGTTCGAGCTCGCCGACGCTTTGCCGCAGGACGGCAAGCTGTTCTTAAACGGCGACAATGAATATATAGCCGAAAGAGCGCCCGACGGCGCGATAACCTACGGACTTAAATCCGACAGCAAGTATAAAGCGAAGCTCATAAGCGTCGGCGACAAGGGCACTACCTTTGAGGTCACAACGCCCGACGGCGAAAAAGAGGAGTTCACCACAAAGCTCATCGGCACTCACAACTGCCTGAATATCTTAGGCGCGATAGCCGTTTCGCATGAGCTCGGCATTTCGCTCTCCGAGCTGCGCCCGCAGGTGCGTCGCCTCGAGTCCGTGCCGCACCGCCTTGAGCTTTCAAAGCGCGTGGGTATGACGCTCATAGACGATTCGTATAACTCTAACCCGAGCGGAACAAAGGCAGCTCTCGAGACGCTGAGCTTCTTCGAGGGCGAGAAAATCCTCGTAACGCCCGGCATGGTAGAGCTCGGCGACAAGCAGGAGGAATATAACTGCGAGTTCGGCAGAAACGCCGCCGCAGTCTGCGACTATGTGGCTTTGGTAGGCGAGAGGCAGACAAAGAGCATATATAAAGGTCTTGTCGAGGCGGGCTTTGACGAGTCCCGCATATTCGTCTCTCCCTCGCTCGGCGATGCGCTCGCAAAGGTTGGCGCGATAAGAACGGATAAAAAGAAGATCGTCCTGCTCGAAAACGACCTTCCCGACAATTATTAATGGGGGTATTCATATGAAAATAAAGCTTGCAGTCCTGTTCGGCGGCAGAAGCGTCGAGCACGAGATCTCCGTTATCTCGGCCATTCAGGCGATACACGCGGTGGATAAGGATAAGTACGACGTTATCCCTGTCTATATCACGAAGAACAACGAGATGTATGTCGGCGAGCACATCGGCGACATAGAGGCTTATAAAAATATCAGTTCGCTTATAGCCGAGAGCACACGGGTGAACCTCGTCAACGACGGAGACCGCACGCTGATAGTCAGATATCCGCATAAGGCTTTCTCGAAGGATGCTGTCGACTATATCGACATAGCGTTTCCGATAGTCCACGGCACGAATGTTGAGGACGGCACCCTGCAGGGCTATCTCCAAATGCTCAATCTTCCGTATGTCGGCTGCGACGTTGTCTCGTCGGCTGTCGGAATGGACAAATATGTTATGAAGACCGTCTTTAAAGATAACGGTATCCCCGTGCTCGACTGCGTGTGCGCCGACGCGGCGGATTACGACTCCGACCCGAAAAAAATCATTGCTGAGATAGAGGATAAATTCAGCTATCCCGTTATCGTAAAGCCGATAAATTTAGGCTCGAGCATAGGCATAAGCAAGGCGCATGACACAGACGGGCTTGAAACCGCTCTCTCTAATGCGTTTGACTATGCGGACAGAGTGCTTGTCGAGCCCGCGATAGAGAATCTGCGCGAGATAAACTGCTCCGTCCTCGGCGACAGACATTCGGCGCGCGCCTCGGTCTGCGAGGAGCCGCTCAACGCTACGGACATACTGAGCTACGAGGATAAGTATATCGGCAACGCCTCGAAGTCGGGCTCCAAGGGCATGGCTTCGACTCAGCGCAGGATACCCGCCGATGTCCCCAAAGAGACTGAGGACGAGATACGCACTATGGCCGTCAAGGCATTCAGGGTGCTCGGCTGCAGCGGCGTATCGCGCATAGATTTTATGATTGATGCATCGACCGGCAAGGTCTGGCTCAACGAGATAAATACGATTCCCGGCTCGCTATCGTTCTACCTTTGGGAGCCTTTGGGTGTGAGCTATACCGAGCTTATCGACGAGATGATATCGCTCGCCATGAAGCGTGAGCGCGAGCGCGAGTCGATAACCTATTCTTTTGACACAAACGTGCTCTCGGGCATAAAGCTCGGCGGCAAAAAGACGGGCAAAATGTAATTAAGCTCAAGAAAGGATGTCTCATTATGGCAGTATTCAGACCCTTCAAAGCAGTAAGACCCCTCCCCGAATACGCGTCGCGTGTCGCGGCCCTTCCCTATGATGTTATGAACAGCGAGGAGGCCCGCGAAATCGTAAAGGGCAATCCCTATTCTTTCCTCCATGTCGATAAGGCGGAGGTCGATTTGCCCGTTGGCACGGAGCTCTATTCCGAGGCTGTCTACAACAAGGCGGCGGAGAACCTCAAAAAGCTCGAGACGGACGGAATCTGCAGGCAGGACAAGTCCGACTGTATGTACATATACCGCCAGATAATGGACGGCAGAAGCCAGACGGGGCTTGTCGGCTGCGTGTCAATAGATGACTACATGAACAATGTCATAAAAAAGCACGAGCTGACCCGCGCGGACAAGGAGCAGGACAGAATAAACCATGTCGATTACTGCGACGCGAACACGGGTCCCATCTTCCTGACATACAGGGACAATGACTCTGTGGGCGAAATTGTCGGCGCGTGGCAGGCGGAGCATGAGCCCGTCTATGATTTTGTCTCCGACGGCGTTTCCCAGACGGTTTGGGTCATAGACTGCCCCGAGACCATAAAGAAATTGTCGGCTCTCTTTGCGGGCGTTGATTCTCTCTATATCGCGGACGGCCATCACCGCGCCGCGTCGGCTGTCAAGGTCGGTCAAAAGCGCAGGGAGCAGAATCCCGGCTACACGGGAAACGAGGAGTTCAACTTCTTCCTTGCCGTGCTGTTCGCGCAGAGCGAGCTTGCGATAATGGACTACAACCGCGTCATAAAAGACTTAAACGGTCTGACGCAGGATGAATTTATTGACAGAATAAGCGCAAGCTTTGCTGTTGAAGCCGCGCCCGAGTCGCCCTACAGACCGGAGAAGAAGCACACCTTCGGAATGTATCTCGGCGGCAAGTGGTATAAGCTCGCCGCAAAGGACGGAACTTTTGACGCAGCCGACCCCGTAGCGGCGCTCGACGTCTCGATACTCCAGCGGAATCTCATCTCTCCCGTGCTCGGAATAGACGACCCGCGCACCGACAAGAGAATAGACTTCGTCGGCGGAATACGCGGACTGAAGGAGCTTGAGCGCAGGGCGCAGAGCGATATGTGTCTCGCCTTTTCGATGTTCCCGACCACCGTTGACGACCTCATGGACATAGCCGACGCGGGAAAGATAATGCCGCCCAAATCGACTTGGTTCGAGCCGAAGCTGCTCAGCGGATTGTTTGTACATAAGCTTAAATAAGGAATGAAATTATGGTGAGATACAAGACCGAGGCCGACGACAGGGAGCAGAGAGTCCTCGCGGAGATTTCGCTGAACACGCCCGTGAACAGAAGAAAGCGAAAGTCAACGGTGACGGTATCGGTGATACTCAGCGTTATATACGCGGCGTTTTCCGCGTGGCTGTTCGCGCGCGGAGTTAAAGCCAACGGCTTCTTACTTCTCGGCTTTGCCCTGGTTTTTCTGCTGATAGCGCTGTTTTCAAAGAAGTTTCAGCTTTTTATAGTCCTGCGGCTCATGAAAAAGAGAAACAAGGCGTTGGCGGGCAAAACAGTGGAATATGCTATTGACGGCGACGGCGTTGAGATAACCTCGTCGCTCGGGACGGGCAAAAATAATTGGTCGGCATTCAACCGCTGCGGCGAGCAGGACGGATATATCTACCTCGTGCGCCTCGACAACAATGTTGTGCTCATAGACAAATCCCGTCTGTCGCCCGAAGAACTGAAAGAGCTTGAGAGCTTGCTCAAAAATGTCAAATAAGCCGAAAAATCATAACCGCCGATTTACCGGCGGTTATGATTTTTCTCTTGACGGCTGTTTTACAAAAGCCGTTTAATCGTTAATTTACTTGAGCATACCGTGCTCTTTCGCGTACTCGTAGTATGCCTCGAGGCTGCGCCGTCTGGCTTCGCTGAGGGTCGAGCCGCATCTTGTTGCGGTGGTCATCGGGACTCCCTGCAGACCGACGAGGTATTTTGCGCTCGCGTTGAAGCCGCTGTCTATGGCGTTGTCGAGCAGGATTATCTCGTTGAAGGTCTCGCGCGCTTTGGCTATGTTCTTCTCGACGAAGAACTCATCGTACATCTTGCGGAACAGATTTGCGCCGCAGGAGGTCGGAGTAGCGCAAACGCCGCGCGCCATATATGCATCAAAAAGCAGCGGTATGTTCGCCTGAAGGACTGCCGAATCGCCCTGAACGGCTATCTTGTCTTTTATGCCCGCCATGGTGCAGGTGGTGTCCTTTATTCCGTGAAATCTGCCTGTCTTTACAAGCTCGCCGTATGCCTTGCCGGATATATTGCACGGCTGCATTCCGGGGAACTCATAGAGGATTATGGGCAGAGAGGTATATTCCGCAAGCTCGCTGAGGTATCCTACAAGCCTCTCGCCGTTGTCGGCATAGCCTTTGGAGACGAAAACAAGTCCGTCGACTCCGGTCTGCTCCATGCGCTTGACCTCTTCGACCTGCATATGCCATGCAGGCTCAAGGTTTGCGGTGGCTATAACCTCCGTATCTCCGGAGTACTTTGCGGCGATTGTCGCGCACTTGACCCTCTCCTCGGGAGTGAGCTTCGTCATCTCGGAGCTGCCGCAGACTGAGAACAGGTGATGCGACCCGCGCTCGACCTGCCACTCGACGTATTGCGCATATACGTCGTAATCTATCGACTTATCCTCCTTGAACGGAGTGAGCAGGAGCGAATACACTCCTCGGTAGCTCTCGGGCTTATCAGTAAACATTTTTTCCACCTTCCGGATATGATTCTTTTCTGACACCGCTATCTTACTCCACAATATATAAAAATGCAATAGAAAAATCACTCTTTTTTGTATTTGCTCTTGAAAAAAATGCACATTCCGATATAATTATTGTTGGTATTTGTGCCAATGCACGGCTTAATTTTTATAAAAGGAGCAGATAAATGAAAAAGCGCAACACGGTATGCCGCCTCGGTAAGTTTCCGCAGCTGACGAGGACGGTGTTCACCTCCGCCGACGGGCTTGCGTCGGATAACATAACCGCACTCTGCTACGGCGCGGACGGGAGTCTCTATGTAGGAACCGACAGAGGACTTTCGAAAATAAACGGAGATAAAATAACGGCAGTGGATATAGGCATTGAGGACGCGGCGATATCCATGCTCTTCTGCGCTGACGACGGACATATTTTTGTCGGCGCGGGCAAGACGCTCGTTGAATTAAACGGAAAGAAGCGCGTCTCGTCCCGCGAGTTCTCGTCCGAAACGGTCGCCATGAGACAGGATTGCGACCGTGTAACTTGGATACTCACAGAGACGGTGCTCTACCGCTTTCCGCATGGCGCTGAAGATCACGATCTCAAAATCGGCGTGCCCGGCAAGGGCAGCTGCATAGCCGTCTGCGGCAACAACAAGGTCTATGTCGGAACGGAGAGCGACGGACTTCACGCGCTCGTCGGCAAGCGCTGGCACTGGTCCGAGCTCATGGAGGGCGTGACCGGGATACTCAGCGACAATATATCCTGCCTTGACATCGACCCAGCAGGCGACGTCTGGATAGGCACGGATAAGGGAGTGTGCGTTTACGACGACAACAGCTATTGGCTCGACGGCTCGAAGATAGCCGCTCTTCCGAAGGGCGAGATAACCGATATGGCTACCGACAGCGAGGGCAGAAGATACTTCACTACCTCCTGCGGGCTCATCATCCTCCATAACGGCAAGCTCTCCTATTACGGCTACAAGCGCTGGCTGCCCGATATGCACGCGACGGGGATCGTCCTCTCGCCGGACGGCGGCTTCTGCGTCTCCACCGCCTCGGGCGGCCTAAGCGTTTTCAAGACAGAGCTGATGACACTCGAAGAGAAGGCGAAGCGCCTTCGCGCATTCAGCGAAAAATACAATGTCCGCAAGGACGGCTTTGTCCTCGAGCGCGCACTTGAGCATGAGGGCGTTGTGTCCGAGGACGAGGGCTATGTCTGCACTGGCGACAACGACGGGCTCTGGACGGGGCTCTATCTCGGCGCGCTGTGCTTTGAATATGCCTGCACAAAAGATCCCGAGGTTCGCACCGCGGCTCACCGCTCGCTGCTCGCCATGATAAAGCTCACGGAAATAACGGGCATTGAGGGCTTCACCGCCCGCGCGATAAGATACAGCGACGAGGCGGGCTACGGCACGGGTGTGCGCCATGAGTGGCACCACACCGCCGACAAGGACGGCAACGAGCTTGAGTGGCTCGGCGAGACCTCGTCCGATGAGATGGTGGGGCACTTCTACGCATATTCGAACTACTTCGATCTCGTCGCGGACGACGAGGAGAAAAAGCTGATAGCGTCGGTCGTCAAGAAAATACTCGACCATATTCTCGACAATAAGTTCAGGCTCGTCGATACCGACGGCGTGCCGACAACATGGGCAAATTGGGACCCCGACCTGCTCAACAACGACCACAAGTGGATATATGAAAAGGGCACGAACTCGCTTCAGATTCTGACCTTCCTCAAGGCGGGATACCACATGACCGGCGAACAAAGATACGAGGACGCATTCGAGTATCTTATCAAAGACAAGCATTTCGCCATGAATCTCATGCAGTATAAAATACTCGACGGGCACCTGCTCCATATAGACGACAACCACGATTTTCTCATGATATCGCTGCTCATGCGCTATGTCGAAGACCCGAAGCTGCGCTCCGTATTCGCCATGGGACTGACGCATCACTGGGACGACGAAAAGGCCGAGCGCAACGCGTTCTTTAACTTCGTCTACGGCGCGTGTACGGGCGAGCAGTGCGACATCGAGGCCTCGGTAGACGAGCTCGCCGACTACCCGATGGATCAGGTTCTCTGGACGCTCTACAACAGCTGGCGCGACCTCGACTGGGATATGCGCCCGACGGAGGTCGGCATGATTCCGCAGCTATGCAGTCCGCTCCCGGCGCACGAGAGGAGAATAATCGGCTGCGACAGCAACCGCTTTATCGCGGACTCCGGCATAGCGGGCGAGGCGGAGCGCCTGTTCACAAAGTCCGACGACCCGACCGCATTTACGATGTTCCCCGGCACGGGCGACGACCACGGGATGTACCTTTCGGCCTGCACGAACTACACCCACCCCTACTGGTTTGCGCGCTATTACGGGCTCATCGAAGAGGCGGAATAAAACAAAAAATGAGCTCCCGGATACTGTCGGGAGCTTGCAAAAAGCAGCTCCTGCCCGCAGTTTCGCCGTTGGCAGGAGCTTTGTATTTGATAAAGTGCGGGGCATCGCAATGTCTGCCGGGAGTTTTATCATATATATTGAAGCCGTATGATATGATTAAACAGATTGACAAATACAGCGGCCGGGGCTGTCGCATTCCCGTCCCGAGGACAAGCAAAAGCCTTTTCGACAAAACCCGTGGGCAGGATTTGCCGTCTTATAAGCTCTCGAAATGCAGTCCGCGAGAAGCTTTCCCTGTTGTCATTTTATCCGCGAGAACGCGAACACGACTGCTCCGAGCACGACAAGGACAACGCCCGTCGCGCGGTTGAGAGTTTTGGGTTGAGCCCTGTTGGCTATAACCGCGGCGATACGCGCCCAGATAAGCGTGAACGCGACGCAGAGCAGAAGCACCGCGAGGTCGGGCATACCGCCTATCGCAAAATGCGACACCGCGCCCGTGAGGGCGGTGAAGGTCATTATGAATACGCTTGTGCCGACTGCGGTCTTGAGCTCGTAGCCGAGGACGGATGTGAGAATGAGCAGCATCATCATGCCGCCGCCCGCGCCGACAAAGCCGCAGATAAGCCCGATTAAAGTCCCGCAGATAACGGACTGTATCGCGCGCTTTTTCGCGGAAACTTTTTCCATCGATTCCTTTGTCGTCATGACCGGACGGACGATGAATTTGATTCCGAGCAGGAAGGTCATTACGACCGAAAAACCGCCCATGACGGCCGACGGGAGCAGGCTTGCGAGATAGCTGCCGACGACGGTAAAGGTCAGAACCGTCGCCATCATGATAAGCCCGTTTTTGATATCGAGGTTCTTTTTTCTTCCGTAGGTGTAGGCCGAGACGGCGCTTGCGAGCACGTCCGATGCGAGCGCTATGCCGACTGCCGTATACGGATCCATATCGAGAAAGGTTATCAGCATGGGGCTTATGACCGCCGCCGCGCTCATGCCCGCAAAGCCCGTGCCGAGCCCCGCGCCCATGCCTGCAAAAAATGTCACGAGCACCGTTGTGAAAATTTTCATTTATCTCACCCTTTTAGAATCCCGTCGAGATTGCGGTCTATTATTTTCACCGTCTCCGTGAAATTCTTTTTCATTTCGTCCGTCGTGTTTTCAAACAGCACATCGAAAAAAGTCTGCTGCAGCTGCCTGCCGCGCTCTACGGTCGGCAGAGCCTTCTCGGTCAGCGAGAGGCGAATTTTTCGCCTGTCGCCCTCTATGGCGGTTCGCTCTATATATCCCTCGTTTGCAAGCCTCTCGACATTGACGGAGACGAGATTCGCCTTTATCTTTCTGATGTTCACTATGTCGCCCGCGGTGCTGTAATCCGGATTGTTCGCTAAAAACATCAGGATATCAAACGCTGTCTGCGGAATGTTCAGCTCGCGGCAGAGCGGATTGCAGACCGCGTTGTACGCTGTCGCCAGCTTTTTCGGGAAGTCTATATTAATATTCATCATAACACCTCAATTCAAATTTAGACAGTTCATTTTTGAAGTATTATATACCGTTCCTACGCGCTTGTCACCAGAAACTTTTATTATACTCCGCGTCGAAAATAGGTCGCAGAGAAGAATCGCGACGGTTTATATACCGAAAACATCCTCAGGGAGCTTTCGCCCTCTGCGGATGTTTTTTAAAAGCTTATGATCCCGAGATGCTCAAGGAGTATTTTTACGCCTATCGCCATTAGAATAATTCCGCCGGCAAGCTCCGCTTTGTTCGTGTATTTCTCGCCGAACGCATGGCCTATCTTGACTCCCGCTGCGGAAATTATGAAGGTTACCGCGCCTATAAATGCGGCGGCCGCCCAGATGTTGACCTTTAAAAACGCGAGGGTTATTCCGACTGCGAGAGCGTCAATGCTCGTCGCTGTTGCGAGAACGAGCATCTTTGTGAATTTTAGCTCGTCGCGGTCGTTTCCGGCGGCCGTGCTCTCTGCATCCTCTTTTTTGAAGCTCTCTATGAACATCTTGCCGCCTAAAACGAGCAGCAGCGCGAACGCCACCCAGTGGTCGTAGCGCTCTATCCTGTCGGCGAAGCCCGTGCCGAGGAAATAACCGATTATCGGCATTCCCGCCTGAAAAATCCCGAAATATGCGCCTACTGCCGCGCTCTGAGCGAGGCTCGCCTTTTTAAGACACACGCCCTTGCATATCGAGACGGCGAATGCGTCCATCGCAAGCCCGACGGCGAGAATGAAAAGTTCTGCTAAACCCATGTTGATTCCTCCGTTTTTACGGGGCAGGGAATAAAAAAAGACCCACCTGCGCCCTTTGCGCAGATAAGTCTCATCAATTAAAGAGACAAAAGCCTCTCCAAAGCAGGACCAGATATAAATCAGTGTGTTGACCCTGCCGCGCCCAAAAGTGCGCCGATTACTCCCCTATCGCTCCCGACAGTATAGCGCACAGCCCTGCCGATGTCAAGCGTATTTGATTGAATTTTGACTTTTTTTCTGATATAATTTACCGTGAATCGGGATGCCGTGCGGCGTCCGCGGTTATATCTATGCAGAAAGAGGTCTTGCTATGAGCGGACGCTTTGAGGAGCTTCGCCGAAAATATCCGCAGTTTGTCTACCGCGGATATTCGATAAGCGAAAAGGATGACGGGCTGCACCTGAGCTTTGATTTTTCAATCCCCGGTCTGTGCGAATTTCATCCGCAGACAAGGATAGACGGAAAAAGTCTCGATATATTCAATTCCCCATCGTCGGATTACGCGAGGAGAATGGTTTTCTTTATAGGCCTTGCGGAGGCGGTCAGCTATTGGAAATGCGCCTGCCCGCCGAATTTCAGAGTGGAGTGCGGCGAGCTGAGCGCAAAGGATATTGAGTTTTTCAAAAAGCTCTGGTTCAACGGCCTCGGCGAGTTCTTTTACAGAAACGGCATAAAAACCGATATGGCTTCATTTGTAAATATAGAGGCTCCGGAGCCTCGGGAAACCCCGAAATGCAAAAGCTATGCTTCGTCGGGGCTGGAGATAGTCCCCGTCGGCGGCGGCAAGGATTCGGCGGTCACAACGGAGCTCCTGCGCCCGTTCGGCGACAAGCTTCGCTTTTTCACCGTCAACGACCAACCGGCTCGCACGCAGTGCGTCCTGGCGGGCGGCTACGGCGAGGACAGGCTAATCAAGCTCTACCGCACGATAGATCCCGAGCTTTTGAAGCGCAACGCCGAGGGCTTTTTAAACGGTCACACGCCGTTTTCGTCCGTCGTCGCGTTTCTCTCGATGTATGCGGGCTTTATAACGGGCGCCGACGATGTTATTCTCTCGAACGAGTCGAGCGCCAACGAATCGAATATAGGAGGGGAGAGCGTCAATCACCAGTATTCGAAGTCATTCGAGTTTGAGTGGGATTTCGATGAATTCCGCCGCCGCAACTTCCCTCAAAGCGCCGTGTATTTCAGCCTCCTGCGCCCGTTTTGCGAGCTGCAAATCGCAAAGCAGTTCGCGCTGTATAAGCAGTATCACGCGATATTCCGCAGCTGCAACAGGGGAAGCAAGAAAAATATTTGGTGCTGCGAATGTCCGAAGTGCCTGTTTGTCGCCGTTATGCTCTCGCCGTTCCTCTCTCCCGAGGAGCTTAAAAGCATTTTCGGCTGCGATATGCTCGACAAAACCGAGCTTGAAGCGGACTTTGACGGCCTCTGCGGCTTCACGGGAGTAAAACCCTTCGAATGCGTCGGCACGGCGGACGAGGTTGTGCTCGCGCTCGAAATAACGGCGGAGAAATACAGAAAGAGCGGGATGTCTATGCCCGCCCTACTGCGCCGCTTCTGCGAAAAAAACACCGCCCGCGCGGACAGCTCTCTGCTCACGGGCTTCAACGAGGAAAATCTTATCCCGAAAAAATTTGACGGGTGCGTAAAGAGGATGTTTGAATATGTATCAACAGCTGATTGATTATCTTAAAAATAAACGAATAGTCCTGCTCGGCATGGGGCGCGAGGGTCACTCGACCTATAATTTTATCCGCCGCTACCTGCCCGAGCAGAAGCTGATAATCGCGGACGCGAAGCAGGTCGAAATCGACGACCCGAATGTTGAGCTTATCTGCGGCGACGGCTATCTTGACGTCATAAACCGCGCCGACACGGTCATAAAGGCCCCCGGTGTGCCGCTGCTGCATTGGAAGAGGCCGCAGGGCGTGGAGATAACCTGCCAGACCGATCTTTTTCTTCGCTATTCGGGCTTTAACTGCGTTGGAGTGACGGGCACAAAGGGCAAGACCACCACCTCCACGCTCATTTATTCCATGCTCCGCGCCGCCGGAAAAGAGGCGTGCCTGATAGGCAACATGGGATATCCCGTGTTTGACAGTCTTGAGGACTGCGCGGGCGAAACAGCGGTTATCGAGATGTCGTCGCACCAGCTTGAATTTACTTCCCGTTCGCCGCATATTGCAGTGCTGACAAATATATATCCCGAACACCTCGACCACTATGACAGCTTCGAATGCTATGTCGGCGCGAAGCTCAATATAGTGCGCAATCAGGGCGAGGACGATACGTTTATATATAACGCGGATCAGGGGCTCGACGGCTTCTTCGACCTCTCCGAATATCCGGGCGAGGCGGTCGGAGTCAGCGTAAACACTCCCGACGCTGAGAAGTACCGCGACATAAACCCCCATCTTTTGGGCGAGCACAATATCCAGAACTGTATGTTCGCGGCCGAGGCCGCAAGGCGCTGCGGCGTATCCGATGAGGATATCATGAGGGCGCTTAAAGACTACGAGGGCATAGAGCACAGAATGGAATTTTTTGCTACCGTCAAGGGCATAAAGTTCGTCAACGACTGCATAGCGACTATCCCGCATTCCGTCATGTGCGCCGTCGAGGCGCTCGGAGACGTCGATACGCTGATTTTCGGCGGAATGGACAGAGGGCTCGACTATTCGGCATTTGAAAAGGCTCTGGAAAAGAGCAATATAAGAAATCTCGTCTGCCTGCCGGACACCGGGCATACCATCGGTATGCACATGGCGCAGAACGGGAGCGAAAAGAAGATAATTATCGCGGAGGACATGGAGGGTGCTGTGCGCGTTGCCCTGAGCGTTACTCGCCCGGGCTGCACCTGCCTGCTCTCACCCGCCGCTTCGAGCTACAACAAATATAAAAATTTTGAGGAAAAGGGGCGCCACTTCAAGTCTGTCGTGCGCCGCTATTCCGAGATGGGCGGGGAGAAAACATGAGAGATTTCTTGAGCGAGGAAAAGCAGCTCTGCGCCGAAATCGAGGAGCTGTGCATAACCGACCCCGATTCCGCGCACGCCCTTATAGACGGCGTAATAGCCGACTGCGGCGAGGCAAAAGCCGACCGCGCGCAGTCTGCCGCCGCTTCCCGCATCTGCTGCCGCTTCCTTATGCACAGAAAGATGAAAAGCCGCCTTACGGACATGCTTAAAACGGACGACGAGCTGCGAGCTGCGATTTTCGGCGAGCTGAACACCTATAAATACAGCCTCGTCTTTCTCTTCCGGCGGCTCATTCGCCTCAACGAGACGGAACTTACCGACGAGCTTTTAAGCCTGCTTAAAAACAACCCCTACCGCGACGACAGCGCAAAGGACTACTCCGACCTGGTCGCTGCGGTTCATAATCGACGAAGCGCTGCGTGCGCCGGACGATTATCTCGACCTGACAGACGAGAATAAAAGGATAATAGACGAAGTCCGAAGCGGACTTTGAAACGTAAATTCAGAAAAGCCCGACGCTTTTTGAGAGAGATTTTTTTGCAGGCGTTTTCTTTTTCAAATAAAAAGAAAATGTCAAAACGCTGCAACAGACAAAATATTTAGTTAAGGTAGGCAGCGGGTGGATTTTACGGCATTACATCGTGT
>OOAA01000899.1_pt1 | contig 17751 bp, 10 predicted proteins | sample 1671671 | NCBI WGS metagenome assembly OOAA01 (sample SAMN06348180, study PRJEB24527) | human gut metagenome | biome: human gut; feature: ankylosing spondylitis patient; material: feces | host: Homo sapiens | place: China | collected 2015-10 | reverse complement strand
GACTCATAAATCTACCCTTAATCGTGTATTGGATGATAGTTGCGGATTTTAGGTTTATCAGAAGGCTGACGTTATTTATCAGCTATCGTTTGTCTTCTGTGACAGATTCATCCATCTTTATAAGGACCGCACCCGCGATCAGGTCATTCAGGCTGCCCGTTCCTGCAAACAGAACATTGTGGAGGGGCTGGCTGACGGTGTGACGTCTTCAGAAATGCAGCTGAAGCTGCTGAACGTGGCGCGAGCCTCGCTGAAGGAGCTACGTGAGGACTTTGAGGATTATCTCAAGTCGCGCCATCGCGAGTTTTATGTAGCGGGAGAGGAGCGTTATGACGTAATGCTTGATTATTGCAGCCGTCATAACAAGCTGAAGGATTATGAGCCTTTCTTCCAGACATGGAGTGATGAGCAGATGTGTAATTATGCCCTAACGCTTTGCCACATGATAGACCGTATGATGATGTCTTTCCTGAAAAGGCTGGAAAGGGAGTTTGTGACGGAAGGAGGCATCAAAGAACGTATGTACAAGGCACGTACCGGCTACAGACAGCAGCAGGACGCTCGCCTCAAACAACTGGAGGCTGAGCTGCCTGTTATAAGAAAGGAGCTTGACGAAGCACGTGCCGCTGCCGAGAAATGGAAGGCTGCTTACGAAGACCTTAAGCAAAGAGCGCTTAAGGCATATTACAAGCAGCAGGAAGAGATAAAGAGGCTGAAGGACTTGCTGGGGGAGGAGGGGCTTTAAGCCTTTCTGGCATCTCTAGGCTTTCTAGTGTCTCTAGCCCTTCTAGCTTTTCTAGCCCTTCTAGAAGCTCTAGAACGTCTAGCCTCTCTAGAACGTCAGAAGAGCCAGACCGTCCAGAGCCTAAAGAGAAGCCTCCTAAAACAGCTTGTCAATGTCCACTCTCAGCCCCACTTGCAGCGTGGTGCCGTCCGTTAGCGGACAGTTCAGATAGTAGTGTTTGGGACGGTAATTGAGGAGGTTGTCGAGAGCTGTGGTCAGCGTTATGGCTTTGCCGATGCGTTGCACGAGCGACAGCTTCCAGATAGTGTAAGCAGGATACTTGACGCTTACGGTTCCTTCGCTCACGTCATAATAGTTCTTATACTCCACGTTTTCGCTTCCAGAGAGAACGCGTCCGCTTATTCCAGCGCTTATCCCGTAATTCTTTGTGAAGTCATGATCGTAGTCGAGACGGACGTTCACGGCGTGCTTGCGAGCTGGAATGTACTGGTTGTTGATGGTGTTGCCGTCCTTGTCCTTTGCCAACTGTTCGTTGGTGTAGGCGTATGTGAGGCGTGCAGACAGACCGTTGTCCCATCTTCCCTGTGCAGCCAGTTCGCCGCCACAAACACTATACTCGCCGAGATTGGCATAGGGGAGGTAAGGCAGCTTGTCCGTTGGAGTCTTGAAGTAAGGAGCTGCAGTGGAAAGCTTGTTGGTGACGTGGCTGTAAAGAACCGAAGCCGTAACGTTATATTGTCCCTTCACCATTTCCACAGAAGCGTTGAAGTTGTGACTCAGTTCCGGCTTCAGGTTCTCGTTACCCTCAACAATCCAAATACCAGCCATATCAAAATTATAGTATTTCTCCTTCAGCGACGGCGCTCTGAATCCCATGCCGTAACCTGTGCGAAGAGTGATGTTGCTGCAAGGACGATAACGTACGTTAAGCTTTGGCGTAACGCGCGAATTCTGACCGTCAGAAAGATAGTCATAACGCAATGCTCCAACCACCTCCAGCTTTGACGTCAACATCCAGTCGTACTGTGCGAAGACATCGAAGCAGTCCTGCTCTCTCTTCTTGTTCTCAAGGTTGGTATTGAACAGGTAGTCATGCATATAGTCTGCGCCGACGGTAAGCATGTCGCCGTTGTCGAACGAATGATTGTAAGCGGCACGGAAGGAGTTCTGCACGTTGCTGTAATCGCGGATGTCCAGTCGGCGACGAGTCTGATAGTCCGACTTGTCGTACTGGTCGAAGGTGTAGCCCACCTTCAGGTCGTCCGCGTCAGAGATGTTCCAGCCGAGCTTCAGTCCACCCGAGAAGTCGCGATAACGCTCCGGAAGGTCTGCCGTACGTGCTGTCTCGCGGAAGAAATAGCCTGCACGTGCTGTCAATGACAACCTTTCCGTTGGAGTCCAAGTAAGCTTGTCGCCAATATTGACAGTCTTGCTACCGTAGATGGTGGAGATGACACGCGTAACAGGATTAGGCGCACTGGTGACGTTATAGTTGTCCATTGACGTACGTTCAGCCGTGAGCAGATTGTGCACGTGCTTGCCTTTCAGTCCGAACGACGTGCCGTAACGCTGTTCGCCATGTTTCGAAATGCGTCCGTTGACGTTCAGCGTCCAAGGTTTTGAAGGTTTCTTGGTTATGATATTTATAACTCCACCGTTGGCATTGCTGCCGTAAAGAGCCGAAGCCGCACCCTTCACTATCTCCACACGTTCCACGTTGTCCATGGAAAGGCGTGAGAAGTCGATGTCGCCACTGACATCGCCAGCCAGACGTTCACCGTCAACAAGGAACAGCACGCCCTGTCCTCCGAAACCGGAGAAGTTGAGGTGTGTCTGCTGGTTCATGGCGTATGAAAACTCAGCGCCTGGTATTTCCTGCTGTAGCAGATCCTGCACGTTGGTGGCATCAGTACGTTCGATGTCGCGTGAGGTGATGAGTCGAGTCTGGATAGGAGTGTTCTTGAGCAGTTTCGGTGTGCGTGTTCCGGTTACCACCACCTCTTCCAGCATGTAATTGCGCATGATGGAGTCAGTGAAAGCCTCGCTTGTCTGTGCGGCAAGTGGCAGCGCTGAACAGCAGATGGTGGCGATAAGAGCGTTTCTCTTTATCATTATATTATTAATGTATTAATAAGGATACTTATAGTTGATGGTCATGAAGCACTTCTCTCCTTGCGGCGAAAGATAGTTGTTGAGTTGGAGAGCGGCGTAGGTTCCGTCGTTGAGTCGGAGCACGAACACGCGGCTGTCCATCGAGAACTCTGGCGGCATTGGCGGCACCTTTACGATGAGCCATGACGAGAGCAGGCGGTTTATCTTTATTCCCTGCGACGGCACCAGACCCAACAGCATCTTCTCCTGTCCGTCCCATACGTCGTTCTCTGACCATTCGTCCTCCGTGAAAGTCATTCCGTCGAAAGTCTCAGACGACTCAGGCAGTTCGGCCATCGACTTGCAGTTGGTTCGCAGAACAGCTCCACCATTCGTGCGGACATTGTTGCGATGAATGGCTATGGTCCATTCTTCAGGTTCTTCCTGTGGATCGCAAGGCGTATATTCGCGAAACTCGCTCTTCGTTATTCCCTCTCCGAACACATCAAACCAGTACATATACTGTCCCGACTTGCCGTCCGACTCCTTTGTCAGCGTCATCGGAATGGGATAAGTCTCAGGCTCCATCTGTGCTTTCTGCAGCCCTTCCTCGTCGCCGCTCTCCGCCAGACGCTGCAGCTTCTTGAGGTCAAAGTAGTGCCAGTCGGTCCAACTCGTTGCGTCCACGACCAGCTGTCCCTTTGCAGCCACAATCTCCTTGTCAGGTTGGTCGTATATATCGTCGAGAATGCCGTTGCAGGCAGTGGTGGTAAAGATCACCATGCATGCAACGGCAAGTCGGATGGAATATTTGAGTGTATACTTTAACATTCCTGTTATTTCAATGTTTTATTCTTTGTTTTTGCTTTATTTTCTAAGGTATTTCTTGCCGTTGATGATGACAATGCCCTTATAGTCATCGCTCACGCGCTGTCCGGCAATGTTATATGCCTTACCGTCCATAGGCTTATTGTCTGTCTTTACGGTGTTGATGGCAGTGGTGTTTACATTGAATGTCGATACGATGTCGAACGGCATTGCACCCATCTGGAACTTGTTGATGATGGAAGTAACCTTTGTACCGTCATACTTCACGAGGATGTTGTTGTCCTTCTTGCTGTTGAAGACATAGTCGCCGTTAATTGTGGTATTGCCGTCCTTCTCTGCCGAGAAGTGGAATGTGAGACCGTCGTCCTTATAGTCGCGATAGAATCCACCCTGCTCGCTGTCATAAACCAGTCCCTTAACAGTGTATGCTCCAAGCGAAAGGTTGCCGATAAGAGTGTTGTCGAGTGTGTAAGCGGGAACTGCCACATCCAATTTCTCCACGTCGCCGTCCTTATACTTGCGTACGTTGTAGGTGACGCTGCTGTTTGTGTAGGTGTAAGCGCTGCCGATGCAAACGCTGATGGCGTCAGTTACCGGCTTGACGTAATATCCCTTGACTGTGTAAGTGATGGGGAAAGGCATTGAGCCGTATGTGAAAGTGGCGCTAAGGTCAAACGAGTTGTCTGCCATATTGTAAGTGGCGCTCAATGATGAACCCTTAATGGCTTTCTCCTTACCGCCTACGTTGATAGTGGCGCTGAACTCCTGTGAAGGAAACTCCACCACATGATTGGCACCCATCGTGAATGTGGCTCCCTTAATGGTAAACGAAGGAATGGCAGCCATGCCCTTCATCTCTGGCAATGTAATGTCGCCGGATGTCATGCCGTTCATCTTAAACTGTATGGTGTCGCTCTCGTTGTTTACGTCCATTGTTGAAACTTTAGCGTTGGACGCTCCCACGAAAGACATTGGGGTGTGCTGCTGTGCTGACATTGTGGCTGCTGTGAAGGCAGCAAAGAGGAGAGTAAATATCTTCTTCATATTATTATTGTTTTTTATTTTTAAGTTATTCTACTTTTATTCTGTTTCTGAATTGTCCGAATCGCTTGCATGACTGTCCTTGGCGTTATAGAGCCAGAAGCCTGCAATGAGGGCAACGAAGAGAGCCAGGATGCCCACCATCTCTACCACGTGGTTCATCGGGTCCACCCATATCTCCTTGAAGAATCCGTTGCGTGCAGCCACCTCAACAAACGACCAGAAGACAATGACGTTGGCGAGAGCCATACGGAGGTTTCTGCCCCATGAGGCGATGTGGAGCTGCTTCTTAAGAATCATGCCTGAGAACACAAGGCAAGCCGCACCGATGCCGTAAGTGACGGGATGGTTGCTACCCAAGAATACGGGGTCGTAGCAGAACATGAGCAGCATATAGAGGCCCCACATCATAATGTTCCATTCCATGAAAACCACTACGCTGGGATGGTATGCCATCGGGCGAAGCTCCACGTGCTGCTTTACGCCGCAATGATTCTGTATCCAACGGATGAAGTCACATCCTGTGCGGGTGCAGAACACATACATGAAGATGGTCATTATCCACATTCCGAACGTGGCTGGCATAATGAGATATTCAGGTCTTGAGCCGCGTATCTCCTTCAGTTCTGTGCGTGAAAAGTCTTCCAACGGTGTGCCGTTGATGGTAAACGAGTGGTCTACTGCCACTCCGTTGACGTATCGGCTGACTGTCTCAACGACACCGTTGCCCACAAGGTCGCAGTGGACACCGTAGCGCTGGGCGTAATAGGCGAGCAGAAACTCCACCCATCCTGTCCAGAAGAGCATTGCGCCAGTTATGCCGAGGCAAGTCTGCTTGGTGTCTCTCTTGACGAAGATGCCCCAAATGGTTATGGCGAGACCCACAAGACCCATGAAGAAAGCCGAATAGTGAAGCGTTGTCGGTTCCAGAAAATGCTCCATAAGAATCATGAGAGCATGACCGAGAGGCATTAGCAAGAGCACAATAAGGAGTGCTCCCAGTGTCTTGCCGGGATACATTCTTGATTTCATACTTTTGTTGATGTTCATAATTTTGTATAGAGGGCTTTGTTTGTTATTCTATAAAAAGAATGGTTTTGTTTTGCGGATGCAAAGTTAGGTATTTCGTTTATTCCTTGAAATACTCATTTATTATGATTTTTATAACGAAATAAAAGTTAACGGACTAATGCTTTTATTGATTCAATAAAGCAAAAGTCCGTTAACTTTCCTGTTTGTATTCTGTTTATACTCTGTCTGTTATCTTGTCAGCGAGAATTTGATGCTCAGTCCGAAGTCCTGCGTCGTTGTAGGATAAGAGCTTGACGAGAGCAGCGGGGTGTTGGTCTGACGGTCGTAATAGAAGCTCATGGTCAGCAGACGTGAGAGCGTGTAGTCGGCTGAGAACGACAGCTTGAACGCCGTATTGCCGCTATTGGCTGACGACGTCATCGAGGCGATATCGCGACTGATGGATGCCTGCTTGCGCAGACTGAGGTCCAGTCGGAGCTTCAAGTCGTTGTTTACGCCGCCCGTCGAGCGGCTGCGGTTTGTCATTGAAGCCGTCTTGTTCTCATTGTCGTTGGCACCCTTCTTCTTTCCCTTCACCTGACGGTGCTTGTTTGTGCCGCCGCCTCCGAAGAGATTGAAGTTGTTGATGGTGTATCCGGCACCAATCACCCAGTCGTGCGACGACGACTCGTTTATCTGTACTGACGTCATGCTGAGGCTCAGCACACGTGTGGTACGATATTCCGCCTTCACCGTCATGTTGTTGTTGAGCGTCACGTCGATGCCGAGCAACGGCGAGAACGACTCGTTGATGCTGACTGTCGACACGTTATACATAGAATTCGGTATAGGCGCTCCGGTCGTGGCGTCGTTGATGAATCCCAGTCCGTTCATGTATTCCATGAATGTGCTGTACGACGAATACGAACCTACGGCGTATACGCTCTTGTATGCGTGGTTGACATTCACGCTCTTGAATACGTCCCTGAACCAAGGCAGCTTCGACAGTCCGCTGTACTTGATGGTCCAGTTGGGCAGCAGCTTGGAGAGTGACGGGAATATGGACATGCCTCCGTCTCCCATGCTTGTGTAAGCGGAGAGGAATGCCGGCACCATTACGTCAGCGCTGTATTTGTTGACAGCACCGTTGGCAGCGTCAAACTTCTGTCCTGCCAGCGCCGTTCCCTGCGGATAAATTGCCCCCGCGTAACGTGCCTCCACCTTTTCGCGGAATCCGTCGAGCGACTTGCAGAAGCGTTCGAACGACGGCGAGTGATAGCCGTTAGAGGCATTGCCTGATCCTTCGAATGCACTCTTGAGTGACAGCGTTGTCATCGTGAACGTTCCGCTCTGCGTTGTCGGGTTGCCCGCATACATATATTGTACGGAGCGTGCCGTCGTCATAGCGCGACTGGCGTTGAGGTCAATCTTGAAGTTGCGTACAGGCTCGAGCGTTGCTCTGAGCTGCAGGTCCTCCGTACGGTTGGTTGTGGCAGGCGTTGCCAATGAGTCGTTCATGAGCAACCATCCGTTCTCCCTTGCCTTGTCGATGTACGAGTCGCCTATGAAACCGAAGGCGAAGTCGAGTCCCGGCGACATTGCTCCCATTCCTGAGCGCTGTCCGAAGATGTTGCCAATCATTGGCTTGAAGCCCGGCAGCGCCATAGAGTACTGGTTGCGGTAGCTGAGGCTTACGTTTCTGACCATCATCAGCACTCTTGCCACCGACTGAGCGGTCTTATACCATGTCTTGTCCTCAAGCGGTTCCTTGGCAAGTACCGACACCTTTATCTTCGTTGCCGAGTCCACCTTGTTGAGGATGACGATGCTGTTGGCGTCAGTGCGGCGATACTTGATGTCGAACGCCTTGCCGTCAGCTGTCTTCGCCGAAACGATGATGCGCTTGGTGCGCTTGGCATGGTTCACCTTAATGGTGGTGTCAGGCGCCAGCGTCACCTCCTTTTCGAAGGCTTTCTTCTTCGGGTTCTTGTTTCTTCCCACCACGTTGTCGTCGCCAAGAAGAGGCTTGTTCTTTCCGCCGGGTTTCTTTCCGGCCTTCTCCTTATCGTCCTCGCCCTTCTTTACGGTATTGAAGTTCTTCCGCCTGCCACTCTCTATCTTCTTGTTGCGGTTGGTCTCCTTCTTGAATCGTTCGTTGGTTTTCTTCAGGAACGGCACGTGATTGTAGAGCTTCTCCATGTTGAACTGTCCGTTGATGTTTATCTGACGGTTGTTGGCTATGTTGTTGCCAAGCGACGTTCCGTCCTCAAGGTCAGTTCCTCGTGTCCAGTTGTACGTGGCGTTGTACGAAGCGTCCGACGTAATCCAGTCGAATATGGGCAGGAGGTTGATAGGCAACTTGTATGAAGCCTGGAACGACTGGTTGTAGTTGAGCGGCGTGCCCATGTGCTTGATGGACGTCCATACAGAGTCCTTCCATGCCGTGTACTGGTCAGGATAGAGGTCCTTGTTCACCGGAGTGTAAGGCTGTTCTATCTCGGCGTTCGTGGCACTTTGGAAGTTCATGTGCAGATTCTTCGTGATATCCCATCTGATATTGAACTCTCTGTTCCAGAGGAACTGTGAAGAGAAGGTCAACGGGAGAGCCGAATTTTCTGTCGATTCCATATCGCGCTCCTGCAATTCGTAGTAGTTGCGCGTGATGTCGGTGCTGAAGCCTACGTTCTGCGGCAACCAGTTGATGCCGAACTTCTTCGGGAAGTCCATCCACTTCGACTTCGACTTAATCTTCTTGAACGGTTCAATTGGCTTATATACCGGCGTCCAAGAGTATGTCATCGATCCTCTCCAGTTGTCCTCCTTCTCATAAACAGTAGTCTCTCCTGACGTGTAAGAGTGGGAGTGGCTGTACGAGAACGAGAAGTTGGCAGGGTCGTACGGCATCGGGTGGCGCTTGTTCTGTATGCCTACGCGGACGTTGGACAGCGAGAAGTTGGTCTGAGTGACCTTCGTCACTGCGATGCTCTCAATGGAGTCGCGCTCGTGCTTTGATCCTGCTGCGTCGAGAGCGTCCTTCAGCTCCATATCGGTGTCGAGCGGATTATACTTCGGTGAAGTCTTCTCCTTCGTCACTGAGTAATAGAGTGGGGCAGAAACCTTCGCCTTGTCGGGGAAGAACTTGCCCAACTCAATGTTTGCCGTGACAGTATAGTTGGCTTGGTCGTCGGTGCTGCGTTGCGCCACACCCTCTTCCAGTCCGCCGAAACCTGACGACATATACCTGCCCTGTACGTTTACGGTGCCCAGGTCAGAGAGTTGCAGGTTGAGGTTGCCTTGCGCTGCCCAACCGCCGGAGTTGTTGTATTCGCGCAGACGCAGCTCATTGAGCCACACCTCGCCGCTCTTCTCCGTGCCCGAGTTGTTGCGCACGCCAATCACCATCGTCTTTATCTCGCCGAGCGTCGGGTTACCCATCACCGAAATCTTGTTCTTCGGCTTGTCCGAGTCGTATGCAGAGAACATACGGTTGTACGATGCCTGTCCGTTGGCCTTCGCCTTGTTGCGTTCCTTCTTGAGGTCGGTCAGCTTCTTGAGGTCGATGTCCAGCATGTTCTCCTCAGGCCAGACCTTTCGTGCTTCTGCTGTTGAGTAGCGGTCATACTTGCCCGGAGCTGTGAGCTTCAGTGGAATCTCGTACTCATAGAAGTTGCTCTTATAGTCCGATCCGAGACGTACGAAAACGGAGAGCTGTCCGTCTTCCAGTCCGGTGGTATTCTGCTCGAAGGCGTTGGCATGCACGAACATCTGCAGACGCTTATACTGACGGACGTCCAGCGTGGTGTTCTTATATACCGCCTTTGCCTCGCCCGAACCGAGAGTGGTGACGGTCATGGCAAGCGCCTGCTCGTTGTTCTCCACGAGCTGAGGCTGCGTCGGGTCCTGTCCGCGCTTGATGCCCGGAGGCAGTACGTAGTTGACGGGCTGCTTGTCAGCGTTCTCTTCTATGTTGACAGCCGAAACAGCCAGTCGTCCTGACGTTGAACTTGAATTGTCAATGTTCTGCTCGTATACTCGCCATTCGCCGCGAACGAGGTCGAGTGTGCCGAAACGCAGGATGATAGGGTGCTTGAATCCTGTGAGGAACATACGCATGAAGCGCACGGAGGTGAAGTCGCTGATGGCTCCGACTCGCTTCTCATACTCTCTGAGCGGAATGCGGAACTGATACCAATGTACGGTTTCCGTCTTCTTATTGCGCAGCGGTCGTGTGTCGGCACGCATGTCCACGATGTAGTTCTTGCCAATCTCGAGGTCCTCAGGACGGATGGAGATGCGATACTGGAAATACTTCTCATATTCGTTGAGCGTGTAGTCCTGATTGATATCCTCCACGTCAGGTGTCGACTTGTATGACGTGTCGTAGCCTTCCGTACGCGAGTCGTTGTCGGGCGAGTTGCCCTGCGGGTTGTTGATATACTTGTAACGACGGAGGATTGGAGCCTCCATGCGGTCGTAGTCAGAACCGCGGAAGTAGTGATAGTTGTCGCCTGCGGGGTCTGCCCATATAGAGTCCCACACAGCTGGATTGACCTTACCCTGCACTTCTTTCAGGAAGTCCTGATAAGACTCCCACTTCTGCTCCTCTTCGTCGGTCAGTCCGTTGAAGCCCACGTCCTGCTTTGCTCTTGCGCCGCTTGACGTAGCGAAGGCGTAAGTTACGGTTGCCTGGTTCGGAACCTTACCCCATTGTGTGGTGGTGTAAGCCGCTGAACCATCCGTAGGCATTCCGCTCTCATAGAATTTCTTTCCGTCGCGGAGGATGTCCTCGCTCATTTCGCCGAGGTTGATATAGAAGTCGCCACCGTAGTCGGACGCTGTTCCCTGCTCGCGGGTGTAGATAAAGGGGTCGAGCATCCAGAATTCGATGTACTCGATGTTGGCTGTCTCGAAGTCGTTGGTGTCCAGCTTTCGCATCATACCGCCCCAATGCTGCTGCGGATTGTTGAGTGTTCCGTCGTAGTTGAGGTCCGGATTGAAGTTGTACGGTCCGCGCTCGTTGGGGTAATAGGCGAGGTTGAGGATGGAGAGAGTTGACGTGCTGCCGTTGTAAGCGCTCTGGTCGCGGTTGGGGAACAGCTCGTTTACGTATATCTCACGAACATAATGGTTTGACAGCTGGTCGAGGTCGCTCTTGATGTGGCCCGGCGTAAGTGATGACGAGCGGCGTGTGAAGAGCGGGTCGATGGTATACCAAGCCATGCGCGAACGGTTGAAGCCCGAGCGCAGCGTGTTCTTGTCGTTCGATTCCTGGAACATTGACGGCACGCTGGAGATTATCCACGACGTCGGTGTAGACACGTCTATGGTGTTCTTCGTGTTCTCGAAGTCGTCAATGTACGATGCGTTGTCCTGCGTTCCGTGACTCTGACCGGCGATGAGTTGTGCAAACTCGCCTGAGAACGATATGGAAGAAGGCTGCGTAAGGTGCAGCAATGGTATCTTGTCCAGCATGTTGGTGAGCCATTGGCTCTCCTTCTTCCAGTTTATGTTGAGTCCCCAGATGGTGTTGTTGAGCGGTTCCGAACCCATGTTCACCTTGTTGGTGAGCGGCTGCTCGGAGAGATGCTGGAACGTACCTGAGAGCTGGAAGTTCTTCGATATGTCGTACTCCCAGTTAAGGCCGAACATAGTCTTTCGCTCCTGCGCATAGTCAGTGTTGCTCTCGAGCGACACGTTCACGCTCGTTCCTGCGTCGATGATGCTCTGATTGAGGATGGTGACCTCGCCACCCGAGTAGTCCACGGAGTAGTCGGTGCCCTCGGCAAGGGTCACGCCGCCTGCCGTTACCACTACTGATCCTTGCGGAATGTTGTATGCGCCGAGCGATATGATGTTGGCAGACGTACCGCGGAACTGTCCCATGAGCACATACTTGTCCTTCTCGGCTATCTGTTTAGCCACGGTTTTCGTCGAGTCGTACAGCTCTGTGAAGGCGTACTTGGAAGCCTGGTCAGCTGTTACGCCCTTGGAGGTAAGATAGTTGTAGATGTGCTTGCCGAACGGTTCGGCAACAGGGAAGAACACGCGACCGTTCGTGACGGTATATCCTTCCACGTAGTCGAAGTAGCCGTTGGAGTGTGCCTTGTTGTTATTGTCCAGTCGGTCGGCTCCGAGCACCTTGATAAGCGTTTGGTTCTTCACCTGCGGCTCTGGTATATAAGAAAGGTATACGCCAGCCGTGTCGCTCTGGAACTTAACGTCCAGACGGAATTTCTCTTTCTCCACCGATGAGGCAAGGTAGTAGACGTTCTTCATCATAAGTCCCCAGTTGCCCTGACTCGGGTTGTTCGACGTGTTCTTGAGCGACTTCACGAAGAGCGCCTTGCTCACATCAGTATTGTCAGAGGCAAACTCGCCCACCTGATAAGTCACGCCACCGTAGGTGTATTCGTATGCGATGGCAAGCACCTGGTCGGTCTGTAGGCTGGTCTTCAGCGAGATATAGCCGAGTGCGGTGTTGACGGTATATTCCGAAGAAGAGAGCAGACGCGCCTTCTCCAGCTTCTCATAGTCGGTGCCGCCGGCAAATCCCGGTATGGCGTCGAGCACTGTTGACGTCTGGTCTATCTCTCTTGCGTCGGCGTACTGCGTGGTCATTGCGGAGTACTCGCTGTTGGAAGCATTGGAAGGCACGGGCTGTCCGGTGGTAGCCCATATAGGGTTAGACACGCGTGTGTTCTCGCCAAGGTCGGTCAGGGCGATGATATTACGCGTGTTTGACGTTGTTCCTGTCTTGTTGGTCACCCACACCTCCACACGGTTTATCTTCATTCCCGAAGTGAGGTTGGGCAGTGAGCGCATCCATTCGTCATAACGGTCATGGAAATACTGCGAGAGGAAGAAGTGGCGGTTCTCCTCATAGTTGGCAGCGTCAATCTCGAACGGCGTGAATTGCTTGCCGCCCTTTGACGATACACTCTTCGTTGTCGACTTCTTCTGCGATGCCACCATCTGCAGCTTCAGCTTGCCGAACTGCAGGTCGGTGCGGATGCCGAAGAGCGATGAGGCACCCTTTACGAGCGACGAGTTCGACGGGAACGACACGTTACCTGCCTCCACCAGCTTCACTATCTCGTCTTCCTTGCCGTCATACTTGAGCTTGAGGCTCTGAGCGTCAAAGTCGAACGTGGCGTCGGTGTTGTAGTTGAGGTTCATGTTCACCTTGTCGCCGACGCGTCCGTTCATGTTAAGGTTTATCTTCTCGTCGAAGTCCATTGTGGTGGTCTTGCGGTTGCGGATAGGCAGCGACGGGTTGTCGATGTTCTTCATCGTCGCTCCGAACTTCAGCTCTGCCGTTCCCTGCGTCTTGATGCGCACGCCGCCGGGACCGAATATCTTCTCCGCCGGACCAAGATCGAAGTGCATGTCAGAGAAGTCGAACTTCTCCTTGCCCTTCGCCTGATATATTTCGTCGTTCTTCTTGCGGAAGAAGTCCTTCATCAGCTGCTTCTCGCTCCAGTGCATATATTCCTCTGCGGTCATCATCACGGGTGCCGCGATGTACGAACCTGCCATCTTCGATCCGATGACATACCTGTCGAGCGAGTCGTTATATTCCACCTTCTGCCCTAAATTGTCCGGGCGTTTGAGGTCGGCGGCGCCCTGCGAGAGGTCGTCGAGAGTAATGGGCATGGTGCGCTGTATGGGCCAGCGTGTATGCAGCAGCGAGTCTGGTATCGAGTCGTCTCCCTCTATTACGGGCTGCGCCTTTATCGCCATGGTGTCGCGGGCAGCTTTGCCCTTTCCGCCTTCCGGCTTTGCTTCACGCTGTCTGACGTCCTGCATTACAGGACTTCCGGTCATGGCAAGCGTAGCCACTGCCACCAGAAGGAGCGCAACTGCCATTGTCCGTGCCGTCTTGTGCGACGGGAATCGGCGTAATATGAGGAGTATGTTATTGAGAATTTGCTTCAACGTATTGAATTGTCTTGTGTCGTATCCTGTTATTGTCTTACTTGATCTGCTTCAGCGCCATCTTCACCACCTGTTCCACAGGCAGAGTCGGGTCGTCCGTAAGCAGGGCTGTCACCACCTTGGCTGTCGGTGCCGGTGAGAAGCCGAGCATTGTGAGCGCAGCCACTGCCTCGTCCCTGACGTCTGCGGGGATGGTGCTGTCGGCAGCGGTGCCGGCAGGAAGCTCCTGGGCGATGCCCAGTGACATGATTTTGTCCTTCAGGTCCACGATGATGCGCTGTGCCGTCTTCAGACCGATGCCCTTCACGCCCTTCAGCAGTCGCTCGTTGCCTGACGAAATGGCTCCGGCAAGCTCTGCAGGAGAAGCCGCAGAAAGAATCATGCGAGCCGTATTTGCTCCCACGCCCGATACGGTGATGAGCAGACGATAGAGGTCGCGCTCCTGCTTGGAGGCGAAACCGAAGAATGTGTACGAGTCGTCTCTGCCACCAGTGACAAGCGATTCGTGTACGTAGAGCTTCACTTCCTTCTTGCCCTGTACGGCTTCGTATGTGTTAAGCGAGATGTTGAGCGCATAGCCAACGCCGTATGCCTCTACCACTGCCTGTGCCGGAGTGAGTTCAGCGAGCTCGCCTTTTATATAGTCTATCATTTTATTATAAAGTGTGTTTGTCGGTTGAGTGATTTTAGTGCGTATTACACCATATTATATTATAACGACGTTTTTTTGTGTTTATTGTACGTTGAGGCTATCATAGCGTACAAATTTATTTATGTCCTTACTGACAACAAAAAAAGCGGGGCTGCACCAGAACCACTCTGCCACAACCCCTACGCATAAAAGAATAGTGTGTTTTTATTATGTCTAATGAATCATATGATAATGTTTTAATGTGTTGCTGCGTTATCTGCGGCTACCGAAACCGCCACCGTGTGACGAACCGCCACCGCGTGAAGATGAACCTCCGCTGAACGAACCGCTGCGTGAGCCTCCGCCGAACGAACTGCCACCGCGTGAGCTGCCGAATGACGAACTACCTCCGCGAGGAGCACTCATCGAGCTGCTGTTAGAGCGACTGCTGTTGCCGAACGAACGTGAGCTGCTGCTGCCGCCGAACGAGCTTGAGCTGCTGTTAGAGCGGCTACTGTTGCCGAACGAACGTGAGCTGTTGTTGGAGCGACCGCTGCCGAACGTAGAGCGCGGTGAGCTTTGTACGGAATTCTCAGGAGAAGCCACCCTGAAGCCGCCTCTGCCACCGAAAGAAGAGTTGCTGTTGTTCGGCTGTCTTACAGTGGTGCGAGTGCTGCTCTCGCGGTTGGTGCGCGAACCAAACGAACCACGCTGTCCGTTGTTGTTTATATTAGTGTTGTTACCAAAGCGCTGCTGCGTCTGGTTGCGCGAACCGAACGACTGGCGGTTGCCTCTGCCATAATCGCCGCGATTAAATCCGTCACGCATTCCGAAGTGTGCGTCGCCGCGACGCTCAGCGTAACGTCTTCCGTTATACCATGACCGGCCTCCGTTGCGATGCCATGAGTGGCCTCCGCAGTAGCTTACGTACACCACAGGACGGTCAAAGTAGAAGTAGTCGCGGTGTGGATAGCGTGCGTAGATGCTGAAGTGCCACAGACCGTCGCTGAAGTAGAGCGGACGATAGAAGTAGCTGGCGGCGCAGTATGCGCGATACTGCCAGTCGAGGAGCACGTAGCTGAGGTCCACGTTACGATAGCGCCAGTACGGTCCGTAGAGGTCGTCGTATGTGTTTACGCCGATGAGGTAGTCGAGGTTTATCTCGTAAGCAGCCTCATACTGGTCGTTTGTGAGATTGAGTTCATACGCCATCTTGTCTGTGAGGAACAGTGCCTGCTGGCGTGCCTGCTCATAGCTCATTGCGTTTACGGTGACTGTCATAGTGAACAGTAACGCTAAGATTGATATAAACTTTTTCATAACTCTATATTTTTAAATTGTTATTTTTAACGTTCTTGTTTCTTTACGCTTGCAAAGTTAGCCACATAAATCATAGCATCAAAAGGATTTTCCCTAAACGCCGGTGGGAAATTCCCTATTCTTGTTTTTTCTTACCGTTAAACAATGGTTTTTCGGAATATTATGTTTATATTTGCCTTACATTAATAACTAAATACAATTATCCGATGAAAGTATTACAGAGTTCGCTCCTTCGAGCCATCTGCGCCATTGTCGTGGGAGCGCTGCTCGTCAAGTATCGTGAGCAGACGGTTACGTGGATGACGATAGCCATAGGCGTATTGTTCTTCATATCAGGCGTTTTCTCGTGCGCTTCATATCTCATTGCGCGTAGTCGTAAGGACGACGTACAGGTGTTCGACGCACAGGGACGCCAGCTGCGCGGCATGCGACCTGCATTTCCAATCGTAGGTCTTGGCAGCCTTATCCTCGGCCTTATCCTTGCCATCATGCCTGGCACGTTTGTCAGCAGCCTCATGTATATCCTTGCTGCCATACTCATCCTCGGCGCCGTCACGCAGTTTATGAATCTCATAGCCGCCTCACGCCTGGCTCGTGTGGGCGTCTATTTCTGGATAATGCCCACGCTGACGCTTCTCATAGGTCTCATTGCCGTCATCTCTCCCTCGTCCATTGCCTCGGCTCCGCTCTTCGTGATAGGATGGGCAATGATGGTGTATGGCGTAGTGGAGGTGATAAACGCCGTGAAGATACATCTCCTGCACCGCACCATTGAGCGTGCTTTGCAGAACCAGATACAGCAACAACAGAACAACGAAACAAATACAAATGAAAGTAAAGACTAATCTTCTGTGCATGGCAGCAGCCTTCGCTCTTGCCATGCCCGCCTGCGCCGCAGGCCCCGCACAACCCCGTTCACCCAAGTCGGCAACCAAACTGCTCACACGCCAGAAGGAAGCTGGCCTTGCCACCATCACCGAGAATGCCGCCCGTGCCCACGTCTATTTCCTCGCTGACGACCTTCTTGAGGGTCGTCGTGCCGGTCAGCGTGGCTCGCGCATCGCCAAGCAGTACATCATCTCGCGTCTTCGTGAGGCTGGCGTCAAGCCGCTTTTCGGCGAGAGCTATGAGCAGCCCTTCCAGGCTTATGCCGACCAGAAGCTGAAGCGCGGCGTCAGATTCTTTGTGGATGCCGACTCCATCGCGCAGATAAAGAAGCACGTACACCAGCGCATGGACCTCAGCAACGTGCTCGGCGTCATTCCCGGACATCGCTCTGACGAGATAGTAGTGGTGGGTGCCCACCTCGACCATGAGGGTATGTATGCCGACGTCGCTGGCGACAACATCTATAACGGTGCCGACGACAACGCGTCTGGCGTTACTGCCGTGCTGCAGATTATGAAGGCGTTCGCTGAGAGTGGTGCCACACCGGAGCGCACCATTGTGTTCGCCTTCTGGGACGGTGAGGAGTTCGGACTGTTAGGCTCTAAGTACTTCGTCAATCACTATGCTGACATCAGCAAGGTGAAGGGTTATCTCAACTTTGACATGGTGGGTGGCAACAACAAGCCTGAGGACCCCACATACATGGTATACTTCTATACTGACACTCATCCTGCTTTCGGCGACTGGCTCAAGGACGACATCAACAGATATTCGCTCAAGCTCAACCCCAGCTACCGTCCATGGGACAACCCCGTCGGAGGCAGCGATCAAAGCTCGTTCCACCTCAAGGGTGTGCCCATCATCTGGTATCACACCGACGCACAGCCCCACTACAACCAACCGTCGGACGAGCCTAACACCATCAACTATCCCAAGCTGACCGACATCTCGCGTGCCTCGTTCCTCACAACATGGCATCTCGCGAACGATGCCGCATACTAAGAGTACGCTATGGAAGGCAGGGCTTTGACAAAAACCTGACTCCACAGTCCGCTTACGGGCGCAAATCCTATAGGATTTAAATAAAAGGCTTTACATTAGGTCTTACGAGAACCAGTTCTCGACGCCCTAACGTAAAGCCTTTTATTTGTGCACAGCACGCACCCACGAACACAGCTGATTGAGTATGAGTCTCCCACAGATTATGCTCTAAGTTTGCAGAAGAATACGACGCAGTCGCATAAACTGCAAAATGATCAAG
>OOAA01000887.1_pt1 | contig 17944 bp, 13 predicted proteins | sample 1671671 | NCBI WGS metagenome assembly OOAA01 (sample SAMN06348180, study PRJEB24527) | human gut metagenome | biome: human gut; feature: ankylosing spondylitis patient; material: feces | host: Homo sapiens | place: China | collected 2015-10 | reverse complement strand
AGTGTTCCCACTTCCGTAGGAAAAGAAATGTAGACCATTCCCGGCTGTACGCAGTGTTCCTGGTCAGGGTCGGTGGCATGGGCGCGGCAAAGGTCACGCACCTGTTCTGCCGTGATTTTTCCGTCGGTGCCCGGCAATGTCAGCACTTTGTGTCCGGTCGATTCGATTGCTCCCGTTTCGTGTACGGCAATATGTCCGCTGTCGGCGGCAATCACACCCTGATAGGGGCGGAGCGTAGCGGCGATGACGGTTTTGTTGGCCTGTGTTCCTCCGACGAGGAAATGCACTCCGGCGGCAGGGGCATTGCAAAGTTTTCGGATGAGTTCGGCGGCATGTTCGCAGTAGGGGTCGTTGCCGTATCCGGCAGTCTGTTCCATATTCGTTTCGCAGAGCCGCTGCATGATGGCAGGATGGGCTCCTTCGGTGTAGTCACATTCAAAGTGTATCATAATAGCTTTTTTCTATGTAGAGTGATGCAAATTTAGTGTGAGCGGAAAACATGGTCAAGGGCAGTGTGAATTTTTTGATTTTTTTATACTTGATGCGTTGTGCTTTGGGGGTAATCTATTACTTTTGACGGAAAAATACAAACCTCGATGAATGGAATAGCCAAAATTGTGTTGTGTTCCTGTCTGTTGGGCGCATCACAACATGCAGTTGCGCAGAATGATTACTTTGTAAAAGGCGTGCTTGTGGATTCTTTGCTGAATGAGAGTGAACCCTATGCCACGGTCCGCATATTTCCGGCCGGAAACAGTGAAAAGCCTCTGAAAGTGGGTGTGACCGACAATGACGGAAAATTTAAGGAAGCCCTTCCGAAACCGGGCGAATACCGGCTGACCATCAGCTCGCTGGGAAAACAGACGGTGGACCGTCGTTTTTCCGTTTCGGCTGCTGTAAGGACAGCCGACCTCGACACGCTCTACACGGCTGAATCGTCAGTTGTGCTGAAAGGGGTGGATGTCGTTGCACTGAAACCGTTGGTAAAGGCGGAGATTGACAAAATCAGCTATAGCGTGAAGGACGACCCCGACGCGCAGACCAATACGGCATTGGAAATGCTCCGGAAAGTGCCGATGGTGACTGTCGACGGCGAGGATAATATTCAGCTTAACGGTTCAAGCAGCTTTAAGGTATATGTCAACGGCAAGCCGAACACGCTGATGAGCAACAACCCGAAGGAAGTGCTCCGCAGCCTGCCGGCAAGTTCCATAAAGTCGATAGAAGTCATTACCGACCCCGGTGCAAAATATGATGCCGAGGGAGTGGGTGGTATTCTGAACATCGTCACGACTGACATGAAAATGCAGGGTTACAATGTTTCGTTGGGTACGGGTGTGACTAACAGGGATGTGAATGCCTATGGCTACGGAACGGTGCAGTATGGAAAATTCACAATGTCCGTCAACTATTCTTATAACCATCAGATGCCTACGGATTCCTATTCTACCAGTTTGCGCGAGAACTTTACGAGCGACGATTCCCGCTACCTTTCTACGTTGGGTACTAACGACACTAAGGGTAATTTCCAGTTTGCCAACATTCAGGGAAGCTACGAAATGGATACGTTGAACCTGCTGACGTTTTCATTGAATCTGTTCGATGGGAAATATAACACCGACGGATCGACGTTGACGAAAATGGAGGATGTGCAGCGAAATCCGATTTACAGCTACAATATGCTGACCGACACTCGTATGGAATTCGGAAATGTCGGTGTGGATGTCGATTATCAGCACTCGTTCAAGCGTAAGGGTGAATACCTCACCGTTTCCTATAAGTTTAACAATTCGCCGAACAACTCGGAAACATTGAGCGACTATTCCGATTTGACGGATGTGCCGTTTACGTTGACCGACCAGTATTTCGACAAGCGGGCGCACACGATGGAACATACCGGACAGGTGGACTATGTGAACCCAATCACCGATATGCACTATGTGGATGCCGGCTTGAAGTATATTTTCCGACAGAATGCCAGTGACTCAAAATATTACGACATTTTGGGCGATGGGACAAGGACAGAAAATCAGGCCATGTCGTCCGACTACGACCAGCGACAGAGCATTGCCGCCGTCTATGCCGACTATCAGCTGAAATGGAAAAAATTGGGTTTCAAGGCCGGAGTCCGTTACGAACACACGTTTACCGACGTGGCCTATGCGCTTACTCCCGAACGAAATTTCGATGCCGGTTTCGACGATGTGGTGCCGTCGGCCAATCTTGCCTATATGATTACTCCGGCTTCCAACCTGAAGCTGAACTACAATATGCGCATCAACCGCCCGGGTATCTGGTATCTGAACCCGTTCCGCGACACGAGCAATCCGAATGTGGTGAGCTATGGTAATCCGGATTTGGAATCCGAAAAGTCGCACAATGTCAGCCTGACTTACGGCAGTTTCTCAGCCAAATTCAATATCAACGCCACGTTGAGCTATATGTTTGTCAACAATGGCATTGAGGGCTATTCGTTTATGAACGGCGACATTATGGAATCAACTTTCCGTAATGTGGGAAAGACAAAGAAGGCACGGCTTTCGCTATGGGCGAACTGGAATCCGAGTGTGAAAACTCGTCTGTCGGTGAATGCTTCTTCTTCGTATGCCGATTTCCGCAGTGTGGAACTGAATGCCGAGAACAGCGGTTTTGATGCCAATTGCTTTGTCAATTTCCAACAGACACTGCCATGGGATTTGAATCTGAGCGTGTTTGGAGGTGGTGGTAGTCCGCGCGTGATGTTGCAGGGAAAATCCGGAAGTTATTATTACTACGGTGCGAGTCTGTCGAAAGGTTTCCTGAAAGAAAAGCGCTTGAACGTGTCGCTGCATGCTTCCAACTTTTTCAGCGACAAGATGAGCTATAAGAATGAGACAATTACGGATACGTTCCGCAATATTACCACGGTCGACTATTCTACGATGCGCTACGGAATCAGCATCAGTTGGCGTTTCGGCGATTTGAAGGCACAGGTGAAACAGACTGCGCGCAGCATCACTAACGATGATGTGAAAGCCGGCGGCGACCAGCAGCAAGGCGGCGCTCCCCAGGGAGGAAAATAGTCTTACGGACAGAATAGATTGAGCAATCCCCGTTTTTGCATGAAGCTGAAACGGGGATTGTTGCTTTTTACTTATTACCGAAATACTCTGTTTTCAGCCAATAGGCGTAGATAGGATCTTGGAATGACAGTGTACCGGCAACGTTGTCCAAAATGTCGTTTTTGATAAGGGTCGCTTTTGAACGTGCGACGGATGTCGGTGACGAGATTCTATATCTATGCATGGTTTCCGTCGATGTGATGGCTTTTTCCCCGGAAATCAATGCATGGAGGAAATTGAGTTGTTGTGTCGTGAGCGTTTCTGTAATGGTTGCAAATAGTAGGCTTAGCTGTTCAACCAATGAGCAGTGCGCTTCTTTGACGATTGTTTCTGTGCAGCAGTCAGAAGTGCGCAACCAAGAGAGCTGGGCGAGTTGTTGGGCATAATAAGGGTGATTGTCGCTCAGTTTTGCAATCAACAAAGCCGCTTCATCGTTTATTTGCTTGCCTGTTTCGTGGAAACGGGTTTTGAAAAAGTCTACGAAATAAGTCGTTTCAATTTTATTCAGAAACATCAGGTTGCCGAATTTGTAGAAAGGCTTCGAAGAATTGGTGAAAACTTCCAGCATCATGTGCCGTTTGCTTCCGTACAGGCAATAGGCAACGTGCTGATGCAGTTGCCAATGCGAACGAAGTTTTTTTTGAAAATAATCAGGGTCGGTGAATTCTGCAATGTTCTGAAATTCGTCAATGCATACTACTATTTTCAATTTTTTCTCCTTGGCAATCTTTTCAGCGAGGTCGAGAACTTCGTCAGGATTGCGTTTTACTTCTTCCCAATCGAAATCAATTGAAATTTCGTTTGTAGGATCTGTCCCGATAGTAATTTTGGGAATGAGTTGGGAGAAAAATGTTTTTGCATTTTCGATGGCTTCTTCCCATTTTGATGAAGTGGCGGCAATGATTTTTTGTGCCAGTAGGGAATAGAAGTGCTCTTCGCTACGGACATTGAAAAGGTCGATATGGCAAATCCTTAATTGGCTGTCGTCGGCTGTTGCCAATTGTGCAGCTTTGTTGACAAGCGAACTTTTGCCCCATCTTCTTGGCGATATGATAATCGTATTGATGAGGGATTTGAAGTTGGTTACCAGACAGTTTGTTTCTTGTTCACGGTCGGTGAAATTCTTGTCGGTTGCAATTTTTCCGAATACAAAAGGAGTTTCCATAGCCAATTTTTCTGTTTTGAACAAAAATAATACAAAAAGTGTAATTACACAAATTGTAATTACACTTTTTGTATTATCTGAATCTGTCTATTCTGTTGGCTTTGAAGAACAGAGGAGCGTTTTTCCATTTTGGAAGAGTGTCCACTCTGAGTCGGCAAGCGTAAGGCGGTAGTCGCCGGTGGTCCAAAGGTTGTCGCTTTCGGCTGTGAGCAGAAGACGGAAGCCGTTGGGATAGATGATTTCCGCTTTCTTCCTGTCGTCGGAGAGGATGAGCGTTGGCGGTGTCATGCTGTTGTTGCCGTCGGGGGCAAAAAGGCGTGTACCGGCTTCCCAGACACGTACGCAGTCCTGCTTGGCTTCCGACCACTGGTAGCCGGCCGCTGCGTTGCAGCCATGCTCGTCAGGGCTGAATCCTATGGCTGCCGGGCGAGAACTTTTGCAGCCTGTTGCCACAATTGTCAACAGGCTGCAAATGAAAAGAATACGTTTCATCCTGATATATGGATTAGAAATTGAATTTTTCCAATTTCATTTTTGCCAATTTCTCGATTTTTCCAACATGGAGAATGAAGTGGCGTGATTTGGAATGTGCGGCAAGCACTTCTTCGTCTTTCCATGTTTCGCAAATCATCATTACGTCAGGACGGGTTGCACTTTCAAAAATGTCGTAAGCCACGCAACCTTCTTCCTTCAATGATGCTTCAGTCAATGCTTTTGCTTCTTCCAACACTGCGGCACGGTTTGCCTCTTCTACTTGAATAAATACGTTTAAACGAATCATAATTTTCTGTTTTTTTACTGGCCGGTCTTTCCGGCGGTTGTTATTTTCTACCTTGTAAACGCCTGTGAAGGCGTCAGTGTTCACTGACGACAAATGTAGTGCATTTTTTGCAACTTCGAATCGGTCGGACGAAAAAACTCCGCCGTCGGGATGCTTCCCGGCTGGCGGAGTTCGGAGTAAACAAGGATTTATTTGCAGTTATTTTGCCCAAAATAGTTTTGTGTAGTATGTGTCCTTGTCGCGGACGTCCTTATAATAGGGGTTATAGTTCATTTCTGTTGTCGGATATTTCCAGCGGTTGGGCACATTGGGGATGGTGCCTGCCACTTCCGGAAAGACGAGGCCCGAAGGATAGCCCGTGCGGCGGAGGTCGGCCCATGCTTCACGGCTGGCGAGCAGGGCAAAGTTCAGCCATTTCTGCGTGATGACGGCATCGAGCTTGTCCGTATATTTTTCACTCGCCCAGCGGCTTTCGGCAAAGGCGGTAACGGCTTCAGCCGTAGGAGCTTCATATTGACGGGAATTTTCGCCGGTACTGATAGAATCGTAGTAGTAGAACAGGTTGATGGACTGGCTGACGGCTTTCACAAATTCTTCTTTTGCCTTGGCTTCGTCCTTCGCTACGCCATATCCCATCAGGTAGGCTTCCGCTTTCAGGAAATGGATTTCAGGCGACGACATAATCAGCATGTCGAACTTGTCGTTTTCCCAAAAGAATCCCTTCTGTGTGATTTGCGAGAATCCGGTGTTGCCGAATTCGTCGGTTGCCTGTGAGTTGTAGTATTCTGTCGTTTCGTCGGCTATGGTAAGGTCGGTACCCAGATAGCGTTTCTCGTCGGTCTTTCCGGTGTTTTTGTTGGTGATACTCACCGGGTTGTAGTAGAGCAGGATACGCGGGTCGTCGGTTCCGGCAACATAAGTTCCCGTGTTCGGGTTGGTGGTATTGTTCATGTCGTAGTTGCCGTTGCTCAGCATGCGGTCGATGACGGCACCTGATGCCTGACGGTTGGTCACCCAGTCGCCCAGTCCCTGACCGGCAGTGAAATTAAGCTGTCCTGATTTTTGGTTGACGATGAACACATTGTTTGTCTGCTCCTCGATGAGCGGGTATTTGCCGGGATTTTCGAGAATGTCCTTCACGTGCTCGCGGCCCAGTTCGGCCAGTGCGCCCTGTGTCGACACTCTGACGGCCAGACGCAGGCGCAGGCTGTTGGCATAGCGTTCCCACTTGTCGAGGTCTCCGTTATTGATGAAGTCCTGCGTGGTGAAGTCGCGGGGTGTGGCCACTTCACGGAATCGCGGAGCTGTTGTCTTCAGGTCTTCCAAAATCGTGCGGTAGATGTCTTCCGCCTTGTCGTAAGGGGCGTATGACTGCTGCACGTCGTTGGTTATCGGAAGCGTGCACGCCTTGCTGAAAGGCATGTCGCCGAAAATGTCGACGGTGGCGGAGAAATAATCGTAAATCTGCACCTTTGCTGCCAGCATGAACGCTTCGTTCTGTGCCTTCTGGCTTTCGTTTTCCGCATTGTAGAGGTTTTCCATCATGCGGTATTGCGTAAGGGCAGAATAGAGGTTGTCCCATTGGCTGTCGATGTAGGGAATATAGCCGGGGGTGTACATGCTGCTGGAGTAGGTGAACCCGAAAGTCTGGGCGTATTTGCCCACAAACTGCGAGTCGAAACCGAAATAGCGGTTGTAGGTGTGGGTGTCGTAGTCCTTTGATTTCTGGAATACGCCAACCATGAGGTTGCTGATAGTGACTGACGTCACTTTCGACGGGTCTTCATATTTGCTGTCGAAGTCGGCATCCGTACAGCTTGCCAGCGAAAGCAGAATGCCTAAGGATATGATGGATAGTTTGCGTTTCATATTTTCTGAAAATGATTAGAGGTTAGAAACTTGCACGGATGGCTACGCCGAACGAACGGGTGGCGGCGGTAGAGTTGCCGACAATTGCCTGGCTGGACCATGACGTGCCGACCGACGATTCCGCGTCGTAGTTCTTCAATGCCTTGTAGAAATAGAAGAGGTTACGTCCGAATACCGAGAAGGTGAGGTTCGACATTCCCAACTTTTCGACGGTTTTCGACGGCAGACGGTAGCTGAGGTTCAGCTCGCGGAGCTTCACATAGGTGTTGTCGAAAACAGAGTTGGCGTAAGTCAGCTGTTCGGAGCTTGTTCCCCAGTTGTAGGTCATGTTGTAGTAGTAGGCTGCCGGGATGATGCGGTCGTTCGGCTTGCCGGTTGAGGCCACTACACCCGGGAGGATGATACCGTCGTGGTACACGCGCTCGCCATTCGGACCGACAGTAGTCGACGGGTCAACCCGAACTGGAACTGCGCCGCTGTTGTTGTCGCCCGGATAGTAATAGGAGAGACCTCCGGAAGCCGTGTCGCGGTATTTCAGAGATTCCGGCGTAAGACCTTGAGCCATGGCATACTGGTTCATTTCGTTGATGACATCGCCACCGATGCGGAAGTCAATGCTGAAGTCGAGCGTAAAGTTCTTGTAGGAGAACGAGTTGAACAATCCGCCCACACCGTCGGGGTTGATATTTCCAACCTTTTGCAGTTCTGACTGGTTGAGGTAAAGGCCGTTGTCGGAAACGAGACATTCGCCGTTTTCGTTGCGTTGCGGCACTTGCGTGTAGATGTCGCCCATCGGTTGTCCTGCCACAGCCTGAATCTTGGCACCGCTGCCGCCGAGGTTGGCTATTTCCAGATAGGGAACGCCGTCGGCAAGTTTCAGCACCTTGTTGCGGTAGATGCCGTAGGTGGCGGTGATGTCCCAGCGGAAGTCACGCGTGAGCACCGGAGTAGCGGTAAGCGAAATGTCCCAACCGTGGTTGGCAACCTCGCCCACGTTCATCAGCACATATTTTGCACCGGAACTTGACGGTTGCGGAGTGGAGAGAATCTGGTCCTTGACGATGTTGTTGTAGTAGGCCACGTCGAAGCCCAGACGGTTGTTGAGGAAGCGGCTTTCAAAACCGATTTCGTATTCATATTTCTTTTCCGGACGGATGTTGGCGTTGCCGAGTGATGTCGGAACCGTGTTCCAGGTAAATCCGTTGTCCGACCCCTGTTCGTAGACGATGTTGGCGGCATACGTTTCCGGAGCGTTACCCACGATACCGTACGACAGACGGAGTTTTCCGAGATTCCACCAGTAAGGCATTTTGAAGGCGTCCGTAAACAGGAAGCTCATGTTGGCGGAAGGGTAGAAGAAACTTTGCGATTTCAGTGTCGACGAGCGTTCCTGACGGCCGGTCAGTTCGAGGAACAGGTAATTGTCCCAACCCATCGAAACAGTTCCCATATATCCCGTTTTGAGCAGTTCCATGCGTTGCTGACTGGCTGTTGCCTGATAGCGGCTGGCGTTGAGGTCAAACCAGTTTTCCGTCGAAAGACCTCCATTGGTCGAGACGCTGAGGTTGTGCATGTTTTCGTAGCGTCCTGTCCAGCCAACAGTGGCGTTGAGGTCGAAGCGGTTGAATGTGCGGAAGAAGTTGAGCATCACGTCGCCGTAGACAATGTCGTAGCGGCGGTTGATGGCCTGATAGCTGCCGCTCGGGTCGTAGAGCGAGTTCGGGCGTTCCGTGTTCTTTTCCAGTGTTTGTTTCGAATCCGTGATGTCGGTTGCGATTTGTGCGCGCAGGTTCAGCCACGGAGTGATTTGGAACGTAGGACGAACCATGCCAATCAGACGGTTTTCCGTTTCCTTGCTGTTCTGCTGGTACATGTTCCAGAACATATCCCTGACACCGGTCAGATAGCTCGGGTCGTAGGCCCATGCTTCGTCGGGAGTCAGTGTGGCATCGCCGCCCACGAACGTATTTTTGTAGCCGAGGCTTGTCACGTAGGTGCGTTTCAGATAAGGAATGTCGAGGAAAGTCGAGAACGCGTTGCTGAAACTGCCGTAAAGTCCCAGTGATGTCTGCGGACGGTTCTTGATGTCCTGTATGATATAGTTGAAAGAGTATTCAATCGTAAGCGGCTTGCCGATGCGGTAGGAGCCGGTGAGCTTGAAGTTGTGCTTGTTGAAGGAACCCGTGAGGGCGTTCGGTATTTCATCGGTAAACGTATAGGAGAAACGGTTGCTGGAGTTGTCCGAACCTTTCGAAATGGCAAGCGTGTAGTTCTGTGTCCAGCCCGTGCGGAACAGTTCTTCCCACGGATTGTCGGTCTGCGGGAGATAGGGGCGGATGGTGCCGTCCCAGTAGAGCACGTCGCTGCCGTCGTAGCGCGGACCGAACGACTGTGTTGTGCTGCGCACGCTCTTGTATTCCTTTCCGTTGTAGGTACGGAGATAGAATCCGCCGGTCTGCTTTTCGTAGTCGCTGTAGTTGATGTTGTAGGTACCCGGTCCGTAAACGTTCTGCACTTTTGGCAAGTAGGCAGTCAGGTTGGCTGCTACCTGGGCAGTGAAATCAACGGATACCTTGTCGGTCTTGGCACGTTTGCTGGTGATGACTACCGCACCGTTGGCGGCTTCCGAACCGTAGAGCGCAGTGGCCGACGCACCTTTCAGGATGGTGATGCTTTCAATGTCTTCCGGATTGATGTCCACAAGACCGTTCGAGCGGATACGTCCGTCGTTGCCGAACTCCGCAAAATCGGTGCTTTTGCCCGTACCGCCGTTACGGATGGGCACACCGTCCATAATGATGATAGGCTGGTTGTTGCCGGTGATGGATGTCAGTCCGCGGATGTTGATGGATACCGCACCTGCTGAACCGCCTTGTGTCTGGTTGATTCTGACACCCGGTGCCTTGCCGTACATGGCCGAAGCAAAGTTGGTGGCACCTGCCTGAGTCAGGTCCTCGGCACTCAATGTGCTCACAGCGTATCCCAGTTTTTTCGTGTCCTTTTTAATACCCATGGCGGTGACAACCACCTCGCTCAACGTCTGCACGTCTTCCATCAGGGTAATTCTCATAGGTCCGGTTTTTCTTCTCCTTGCCAGATTCAGTTCACGAGTCTGGAAACCGACATATGAAACGGTGAGAACATCGTCTTTAGAAGCTGTAATAGTGAAATTTCCGTCTGCATCTGTAATGACGCCGCTACTCGAACCGTTGACAATGACGCTGGCGCCAATCAGAGGCTCGCCCTTAGAATCGAGCACGCATCCCGTAAGGACATTGCTCTCTTGGGCATAGATTGTAGAAATTGGAAGGATAGACAGTAATAATCCAACCAAAAGTGAATAATGTACGTTAACTCTCATGTGTAAGTAGGTTTTTAAACATACATTATCACGCAAACGGCGTTCCAAATTTCGGAGATATCTGTCAAGTGGGTGAAATACAGCCGTTTGAATTTCAGACTGTGGATTTAGCGTCCTTCCGCAAGTGTGGATAAGTGTGGAATCCGCTGTGGAAAAATTCCGCAACCGCCACGCGGAAAAGGAGGGTCAACGTAAAAATCTGAGGGGAAATTTAAGAAAATAGTATCTTTGCCAGAAAGAACAAAAAATAGAATACAATGGAAACCAACGGCTATCGTCTCCTTCTTCCCGAAGGGACACTGGATTATTTCTGCATTACGGATGTGAAGGAAAGCAGCACGGAAATAGTGATTTATCTGGAAGAGAAAAATGAGATTCCCGATGAATATGCGAATGTAAGGATGGAAAGCAAGGGGTTTTATGACCCGACGGTGGTCCAGGACTTTCCTATCCGTGGCAAGAAGGTGTTTCTGAACATCCGCCGTCGCAGGTGGGTTGTAAAGGAGGACGGACGCTATGTGAGCCGCAATTGGAAGCTGGTGGCTGAGGGGAGCCGTATGACGCATGAATTTGCGTCTTTTTTAAAAGAGTTATATTGACACTCTCCCCGTAAGCTGCAAGCTGCTGGGGCTGCTGTTTGGTGTTGACGGCGAGCTTCTCGAGCGGCAATACCGCAACCACCTGAGCGGCTATATGGCATGGAAGCAGCTCTCCCATGCGGAAGAATGGCTGCTGTTTGAGAAAAACATAGGGGCATACGTGGGAATAGACGAGGTGTGTCTATCACGCGGAGAACTATATACAATTCTTATAAACAAAGAAAAGAGAGGCCGTGCCGGAAGCATTATAGCCATAATAAAAGGCACTGACGTAAAGACCGTCACGTCTGTTCTTCTGAGACTTTCCAGACGCAGGCGTTTCCAGGTGAGGGAGATAACACTAGACATGGCCTCCAACATGGAACAGACGGCACGTATCTGCTTTCCGGCCGCACGACGGGTTTCCGACCGTTTTCATGTTCAGAAACTGGCTTATGAGGCAGTTCAGGACATGAGGGTGAAGGCTCGTTGGGAAGCTCTTGATGAAGAGTCCGCACAGATAGCACATGCCAAGGCATGCGGAGAAACATATCACGCCCCGGTATTTGAAAACGGAGATTCAAGAAAACAACTGTTGGCAAGATGCATATATTTTCTGTATAAGAAGGAGTCATTGTGGACCGAATCGCAACGCGTACGTGCCGGCATTCTGTTCAGGGAATATCCTGACATAAAGAAGGCGTATTACCTATCCATGAGACTTGGACTAATTTTCCACCAGTGCAAACATAAAGGCACCGCACTGACAAGACTTGCAAGATGGTATGACGAAGTGGAAAAATCGGGCTTCCCTGCCTTTGGAAGAGTATCAAGATCCATACAGACACATTATCAGGAAATCTTGAACTTCTTTGAAAGACGCTCCACCAACGCAGCATCCGAATCTTTCAACGCTAAAATAAAGTATTTTCGCTCACAATTCAGAGGGGTGAAGGACAAGGCTTTCTTCCTGTTCAGATTGTCTAAAATTTATGCTTGATTTAACAAATCCCTCAGATTTTTACGTTGACCCGAAAAGGATGAATTGGGAAATAAAAAAAGGAGCACCGAAGTGCTCCTTTGTGTTGTCTTACCTGGATTCGAACCAAGACAGGCAGAACCAAAAACTGCAGTGCTACCATTACACCATAAGACAATCCTAACTTTAAAGACTTTGTTTTCGTCCCAAAAGCGATGCAAAGATAGAGTGTATTTTTGAATTGTGCAAGTGTTTTTGTGGATTTTTTTGTTGGAAAAATTTCGTGACTGCTCTATCTATGTGTAAAACAGCATATTGCCGATGTGAATGCGGACTGGGGCTGTCTGCTATTTTTTGATGCCTGCGCTTTCGATGACGATGTTGCACATGTGCAGGTCGACAATGCCGGCTATTTCTGTCGAGCATTCGCCCAGCCAACCGTTTTCCTGATTGATGCCGGTGTAGATGCGGATAAAGTCGATCCCCTTCAGGTTTGCCGGATTTCCGTCGGCATCCACTGCCCAGTCGATGTCGATGGCTGAGGAGTCGAGCGTGCTCTGCACGTTGTCGGCATATCCGTAGGCAAAGCGGAAAAGTCCGAAGTTATTGCCCTGTCCGCTGAGGTCAATGGCGTTTTGCGGCAGGCGGGTGCCTTTGAACGTCAGCTTTTCCTCGTCAATCCATTGCGGATAGTAGGGCTGCTTGTGGGTGTCGTTCTTTGCCCGGTAGCCGCTGTTTCCCTGATTGTCTTCCCAGCGGATGTATTCCTTTGTCGGTTTCGTCGGGGTGCTTGCGGGCCGGTAGTAGGTGATTTCGTAGTCGCGTACGGTTTGCGTGTCGTTGCCGGCGTCGGCGGCTTTTTGAATCCACGATTCCGTTCCGTTGTGTGAGCTTCCGGCGATTTCATACCATGCGTCGTCGGGCTGTCCGTTTCGGTTGGCGTCGCAGCTTACTTGAATTACTCCCGGTTCGCTGTTGCCGTATTCCGATTGTCCTGTGGCGTAGAAAGCGTTGCCGAGCACGCGAAAATCACACAAGCCGGCTTTGTTTTCAACCGTATGGTCGAAGCCTACTACAACGTAGCCGCCGAATCCGCCGAGCGAAATCATGCCGTCGGCGTCGCCGCAGATGGCCTCCAGTGCCTTACGGTTCATGTCCTCCTGCGTGTCGCCTTCTTCGTATTCAGGAATTACGTTGACATACTGTCCGGCTGCAGGGCGGTAGTCGAACACTTTTGCCACATAAGGTGAGGGTCCTTCCGGTTCCGGTTCTGGTTCGGGCGAAGGTTCTTCGGTGCTGCACGATGCGAAGCCGAATGACAGGGCAGCAATACCTGCCATAAGTTGCAATGCTGATATTTTCTTTGCCATGTTGCGGTTTGTAGATTGGTATTTACAACGGGCAGGCTTCTGTTCGGATTCCTGTCTTATAGTTCGGGCACAAAGTTAGCCAAATTTTTGAAAGACCGGCTGGTAGGACGAATCTGTTTGGGATAGATATTGTTATTAAAATTGAAAACGGGGCAGATTCGCTTGTCTCCTTATATGATGCAATAAAAAAACTCCTACTTTTAGCACTCAAAAGGCTAAAGCAGGAGCTCTTATGTTTTGTGGCTGTCCCCCTTGCGGTGGGACGTTCTATCAGTAGAATTTTGACATCGGATAGATTCCGACCGGATAGCTTGTCTTGTTGGCTATGTTTTGGACAAGTTTTGGAGTGTCTCCGCTACAGTCGTAAACCAGAAGATTGCTGTTGGAAATGGTCGATTCGTAGTATTCTTCCGATGCTGCAACGTAGAGATACTGGTTAGTAGGATCGGCAACTACATTACAGGTCAGGAAATTGGCGTTTGGCGCATCTTTCTGAATGTCGATGTAGTTCTTTTCCACTTGGCCTGTCTTGATGGACGCACGGCTGATTTTGGTTGTTCCGGCAGCAAAGTACACATAGTCGCCGGCGAGTGTGATGCCGGAATTGTTGCAGTAGTCTGCATTGATGTCGGCTGCAACCGGCATTTCTTTCACGATGTTCCAAGTGTCAATGTTGACGAAGTAGAAGTAGCTCTTGTTGCTGCCTTCCCGTCCGCAGGTAGCGAGAAGGATTTCGCGTTCGCCCGTACGGCATATTCCGCTGATGAAATCTCCGTTGAGGTCTTCGATTACGCGTGTGGATTCGTTCGTGTCTTTTTTGAATTCCAGCAGGCGTGTTGTTGCCCAAAAGCCACCGCCTCCGGTGTAAACGCAGTCGCCGATTACGGTCATGCCTCTTGTCGATGCAACGGATTCGATGGTGTTGCCCTGGTTGCCGAAATGATAGCCGCCTTCAAGAATGGTGAGCGTTCCGTCCAAACTGTTGAAGCGGAACAGCGCCTTCTGGTCGGAGAAGAAAATGTTCTGTTCATCTATGACTACAATATTGCTTGTAGGCAGAATGAGAGGCAGATATTCGTTTTCGTCCAAAGAGCCTTCCGGACGTTTGTAGACAAGGTCTTTGAGCTTGAATACCTTCTCGCGTTTCAGTGTAACGGCATCGGCGATGACCAGTGTTCCGTCGCCGGCGTGAGCGTTGTTTTCCTCGTTGTTGTCGCTGAGGATATAGAGTTTGCCGTTATACATGTAGAGGTCCTGTGCATTGTGTCCGAAGGCTGTGCCGTTGACTTTCTGATACACTTTTTCTTCTACTTCACCATTGGGTGCGATGTAAGTAAGTGAACTGCTTTCTATGGAAGCTCCCTGGTTAAGAATCATTACCCCTTTCGGGTCGGCATATCCGCCCAGAGGAGTTGTCGGTGGATTGTCTTTGGGTTCTTCGTTGTTGCAGCCGGTGAGCACTGTGCAGGCAATGGCTGCAGCCGAAAGAAATCGGAAGGATTGTTTTATTGTCATGTTATGTTGTCTTTAGTGTTAGTTTTTCGGGAAATAGAAACCTGCCGGGAAGTTGGTGTAGTTCTCATATTTGGCTTCCGGCGCGTCTTTGCTGGCGTTGAAGTCAAATACCCAGATGGCATTCTCGTTGTAAAGAGCCGTTGACTTCAGTGTGTTGACATATACTTTTCCGGTCTGCGGATGAACGCCGAGGCCGTTGTAGAGCAATTTTGCGTTTTTGTCGAGCGTTGAGAGGTCAACCAGCCATTCTTCAGCATTCTCTTCTTCCGCAGTGAAGTTGTAGCGGTAGAGGGCTGTGCCGTCGGCATAGTAGAGGGTATTGCCGTTGGCAACAAATGACACGCCTGAACTTCCGACAGCCGGTTTTACGCTGATGAGGCGCTGTTCCATTTCCCGGTTGGACAGATTGAATTTGCTGATGGATGTCTTACCAAAACCAAATCCAAGAACCCAGATTTTTCCGTCTTCAGCCGCACGGATACCGAGCGTTTCGTTGATGTCGTACTTGATGCTGAACGGGAATGATGTTTTGGTTGCTTTATCGCTTTCTGTGGAAAGAGCAAGGATGCCGCCAAGCATGCCGGTTTTGTAGGTATAGGCATTGCCGTTCATTACAATGAACTGGCTTTTCGGTGCACCCTCAGTGTCTTCGACGAAAGTCAGCTCTTTAGTATCTGCGTTGAAGCGGTAGATGCCTTCATTGTCGCGGATAAAAATGTGCTGGTTGTCGAGTGCGGCGATGTGTGTCGGCCAGTCGAGCACAGCCAGTTCCTCTTTTGAAAACGCCTGTACTTTTTTCAGCGTTTTGGCATCCATGACAACGAGCATGCCGTCGTTTTCAAATTTTGTTCCGTTCGGATTTTCGTTGCCGTTCTGCGCAATGACATAGATTTTTCCGTTGCAGACAGACATGTCCTGTGCCACGTTTCCGAGTTCTGTTCCGTTGACAGTCTTATAGGCGTCGTCAACGACATATCCTTCCGGAGTGATGTAGGTGAGCGAGCCGTTTTCGGTGGTCATGTTTCCTTCGTTGAGAACGAAAGTTCCGTTAGGGTTGTCGAACGAGTTCAGGCAGTAGAATTTCAGTTCGCTTTTGTATGTCTTTGAGTCGAGTCCGGTTGCCGAAACGGTAATGGTTGCGTTTGATTCGGCATCGGCAGTTGCCGTGACGGTGATGCTCTTTTCGGCGTCGTTCACTGTGGCGCTCCATCCTTCCGGCAGGTTTTCGGCCGTGACGGCCTTCATGTTTTCAGCCGTGTAGGTGATGCTGAATCCCTTGTCGGGAGTGATGAAGATTGGAGTGTTTTCGTCGTTTTCAGTAGTGACGGAGAAAGAGGAGGCAGGCTCATTGCTGCAACTTCCCAAGAACAGTAGAGCGGCAATGGAAAATGCGCTCAGAAACAGATTTTTTTTCATATGTCTTTATGTGATTATAGTGATTATTTTTTGATGTTTTCGCTTGCGATGGAAACGTTGAGCAGGTGAAGGTCGGCAACACCGGTGATTTCCGTCGAGCATTCGCCCAGCCAGCCGTTTTCCTGGTTGACGCCGGAATAGATGCGGATGAAGTCTACGCCCTGGAGGTTTGCCGGATTGCCTTCTGCGTCAACAGCCCAGTCGATGTCGATGGCTGAAGCGTCGTTGGCATTCTGCTCGTTGTCGGCATATCCGTAGGCAAAGCGGTAGAGCGCATAGTTGTTGCCCTGTCCGCTGAGGTCGATGGCGTTTTGCGGCAGGCGTGTACCTTTGAAGGTCAGTTTCGCCTCGTCAATCCATTGCGGGTAGTAAGGCTGCTTGTGCGTGCTGTTCATTTCCTTGTATCCGCTGTTGCCCTGGTTGTCCTCCCAACGGATATATTCTTTAGTGGCTTCCGTAGGATTGGTTTCGGGGCGGTAGTAGGTGATTTCGTAGTTGCGGATGGTTTGTGTGTCGTTGCCGGCTTCGGCGGCTTGCTGAATCCATGATTCTGTTCCGTTGTGCGAGCTTCCGGCTATTTCATACCATGCGTCGTCGGGTTTGCCGTTCTTGTTGGCATCGAAGCTCACTTGTATCACCCCGGGTTCGCTGCTGCCGTATTCCGTTTGTCCGTTGGCATAAAAGGCGTTGCCGAGTACGCGGAAATCACACAGTCCGGCTTTGTTTTCAATCGTATGGTCGAAGCCCACTACGACATATCCGCCGAATCCACCCAGCGAAATCATGCCTTCGCCTTCGCCGCCGATGGCTTCCAGCACTTTCCGGTTCATGTCTTCCTGTGTGTCGCCTTCTTCGTATTCAGGAAGCTGGTTGACGAATTGTCCTACGGCAGGACGGAAGTCAAATACTTGTGTCACGTAAGGTGTCGGAGAATTTCCGGGGGGAGTTGTCGGTTCTTCGTTGTTGCAGCCTGTCAGGCCGAACGACAGGACGGCAAGGCTTGCAAGTGTCAGTGGGCAGTTTACTTTTTTCATTATGATTGCATTTGTGGCCGTGGAAAGGAAAGAAGAAAACTGCACAAGGGCGCAGCGCAAGGCATAGTATGCCATGGGGCTTGCCGGGTTCGGAGCAATCTTACTGCTGCCTGAGGCTGATCAGTGAAATCAATGTCTGTTCTGTGTTGGTTTCAACCGTCTTTTCCACGAGTCCGGTTAATAATAAAAAAACGATGGCAGGTCTTCTGACTGACTCTCGCATCAACGCCTTCCCGGTGTTGCAACCAGTGGCATACTGACTGTCGATGCGTTTTGAATAGAGCTTCACAGCAGCGGGACTGTCCGGGATTTTCACCCGATTCCCTTTTAATCCGTCGGGCCGGAACGGCCTTTTCGGAACCAATCGGCTGCAAAGGTAGTCATTTTTTCGGAAAGTTGTACGTGGAAAAGTGTTTTTGGCCGCTTTGAATTGCTGAATGGCGTTTGAAAGGGTGTGTATCAGAACATTAGGAATGCAGAATCCGTTTTTTGCAAAAATCGTGTGGAAAAGCGGTTGTTGATAACTGTCGACAAGGGATGTCGGATTTATACACATTTTTATCTAATACGCTTGTAGTATGCGCTTTAGGTTGTTAATAACTTTGTTGATAACCTTGTTGACAATAAAAACTCTTTGTGAATAACCAGTTCCGGACGGAACCGCTGTTAGAAAAGTGAAGCCTAATTTGCAAAAGCAAATTAGGCTTCAGTTGGTCGGGGTGAGAAGACTCGAACTTCCGACCTCCACGTCCCGAACGTGGCGCGCTAGCCAACT
>OOAA01000877.1_pt1 | contig 18130 bp, 19 predicted proteins | sample 1671671 | NCBI WGS metagenome assembly OOAA01 (sample SAMN06348180, study PRJEB24527) | human gut metagenome | biome: human gut; feature: ankylosing spondylitis patient; material: feces | host: Homo sapiens | place: China | collected 2015-10 | reverse complement strand
AGGTGTGATTTTTATCTTTGCGATAGATAAATTTTGCTCTGAAATATCGCTTAAATGGCTGTTCTTTTGCTTTTGCTTGTTTTGTGAAAAATTAATGTCTTTAAAAACAAAATCAATTGCTAAATAAAATTTTGGAGGATAATTATGTTACAACAGATTTTTTCAGGCTCGTTTAATTTTTACGATGTTGTAGCCTATCTGGTAGCAGTTTTACTTATTATATTTTTAATTTTGCCGTTTCACGAGTGGGCGCACGCTTTTGTTGCGTATTTACTCGGTGACAAAGAGGCAAAAAGCCGTGGCAGATTAACTCTTAATCCTATAAGCCATATTGATATGGTAGGTGCGCTTGCAATGATATTTGTCGGCTTCGGTTGGGCAAAGCCTGTACCTATCAATCCCAATAACTTTAAAAAACCAAAGCTGGGTATGGCACTTTGCGCTCTTGCAGGTCCTGTGGCAAATCTTCTTGCGGCATATGTAGGTTTGGTTATTTATTATATTTTAGCTTTTGCGTTCCCGTCATTCTTTTATTTGAATGACATAGGACTTATGATAAGAAGTTTTTTTGTTTTTTATGCATCTTGTAATGTCAGTCTTGCGGTATTTAACTTTATTCCGATTCCACCGCTTGACGGTTCAAAGATTTTATTTGCATTCTTGCCTTATAAGGCAATTGCATTTATGACAAAGTATGAAACTATTTTCTCTTTGGCACTTATCTTTTTAATCTTTACGGGCGGTCTTAGTACGGTGCTTGGTTTTGCCACAAATGGAATTTTGAATTTCTTAAGCAATATGGCATTGAGCCCTGTCAGATTTTTTGCAGAATTATTTTAAGAGGTAGAGCTATGGATTCACAGCCGTTGCAATACAGGTTAGAGGCATTTGAAGGTCCACTTGATTTATTGCTTACCCTGATTTCAAAAAACAAAATAGATATTTATGATATACCGATAGCCGAGCTTATTGAACAGTACCTTGAGCAAATTAAGGTTATGCAGGAAAATCAGCTTGACATTGAGTCGGAATTTCTTACGATGGCGTCAAGACTTGTTTATATAAAGTCAGTAATGTTGCTCCCTAAGTATGAAGAAGAAGTTGAAGAACTTAAGAAAGAACTCACGGGACAGCTTATTGAATATGCAATCTGCCGTCAGATAGCCAAGAAATTCAGCGAGATTTACGATTACGACAGCTTTTACAGAGAGGCGTCGCCTGTTGAATATGATCTCACATATAACCGTATTCATCCGAGCGAGGATATAGCAAAGGCATATGTAAGTGCAGTCGGAAGAGGAAAGCGTAAACTTCCGCCGCCGGAATCGGCATTCAGCGTAATTGTGGCACGAAAGTTTGTGTCTGTAAGCAGTCGAATTATTCATGTAATGCGTAAGCTGTGGAAAGGCAGAAGAATAGAGTATCAAGAACTTTTTGACGCCTGCGAAGAAAAGAGCGAACTTGTAGCGACTTTTCTTGCTACACTGGAACTTGTAAAAGGCAAGCGTGTTAGAGTTGACGGTGACGGCGACCACGCAATCGTTTATATGATAGATAACAAGGAGAACAAAAATGTATGATAAAAAAGCGGCAGTCGAGGCAATACTGTTTGCAAACGGTTCGCCGGCAGAGCCTGACAAAATAGCACAGGCAATAGAAATGAAACCATCACAGGCCGAAAAATTAATTTTAGAGCTTATGGATGATTACGAAAAGCAGGAGAGGGGCATAAGAATAATTAAGCTGAATAAATCCTATCAAATGGTATCGGCTAAAAAATTTGCTCCCGAAATCCGTAAAGTTATGGACTTGCGCAGAAATACTCCGCTTTCGCAGGCGGCGCTTGAGGTGCTTGCCGTTGTTGCATACAATCAGCCTGTTACAAAGGCTTTTGTGGAACAGGTCAGAGGTGTAGATTGCAGCGGTGTTCTCGGCAGTCTTACAACAAAGGGACTTGTCGAGGAAAAGGGCAGACTTGAACTTCCGGGCAGACCTTTGCTTTACGGAACAACCGAGAACTTTTTAAGATGTTTTAATCTTGAAAGCATAGAAAATCTCCCTCCGCTTCCCGAAAGTGACAAGACTGATAATTCAGACGAAAAATCCGAAGAAGAAAAGTCAAAAGAAAATAACAACGATGTTGAAAATACCGAAGTTGAGAAATAATTATGGCGTCAAGCAAGGAATATTTGCAGTTTGTTTTAGGACAACTCTCCGATTTGGAAGAAATTACTTATCGTGCTATGATGGGTGAATTTATTATTTACTATCGTGGTAAAATAATAGGCGGAATATATGATGACAGATTACTTGTAAAGCCTGTAAAATCCGCAATCCTATATATTCCGACAGCTGTATATGAGCTGCCGTATGAGGGAGCAAAGGAAATGCTTTTGGTGGATGAAGTTGATAATAAAGATTTTTTGACAGGTTTATTCAATGCAATGTATGACGAATTACCGATGCCAAAGGCGAAAAAGTAGGCAGTATTTATATTAAATCAGTAAGATTAAGTAAAATTGCTTTTAAAATGATAAACTAAACTCGGAGGAGGTTTTGCCTTGCTCTGGCTGTATATACTGCTGGGGATAGTCTTGTTTTTTGCAATAATTCTTGCTGTCCCCATTGAGGTCTGCGTTCAATATAAAAAACAATTCTTTTGCAGACTTCGCATAGGCTTTGTAAAGATTATTCTTTATCCGCCTGTGCCAAAGAAAAAGAAACCCAAAAAGAAGAAAAAAACCGAACAACCTCAAAAGCCTGCTCCTAAAAAAGAGAAAAAACCTAATGATAACTTCTTAAAAGAGTTGGGACTTTCGGGGATTGTAAATCTTTTTATAAGGATTACAGAGCTTGCCGCGGGTGTATTAAAAGACTTTTTTGCACACATAATAATCAAAAGCTTTGCGTTAAGCATAAAAGTCGGAGGAAAAGACGCTGCCGATACGGCTATAAATTACGGCAAGGTTTGCTCGGTTGTCTATCCGCTGACAAGTGCGGTTATAAGTTCAATGAAATATACGCATTACGGTGTGGATATTCTTCCCGACTTTACTGAGGGTGCGGAAACCAAGATTGAGTTTTTTGCGATATTTAAAACAAGAATAGCACATCTTGTTAAAATAGTATTAAAACACGGCTTTAAGGCATTAAAAATGCTTATGGAGCTTAAAAATATAAAAGACAATTAACGATATTTATCGCATACCTGTTTGTGCAGTTATGACGATTATTCAATACAAAGGAGAATTGCTATGGAACATCCTATTGGAAATCTTATGGACACTACTATGGATAAAATCAAGGAAATGGTAGATGTAAATACTATTGTCGGCGAGCCGATTACCGCTCCCGACGGTACGCTCATTATTCCTGTTTCAAAGGTAACATACGGCTTTGCGGCAGGCGGCTCGGATCTTCCTACCAAAAAAGAAAATAAAGATTGCTTTGGCGGCGGCAGCGGCGCAGGCGTTACAATTCAGCCTGTTGCATTTTTAACTGTTTATCAGGGAGAAGTAAGACTTGTTTCCGTTGACAACAACGGCAGTACCGCAGAGGGCATTGTGGGTATGATCCCGGATGTTCTTCAAAAAGTAAAGGGAATGTTCAGCAAGAAGAAAGATGCCGATGATTTCTCGGAAATAACACAGGACGATATAGATATGGTGTAATTTATGGCAAAGCCTTCGCATAAAATTAGTTCGGAGGCGAGCTTATGAAAAAAATACTTTCCGTTATAGTTGTAGTTGTGGTGACATTAACGCAAACCGCACAGATTACGGCATTTGCGCAGGAAACCGACAAGCCGGCAGTAAATGCACAGGCTTGCGTGCTTTATTGTGTTGATGACGGGAAAGTGTATTTTTCTGTAAATGAAAATAAAAAAATGAAACCTGCAAGTACCACAAAGCTGATGACTTCACTCATTACGCTTGAGTATGCCGATTCTGCCGACAAGGTTGTTGCTTTTACCAAGGATATGACAGCCGAGGGCAGTTCGATGTACCTTAAAGTGGGGGAAAAGGTTAAACTCAGTGATTTAGCGGCAGGAATGATGATGGCATCGGGAAATGACGCAGCAAATGCGGCGGCAATTTCTATTGCGGGCAGTGCAGAAAAATTTTCCGAGCTTATGAACAATCGGGCGGCTGTAATAGGAATGAAAAACACACATTTTGTTACACCGAGCGGACTTGATGACGAAAATCATTATTCTACGGCTTACGATATGGCTTTGCTTATGAGCTATGCGCTTGAAAACGAAAGTTTTGCAAAACTGACTTCGCAAAAAAGCGTTACGGTAGAATTCAGCGAACCGCAGTCAAAGAGAACAACCTATACAAACCATAACCGTCTGCTCTCTATGTATGAGTATTGTACGGGCGGAAAAACAGGCTACACAATGGCGGCAGGCAGATGTTTGGTTTCTTCCGCAAAAAAGGACGGACTTACATTTGTTTGCGTTACACTCAATGACAGAAACGATTGGAATGACCACATAGCTCTTTATAATTACGGCTTTTCCAAACTGGCCTGTGTTGAGTGCGATGATTCCGATTATTACCTTGAAATTCCGTGTGCGGGCGGTGATGACGAGAGCATCGGTGTTACGGGTACAAAGGGCAAAAATGTTGTAGTGCCTCTTGACAAGAAAACCAATGTTGTACGAACCGCATATGCCGATAATTTCTTGTATGCACCTGTTAAAGACGGAGATATTGTAGGCAGAATAGAATACACGCTTGACGGCAAAACGCTTGCAAGTACAAATTTAACCGCTGTTGAATACAGCAATACGCAGAATAAAAACAAAAGTATTTGGACTAAGATAAAGGATTTTTTTACATATGGCAAAGAATGAACCAATAAGACTTCAAAAGTTATTATCACAATGCGGTATCGCATCAAGAAGAAAAGCAGAGCAGATGATTATTGACGGTCATGTAAAAGTGAACGGCAAAACCGCTCAACTCGGCGACAAGGTAAGACCGACAGATAAGGTATTTGTAAACGGTAAGCGTGTGCTTACCAACGCAAAGCCGTCTTACCGCTATATTATGCTCAATAAACCGAGAGGATTTATTACTACAATGAGCGATGACAGAGGCAGAAAATGCGTTGCTCAACTTGTGGAAAATGTGGGTACAAGAGTTTACCCTATCGGCAGACTTGACAAAGATTCGGAGGGAATGCTCATTCTCACAAATGACGGTGAGCTGGCAAACAAAATTATGCACCCGAAGAACAGTGTTTATAAAATTTACAGAGTAACAGTCCGTCCGTCTATTGACGAAGATCAGCTTGTTAAGCTTGAAACCGGTATTGAGCTTGACGGAGTAAAGACAGCCCCTGCAATGGTGCATGTGCTTCATCAGGAACCGGGCAGAGTTGTACTCGAAATGATACTTCATGAGGGCAAGAACCGTGAAATCCGCCGTATGTGCGAGGCTGTGGGTCTTGAGGTTGCAAGACTTAAAAGAATACAAATCGGCGGCGTAAAAATGGGTATGCTGAAACAGGGCGATTGGCGTGACCTTACCGAAATTGAGGTAAAAAAACTGCTTTCAAACCCGTTTGTAAACGGAAAACAGCTTATTTAATCCAAAGCCTTAAAAACTTAACTTTTTGGGCAAAAAATCAAATAAAATCACAAGTTAAAATGCACAGTAAATCAGAATGTTTGTGCAAAATCATTGTTGTAAATATTCAAATTTTAAAAATAGCTTTGCTTTTTCCTTGTAGTTTGATAAATATTAGGATATAATGATATATGTGGTAAATTAGTATGCCGACTTATGCTATTTGTCGGTATATTCAATACATTGTATTGGAGGATGTTTAAGATGAGTATTGAAAAAATCAATCAGGCAAAGGCTGAAATCGCATCTACTTCTGCTTATAAAACAATAACAGAATTTTTTGATGCAGACAGCTTTACTGAAATTGATGCTTTTGCAAAGTCCGGCGAAGGTTTTGCAGAGGTTGTTGCAGGCTTTGGTACAGTTGAGGGTATGCCTGTTTACGCTTTCGCACAGAACAGCGACATTTGCGGCGGTGCTATGAGTAAGGCACAGGCTGCAAAGCTTAAAAAGATTTATGATCTTGCACTTAAAACAGGCGCTCCTGTTGTAGGTTTCTATGACAGTGTAGGCGGCAGACTTATGCAGGGCAACGAGCTCCTCGCAGGTTGCGGTCAGGTTCTTAACAGTGCCGCTGCAATTTCAGGTGCTGTTCCGCAGATTTCTGTTGTACTTGGCACTTGCCTTGGTACAAACGCTCTTAACGCAGCAAGTGCAGATTTTGTTATTATGAGTGAAAAGGCACAGCTTTCTCTTGATGTTACAGGCGAGAATGCAAGTGCCGAATACAACGCAGAGCATGGTGTTGCATCTGTTGTTGCAAAGGATTCTGCTGAGGCTGTAGCTAAGGCTAAAGAGCTTGTTCTTTATCTTCCGTCTAACAATCTCAATACTGCTCCGGAGTCATTTGAGGAAGAGCCTGCAGACTGCGACTGCATCGTAGGTTCAACTGTTGACGGCGGCAGTGTTTATAAACTTTTTGACAACTACGGCAAAGACGCTAAAGTCAGACTTGCCCGTCTTGGCGGTTCGGTAGTTGGTATTGTAAAGACAAACGGCGGTGTGCTTTCATGTTCCGCAACAACAAAGATTGCAAAATTTGTTCGTTTCTGCGACGCTTTCTCACTTCCGATACTTACATTTGTTGACTGTAAGGGCTTTGAGTCAATTAAGTCAGCTGCAAAGGCTGCTTCGGCTTATGCAGAGGCTACTACAGTTAAGATTTCCGTAGTTTACGGTCAGGCTGTCGGTTCAGGTTACATTGCACTTGCAGGTACAGGCGCAAACGCAGATATGGTTTACGCACTTCCGCAGGCTGTTATTTCTCCTGTAAATGTTGAGGCTGCGGCATTTATTCTTGCAGCTGACGCTATGAATGTTCCTGTTGTAGAGCAGAAGGCAGTTGCCGAAAAGTTTGCGGCAGAAAATCTCTCTGCTTTCAACGCAGCACAGAACGGCTATGTTGACGGTATTGTTGAACAGCAGGATTTAAGAAAAGCTCTTATTTCCGCTCTTGATATGCTTGCAGGCAAGAGAGTTCCTACAGTTGCTAAGAAACATTCAACAATCTGATAAATATGTTTGTTTAAATAAAGGGGATATTTAAAATGAAAAATTTAAGAATTACAGTAAACGGTACAGCATACGATGTTCAGGTTGAAGAGCTCGGCGGTTCTTCAGCTCCTGTTGCAGCAGCTCCTGCTCCGGCAGCAGCACCCGCACCTGCAGCTAAGCCGGCAGCTCCTGCAGGCGCAGCAGGTTCAGTAGTAGTATCAGCTCCTATGCCGGGTACAGTTGTTAATGTTGTTGTTTCAGCCGGTCAGTCAGTTAAAGCCGGTGACGACCTCGTATTTATTGAGGCTATGAAGATGGAAACTCCTGTAAAGGCTCCTCAGGACGGTGTAGTTGCAACTGTTGATGTTGCTAAGGGTGAGTCTGTAGATTCAGGTAAAACACTTGTTACTCTTAACTAATAACTGACGAAAGGGATGTCCGAAATGGCAAAGAAAATTAGAGTTACCGAAACTGCCCTGCGTGACGCACATCAGTCACTTATTGCTACAAGAATGACAACAGAGGATATGCTCCCTATTCTTGATAAGCTCGACAAAATCGGTTATTATTCACTTGAGTGCTGGGGCGGCGCAACATATGACGCTTGTCTTCGTTTCTTAAATGAAGACCCATGGGCAAGACTTCGTACAATTCGTGAGCATTGTCCGAATACAAAGCTGCAGATGCTTTTCAGAGGTCAGAATATGCTCGGTTACCGTCACTATGCCGATGACTGCGTAGAGTACCTCGTTCAGCGTTCGGTTGCTAACGGTATTGATATTATCAGAATTTTTGACGCTCTTAACGATATTAAGAACCTCAAGACAGCTATCAATGCTGCAAAGAGAGAAAACGGCAAGGCTGAAGCACAGGTAGCTATCAGCTACACAACAGGTCCTGTTTTCACAGATGAATACTATGTAGAGTATGCAAAGAGAATTGCCGATGCAGGCGCAGATTCTATCTGCATTAAGGATATGGCTGCTTTGCTTACACCAACAGCTACAGAGAGCCTTGTAAAGGCTATTAAGTCTGCTGTTGATCTTCCTATTCAGCTCCACACACACTACACATCAGGTCTTGCATCAATGTGTCTTTTAAAGGGTGTTGAGGCAGGCGCTGACGGTATTGATACTGCTATCAGCCCACTTGCACTCGGTACTTCACATGCTCCTACAGAGTCAATGGTTGCCGCTTTTGCAGGCACACCGTATGATACAGGTCTTGACATTAAGCAGCTTGCTGAAATTCGTGCTTACTTTATGACTCTTCGTGAGAAATACTTTAAGAACGGTCTTCTTGATCAGAAGATGCTTGCTACAGATGCTAAGGCTCTTATCTATCAGGTTCCGGGCGGTATGCTTTCTAACCTTCTTTCACAGCTTAAGCAGGCAGGCAAAGAAGACAAGCTTACAGAGGTACTTGAGGAAGTTCCGAGAGTTCGTAAAGATGCAGGTTACCCACCGCTCGTTACTCCTACATCACAGATTGTTGGTACACAGGCTGTATTCAATGTAATTACAGGTGAGAGATACAAGATGTGTACAAACGAGTTTAAGGGTCTTGTTGCAGGCGAGTACGGCACAACACCAATGCCGATTGATCCTGCATTCCAGAAGAAGATTTGCGGCGATAAGAAGATTATTACTTGCCGTCCTGCAGATTTACTTGAGCCGGAGCTTGATAAGCTCAGAGGTGAGATTTCACAGTGGATTGAGCAGGAAGAGGATGTTCTTTCATACGCTCAGTTCCCGAAGGTTGCTCTCGACTTCTTTGAGAAGAGAAGAAATGCCGAAGTTGGCATTAACGGCGACAAGCTCGACAAGAAAAATATGGTTCATCCTGTTTGATAATTTAATCAAATTAGTTACTCCCTTCGTATTTACGGAGGGAGTTTTTGTATATGATTTTGTTTAGTCTAAATAACTAACAATTTAATCGAAAGATTGTACAATAATACACTTGCTTGATATTTAATGATATAGTACAATAATCGTAAGAAATACGACTTATGTTTTAAAGGAGGCTATATTATGAAAAAACTTATAAGCGGTATTATGGCAATAGCAATTTTGGCAAGTGCTGTTCTTTGCGGCACAACAACAGCATTTGCGGCTGATACGGGAAACTCAGCCGTTGGTGATGTAGATATGTGGAATCACGATTTTAAAAATAAGTTAACAGGAGAACTTATGTGGGCGATTGATGATATTGCGGATACAGATACGGTTGCGGTTAAAATTAATTTAACTTCATATTGTGAAGATATATATACATTTGCAGATAAAAACGATCGCTTAGATGAGATTATTGTAAATGAAGACGGCGGAAAGACTTATAGTGATGAATTATTGCGTGATTATGAGGAATATAAAAATAATATAAGAAGTCAGAAGCCCGATGATAAAAAGAAAATTATTGATGAAAAATATTCAGTATCAGAAATAAAATATTTTTCCGCAACTGAATGTTTGTTCTGCATTTCAACCAAAGAACAGATATTAAACCTTGGTGATGCCGATATAAAGGTATCTATTGATCTTGCAGATAAAGACTACTACAGTGTTGATACCAAAATTACATGGGATGAATTTTTTAAGATTGAAAAACAGACAAGAGAATATATTGAACAAACTTTAGCTTACCCTTGCCCTGAAAGCGATTATGATATTTATTATTTTAAATTATCTGCAATAAGCGAAGAAGTTAAATTTGATTATATTTTAGTTGAGGATCATTATTCATCAAACAATAATATTAAATCTTTAAAAACAGGAAATTTTGTATATCCCATTTATGAAGATTCACCTGCAGGCAGTTATTATTATGCTGATAATAAAGTACAAAATGCTGTTGAATTATACAATAACGGTGTTATTGATATTAATACTTTATATGATCTTAATGCCAGATATTGCGGCGATCTTAATGCCGATAAGTCAACAAATATAAATGATGTTACAAATTTGCAGATGTATCTTAGCGGTTCTCTTTTTGTCGAAGAAGATTCAATATTTGATGAAAACAGATATAAAATTTATTGTGACTTAAACGACGACGGAAAAATTGATGTAAACGATGTTACTGTTCTTCAAAAGTATATTTCAATGACAGTATAATGTTCTTTAAAAATTAGGAATTATGAATACTTAGTCAGGCAATTATAAAAGATTGGCAAAACAATTTACTAAGCCATAATTTATTCACAACTATCTAAAAACAATAAAACTAAAGGTTGAAAGAATTGGTAATACTCCAATTTTTTCAACCTTTTTAAGTTATACAATAGCCGCACAAAGCGCTGCACAGCATATGTTTTTGCAGCCTGCTTTTTTAAGAACCTTACAACATTCTCCGAGTGTGTTGCCCGTAGTAATAATATCGTCAATTATAAGAATATTCTTGTCAGCCACTGCTTGACTGTCAATTACACGGTACACACCTTGAACATTGCTTTCTCGTTCTTTTCCTTTAAGCGTATGTTGAGCTTTATTTTTCTTATGCTTTTCAACAAGTTCTGCATACGGAATGTTAAAAATTTCCGCACATTCTTTTGCAAGAAGTTCCGATTGATTATATCCCCGTTCACGCATATTTTTATAATACATCGGTACGGCGGTAATAATGTCAAAACAGCCGACACCGTATTTTGCGATTATTTCATTAGCCAAAGGTATGGCAAGTTGGCGGGAATATGACGGATTTTCATAAAATTTAAAGTTTTTTACACCGCTTGCAAATATACCGTCATATTTAAACGGCGCTATTGTTTTGTATCCTCCGACAGCGTAAGTTTCATAGCCTTTTTGCGGAAATTTACTCTTACATTCTTTACAGGCGTAGTCATTCCTGTCAATAACTTTTTCGCAGTACGGGCACTTTACGGTGAAAATTATGTCCTGCAAAAACATCATTGCTCTTTTAATATAACTGTTCATCACGCAGTAAAAATTCCTTTAATCCGCTGTATCTTTTTGTACGGCGGTTATTTTGTACCATATATTCTACCGTTTTTGGATTTCCGACAAGCACAAGCGTTTTCTTTGCTCGTGTAACGGCTGTATAAAGTAAATTTCTGTAATAAAGTTGAGGAGGCCCTTGAAACATAGGTATAATTACGCAGTCAAATTCGTTACCCTGACTTTTATGTACAGTGACCGCATATGCAAAGTCAAGATCGGTTGCGTATTCATAAGTGTATTTGGCTGTCTTGTCGTCAAAAATAACTATAAGCGTACGGCTTTTGCGGTCGATAGAATCAATAATTCCTATGTCGCCGTTAAAAATTCCAGAACCCTGCTCTCCATCATCTCTTATCCAGGTTATATCGTAGTTGTTTTTTATCTGCATTACCTTGTCGCCAATTCTGAATGTTTTTGATGCAATTTCAATTTCAGCTTTATCGGCTGATTTTGGATTAAGAGCCTTTTGAAGTCTGAAATTCATTTCGGCAGTGCCAAGTTCACCTTTCTTTGATGGGCAAAGCACCTGAATATTGTCAAATGCAGAGTAACTGTAAGCCTTTGGTAATCTTTGTGTGCAAAGGTCAACGATTACTTGAGAAATTTCGGTTTTGTTATTCCTTAATAAAAAGAAAAAGTCTTTATCTGATGCATTGAGAACGGGCATTTCGCCGTTGACTATTTTATGTGCGTTTGTAACAATAAGACTTTTCTGTGCCTGACGGAAAATTTCGTTTAACCTTACAACCGGTACAATTCCGCAGTCGGTAAGGTCGCCGAGTATGTTGCCCGGCCCTACGGACGGCAACTGGTTAGAGTCGCCGACAAGTATAAGGCGGCAACCGATAGGCAAGGCTTTCATAACGCTTTCAAAAATAAAGGTGTCAACCATAGAAACCTCATCAACTATGAGGGCGTCACATTTAAGCTGATTGCGTTCGTTTTTATTAAAAATAGGTTTATCGTGCTTGTCCCAGCTTACTTCAAGCAGACGATGAATAGTTTTTGCCTCAACTCCCGTTAAAGCACTCATTCGTTGAGCCGCTCTTCCTGTCGGTGCGGCAAGCAAAACTTTTTTGCCGTTGTTTTGCAATATTTTAATAATAGCGTTTAATGTTGTGGTTTTACCTGTGCCCGGACCGCCTGTCAGCACAAGCATACCTTTTGTTAGTGCCTGTGTGATTGCCTCTTTTTGCAGTGCGGCATATTCTATTCCGTCATTTTTTTCGCATTTTTCAATTTCGATGTCAATATTTTTAATTTGTTCAGCCGCAAACCCAAGCAGCATTTTCACTCTTGAGGCTATATAAAGTTCACAAAGATGGGTGTTAGGAGAAAAAATAAATTCTTTATCGTTTACATTGTCTTTGATAAGCGAGCGGTCGAAAATCATTTCCTGCATTGTTGAAGCAATAAGTGCTATGTCAACTTTCAGAAAATCTGCGGCTTTTTTGCAGAGAACCTCAAAAGGCAAACAGGTATGACCGTTGCCTTCGTTATGTATTAAAATATAAGCAATTCCGGCACGAAGTCGCTCTGTGCTCTGCTCGTCAAAATCACGCTTTTTTGCAATAAAGTCGGCAGTCTGAAAACTTATGCCGAACTCTCCGTTGCAAAGTATGTACGGGTTTTCTTTAATTTGTTCAATAGCGGAAGTTCCGAGCTCTGTGAAAATTTTAACAGCCGCAGCATTGCCTATTCCGTATTCGCCGAGGAATAATATAAGCGAGCGGATACCCGTGCTTTGCTTTAGCTGCAGAGAAAAATCTTCTGCCTTTGATTTTGAAATTCCCTTGAGCATTGCTACTCTTTCGGGTTCGTTTTCCATAACATCAAGAGTTTTTTCGCCAAATTCAGATACAAGCCTTTGTGCGGTTGTTGCGCCTATTCCACGGATTGCACCGGAAGAAAGGTAACGCAGAATCCCTGCTGTACCGCTCGGACGGCAAAGCTCACAGACCTGGGCAGAGAATTGCCTGCCGTAATTAGGATGTTCCTTATAATTGCCTGTGAGCTTTAAAAGGTCGCCCTGATGTACCCTTGGCATAATGCCGACAGCTGTTATATAGTCGTCATCGTCCGATATTTCAACAACGGTATAACCGTTTTCCTCATTTCTGTAAACTACGCTTTCAACATAGCCTTCAAGCTGTAAAAGTGTATTGTCATCCATAAAAACATACCTGTTTCCTTAAAAAATACAGCGGTATTTTGCCACAATTATAATTATTATAGCACTGTTTTTTTGCTTTAACAATACACCTTGCGATTATTCGTTTAAAAGATGTATAAGTTCAGTCTTTTTTATCATACGAATAAATCCGTATTCTTTGCACAAGGCTTTACAAATGTTTTCGGTTTCTTCGTCCATATCGCAGTCAAGGCAAAGTATGCAGTCTTTACCGCCACGACAAAACCATCTTAATCTTGACGCCGCACCTCGCAATATAAATTCGGCATTTTGATTTTCTCCTTCAAGCGGAGTAACAATAATGATTGAGCAATTATTTTTGTTTTTATAAAGGAAATATGTAATTTCCCTTACGCAGTATATTATTCCCATAACCGCAAAAATAATCAGTATGGCAGTTGAAATTGCTGTCATAAAATCACCTCAATATATTTTATTATTAAGTGTGAATTTGGTGAGGTATATTTACTGTTGTTTTGCAGACAATAAGAGGGCGAACAGAACTGCAACGGCGCAGTGTTCGCTAATAATGTATGAGGTGATTTACAATGATGAACAACTCCTATGTAAACCGTAGTATTAAATGCACCGTAAATAACTGTTCTCATAACAACGAGGCAGAACACTACTGCTCACTTGAAACAATTAAGGTTGGTACACATGAATCAAACCCAACAGTATGTCAGTGCACAGACTGTCAGAGTTTTGAGTTAAAACAGGGTTGCGGTTGTAAGTAATCTTGCGGTAAAGCAAAAAGCTGTATCCCTTTGCGGGGTACAGCTTTTACTTATATACCGAGAATTATTATGCAATACAGCTTTTTAACAATCGGCATTTTACCGATTGTTTTATTTCTGAATGTTAATACATAATTAAGAACAATTTTATATTCTTCATCAGAAATATTGTGCGTGGAAAACTTTGCTTTGGTACAGATATTTTCAATTTTTTTCGGTATTCTGACTTTTGAATGAACGGAAAGTTTATTTAAATATCTGTAAATGCAGATTACTCTTGATTTATAATCTTTGTGAGTAAAACTGTATTTTCTGTAATACCGTATTAAAATAATTCTTAAGATTTCCAAAGCTATAATCAGTAAAATAATTATAACAATTATGGCAGGTGTTGAAATTTTTGCCTTTACTTCTGTTTTTACAGGCTTAGTATTTTGTGCCTGTGTAGTAGGCTGAACGGTAGGAGAGGTTGTCTGTGCCTGCGTTGTTGTTTGCACTGATTCGGTAGCTTGCGGCACTTCAAAATCAGATGATGTAGCGTCAAGAGGAATCCAGCCGATTCGTTCGTCAAAGTATTCCACCCAAGCATGGGCATTGTCTGAGGTGACAATAGCTTTACCGTCAACAACATCGGCGCAATACCCTGTTACATATCTTGCGGGAACGCCTAAGGCTCTTAACATTACGGCGGCGGCATTTGCAAAATGCATACAATAACCTGTTTCGGCATCGTTTAAAAACCATTCTGCAACATCTCTGCCATCGGGTACTTTTTGTGTATTGAGAGAATACGATGCGGAATGTGAAACAAAGTCCTTAACCGCCGCAACCGTTTGAGAAATATCACTCTTGGATAAATCTTTAATATTGTTGCGCTCGGCAATTTCAAGCATTGCCTGTTTGGTATCGTTTGGCAGAGATAAATAGCATTGTGCAAAATCATCGTATTTTGAGGTGCCACTTATTTCTATTCGTGAAAAGTCGTTAATATTTTCCTCGGAATACGGTATAACAAACATAGTGTAGTTTGTTGCCTTGTCGGTGTTTGCTATGAACACATCGCATACAGGCGAAAAATTGTTGTTGATATAATTAAGATAATAGGGTGTGTAAATAACATTTTCTTTGTTTACGGTGTCAATGGTTACGGTTTCTGCCTCTTCGAAATACTGCGTCATAATAGTCATAATAAAGGATTGATAATCCTGCGGATAGTTGTCTGCCTGCTCATCGGTAAGTACAGACCATTTGTTGTTTTCGTAATTTGCATATGCCATACTCTTAAGGTAAATTCTGCCGTCTGTACTTGATGTGACAGTCATAACCTTTTTCCCTGTTTGAGTAAGTGCGCCTGCATTTGAAAAATCTACTTCGGAGCTGACATTATTTCCTACTTCGGCAAGAGCGGATGAGATTTTGCCGCTGCCGTTGTAAGTTTTCATTCCCGTGAGAGTTTGTACTGTATTCAGCATATTGTCCTGCCACTTCGGTCTTTCGTAATCGGCAACCGGATTTATTACAGCCAAAACAGTAATGAGTACAGCCAAAATAACGGCACAAACCGCAGTTATTACACCGCTGTGTGCATAGTTTAATTGTCTTGTCTGCGATGAAAAGTAAAGCGCAAACAGAACTGTAAATATTATAAGCAGCGGTACAAGGTCGGGCAAAGTGTTTACAAGTACAAAGCAGGGTACAAGTAACGCAATGCTCAAAAGTCCTGCAATTTTGATTGATTTAATTCGTGATATTAAGAAAGAAAACAATCCGTTCAGAATTAATGACAGCAAAACAAAGAATCCTGTAGCGTCGTTCGCTATATAACTTGCAAATTTGATGTTGCTGTAAACAGAAAGATAAACCGAATACAGTTCAAGCAGTTTGTTAATTGTGTAGTTTGCCTGTGCAAAAATACTCTCATTTGCAAAGACAAATACCAAAAATGCCACAAAAGCGATTACTGTCATACATAAAGCGTATTTCAAATTGTTTTTTACAAAGGCTGACAGCAGGCTGAAAACAATACAGCCGCCATAATCAGTACCGAAGCTTCGAGTTTAACCGAAAATGCGCTTGCATAGCAGAGTATGGGGCAGACCGACAAAAGAACTACGCATATACCGTCTGACAGAGTGGAAAGCAAATATTTTTTCATTTTGCCACCTCCTCGGAGTCGGCAAAAATACTGTGAATTTCTGCATTTGAAGTATCTGCGTTACCGAGATTTTGCCGTGTGTAAATTGCTTTATATATGGAATAAATATTTGTTTGAGGGGTAAGGGGATATGCACCTGCATTTTTGGTAGTACACACCGTACACGGAATTTCATTTTTTATTGCGTTCTTGCAAACGCCTGCAAATTTCGCCAAAACTTTATTGTTGTTTTCGGGGTTGTCGCCAAGCATAAGCATAATTTTAAAATTCTTGTAAATCGGCAGGCTCGGTTCTCGAACCATTAAATCATCATTTTTGGCAGATAATTTCCAGTGAACATTACGCAGATTGTCGCCGTCACGGTATTCCCTGATTTCGTAATCATCAGAAAATCCGCCTCCGGCTTTCTTTTTGTATCCTATAATGGCTTGTTTGCCCGTCAGGACTTCTTCGCTGCAATTTGCGGTTTTAGGAATTACAAGTATTTCTGCCGCGGTATTAAACCTTACTGGAATAAAAAAGATTCCGAGCATATCGTAAATCTTAAGCCATCTTGTTTGTATTTCGACTAATCCGCAATCTTTGCCAATTTTTGAAAGCGGAATATTTACGGGCTTATTTATCATTCCGCTGTATTTAAACGCTGTTTTTTTCGATTTGCCGCAAAAACTGTTCTTTGAGTAAACAAGTACTTTAAACAAAGGGCAGAAAAGACCGTTGCGGTTGTTTGCTGCAAGATTAATTACAACATCATCGCCTGCATAAATGACCTTGGAAGCATAAAGAGAAAAACCTTTGACGGCAGAATAAATCATAAACGGCAGACTGCATAACAATGAAAGAACAGGCAGACAAAGTACAACAATCAGCAGAAAATTGGAAAACCAGGCATAATAAAAAACCGCAAACGAAAATGATATTGCAAGAACCGCAATATATATAAGTATGTTCTTTATCATTTTTCCCTCACTAAATTTTGGGTTGTCTTGTTGTTCTCAAAATCTCATTAAGAGCTTTTGTAACGCTGATTTTTTTAGCGTTTGCCTCTGCGCTCAAAATAACACGATGACTTATGGTAGCAACAAAAATATTTTGAATGTCACGGGGAACAATGTAATCTCTGTCGTCCGCAAATGCCGCCGCCTTTGCCATATCTTTAAGTGAAAGTGCGGCTCTTGGACTTGCACCTCTTTCAAAAAGGCTGTTCTGTCTGGTGGCTGTTACGAGCATCACAATGTATTTTGCCATATCTTCGCTTACAAAAACTTCTTTTACATTGTTTTGCATATTAATAAGTTCTTCAACAGTAACTGCTTGTTTTACCTTATCAAGAGGGTTTTGCCGACTGCGGTTAATAAGCATTTGACATTCAGCCTCAAAATTAGGGTATCCCATTGAAATTCTTACTGTAAAGCGGTCGGTTTGAGAGTCAGGCAAAAGTTGTGTACCCGATGCACCGACAGGGTTTTGGGTTGCAATTACGGAAAAAGGATTTTCAAGCTGATAACTGTGTCCGTCAACGGTAACTTGCCTTTCTTCCATTGCCTCAAGCAAAGCCGCTTGAGTACGGCTTGATGTACGGTTAAGCTCATCCGCCAAAAACAAATTACAGAAAATAGCTCCTTTGTTAAAATGCATTTTTCCGCTTTCTTTGTTAAAAGAAGAAAATCCCGTTATGTCTGACGGCAGAGTATCGGGAGTAAACTGTATTCTGCCGTACTTCAGTCCGAGAGCCTTTGAAAAAGCAAGAGCCATAGTGGTTTTGCCGACGCCCGGTATATCCTCTATAAGAATATTGCCGTTTGCGAGCAGAGCAAGCATTGTAATAATAATTTCCCTGTCTTTGCCGTTAATAACTTTTCTAACTTCATTTAAAACAGATTTAAATTCATTCATATTTTCACCATAATTTCTACTTTTTTAGATTAATTTATAAATAAAATATGTGTTTT
>OOAA01000866.1_pt1 | contig 18362 bp, 19 predicted proteins | sample 1671671 | NCBI WGS metagenome assembly OOAA01 (sample SAMN06348180, study PRJEB24527) | human gut metagenome | biome: human gut; feature: ankylosing spondylitis patient; material: feces | host: Homo sapiens | place: China | collected 2015-10 | reverse complement strand
GCAGGCCGAGACCGTGAACCACGACTATCAGACTGCGAAGGAAAACCTTGCCGGCGCGCAGCGCGAGCTCGAGCAGCTCTATGCGGCGTCGGAAAACATCGCACAGAAAATGCGCGAGAAGGATCTGGAGTCTGAGCGCACGCGCGAGCAGATCTCCGAGGCAGAGAGCGCTGCGGCCGAGTGCGAGAGCGCCGCGGCCGTCGTGCGCACGAACCTGCAAAACAGCGCCGACAGCATCGCGCGCCTGCGCGTGGAGGTATCCGAGCAGACTGACCGTGCGGACGCTCTGCAGGCACAGATCGACGCGCAGCAGCGCCGCCTGCAGGGGGGCGGAGAACTGCTTTTTTGCGGCAAACTGCTCCGCTTCCTCCGCGCTGACAGCAAGTGCGGCGACCTTGATGGTCTTCTCGCTGGCCTTCTGCGTGAGCGAAGCGTCTGCGCGCAGCAGCCGGCGCTTGCGCAGCGCCTGCACAGCGGCGTCGAACGCCTGCGGCGATTCAAACTGCTGCCGGAGCGTCCGCTCCGGCGCGCTGCCGCCAAGATCGGTCAGCAGCTGCACGAGCCTTGCCGCGCCGGAATTCGCCATGCCGGGCGGCAGCTTGTCCTGCGCGCCGGATACAAACATCAGCGTCCGCTTTTCATCGAACCATAACCCGGCGGGAAGGATGGCCTTGACCGCGTCATAAAACGTGCAGAAATAGCGCTCCTTCATAAACGCGGCAAGGCGGAGCTGTCCGCCGGTAAGGATCGACGCGTCGTCCAGCATCTGCTCGACGGCCTTCAGTCCGGCAGCGACTCCCTCCTGCACGGATAAAACAATGCCCTCCGTCCGCCGGTTGCCGTGCCCGAACGGCACAAGCACCCGCATCCCGGCTGCCAGCGGCATATCCTCCGGCACACGGTAGGAATAGGGCCTGTCAATGGCATAAACCGCCGCCGCAACAGCCAGCTGTGCAACTCTGGGCATGACCTGTTCCTCCTTTGTCTGGTGAAAGTTTGGACGCGCTTATGTCTCCGACGGCCCTGTCTTTTCTCTTGCAAGAGAAAAGACAGGGGAGAAAAGAGTGCTTGGACGCGTTTGGTGCATCCTGCGCGTGCAGTTTAGGGTGTATCTGAAAACTCCCAATGTGACCGGCAGCGAGAAATTTTTGCGCTGAGCAAGACATTTTTTCGCAGGAATACTGACGTATTTCAAGGAAAAATGGTGCAGCGCAGCGTGAAAAGATCCGCTGTCCGGGTGCGTTGGGAGTTTTCAGATACACCCTAGGCAAGCACTTGTTTTACAGTCTCTGCGAACACACATACTCACCTTACGGGCGCTTTGGTACGCGCCGCCTGTTACGGTACACCAAGATTGATAGCAGTTGCCTTTGAATGGCTGCGGTGAAAACGCTTTGTGTTCGAAACTTGCCGGGCAGTGCGGATACACCCTAAGCCTCTGTAGGGGCGGACGACTCTGTCCGCCCACAGAAAGCAGTGTTTTTCGGGAATCTACGGCGGATTCGCAATTTCCAAGAGGGCCGATGTGGGCATCGGCCCCTACAATGGTGCGCGCGTTCAGAACACCACCCGGATCAGAATCATATACACGATCGTACCGCCTGCGATGGACAGGAGCATACTGACGGCGACGAATTCCAGACTGCCGCCATAGATCACGGCGCTCATGACCATCGGATACCAGAAGGCAAAGCCGGATGTGCTCATCTGAATGCCGTAGGCCATCGCGAGGAACCAGAAGCCTGCGAAGATCGGCACGGTATAGGGAGACGCCGCGCGCAGCGCGGCGAGCTTGCTGTTTCTCATGACGTTGAATGCTTACTCCAATTCGTTGATCTTGTTTTGCAGGGATTCATAGAACCGGCCCAGATGCACGCCGTCGACAAGCCGGTGGTTGACCTCAATGGAAAGGCCCAGCGTTTCGCGGCCGTTTTCCTGCCGGATGTATTTGCCCCAGGTGATGCGCGGGATGGCGTCGTCTATGTCGACCTGCCGCTCATTTGTACAGCAGGTGAGATCGAACCACGGAAGACACGAGATATAGATCAGATCATCCGTTTCAGAGGACGGCTCCAAAAACGAGGTCTGCGCTTCGCTCCGCTCTTTCGCGGCGCGGCAGAAGTCCGCCAGCGTACCTTCACACGGACACGTGATGATCTGGAACTGCTCGCTGCCCTTTTTCAGCTCTGTAAAGCTCGGGGTGCGTTTGTCCAGCAGAAAAACGCTGTCGTCGCGGATGGTATAGCGCAGGTTCTCGACCTCGTTGACCGCCTGCGTGACGAGATACGTCATGACGTAATAGAAGGACAGACCATGCGTCTTGGTATACGTATGCAGCTGCGTCACGTCCACGCGGAAGCAGACGCTGTAGAACGGCTGATCGAGCACGGAGAAGAAGGAAAAAATATCCTTTCGCGGCCAGCTGGGCAGATCGATTTTCTGACAGGAAGCAGACATAAGGAACCCTCCCGATTTTGATGGAATTAGTCTATCAGATTTATAGGCAAATGAAAAGGCCTGAAAATACACAAAAAACGGACGCAGTCACCGCGTCCGTTTGAAATATTATTTGTTTTTCAGCAGATCACGGATCTCCGTCAGGAGCTGCTCTTCCTTTGTGGGTTCCGGTTCCTTCTCAGGCTCCGGCGCGGCGGGCTTTTCCAGCTTCGCCTTTGCCATATTCATGGCCTTGACGACCAGAAATACGACGAACGCAATGAGCAGGAAATCGATGATCGTGGTCAGAAACGTCCCCAGACCCAGCACAACGGCCTCGGACACGACCGTTTCACCGTCCATGACGGCGGGCTTGAGCGTGATATTGAGCGTCGCCAGATCTACGCCGCCGATCAGACAGCCGATGAGCGGCATAATGATATCCGCGACAAGACTTGCACTGATCTTGCCGAACGCCGTCGCGATCACAACGCCGATGGCCATATCCATCACGTTGCCGCGCGAGATAAAGGTCTTGAATTCATTCAGAAATTTCTTCATCTGGTATGCCCCTCTATTTCTTGATTTGGTTGGTCATGCCTCCGGCGGCCCTATCTTTTCTCTCGCAAGAGAAAAGATAGGGGAGAAAAGAGTGCTTGGACGCGGTTGGTGCATCCTGCGGGTGCAATTTAGGTAAGAACAAAATTTTCAGTCGTTACGAACACACATACTCACCTTACGGGCGCTATGGTACGCGCCGCCTGTTACGGTGCATCAGATTTACAAGTGGCTGCCTTTGAACGGCTGCGGTAGATCAGCTTTGCGTTCAGAATTTGCGGGACAGTACGGATTCGCCGGAGTCCTGTAGGGGCCGATGCCCACATCGGCCCGCTGGGAAGTTACGAATTCGCCGAAGATTTCCGTAAAAAGCGGTATATTCTGCGGGCGGACAGAGTCGTCCGCCCCTACGGGGAAGAGCGAGTGTCGTTGTAGGGGCCGACGACTCTGTCGGCCCAATGGGAAGTTGCGAAGTCGCCGCAGATTTTCATAAAAAATGGTGCGTTCTGCCGGTCGATGTGTACCGGCAAGCGGCAGACCCACATCCGTAGCGCTCCTTCGTCGCGAACGGCTGTGACCGGCATCGACCCCTACAACTGGCGAGATCAGTGCTTCGGAACCAAAACTTCCTTGCCGCCCATATACGGCTGGAGGCACTTCGGGATGGTGACGGTGCCGTCCTTCTGGAGGTGGTTTTCAAGGAAGGCGATGAGCATACGCGGGGGTGCAACGCAGGTGTTGTTGAGCGTGTGGGCCAGATACATCTTGCCGTCCGCGCCCTTGACGCGGATGCCGAGACGGCGGGCCTGTGCGTCGCCGAGATTCGAGCAGGAGCAGACCTCGAAATATTTCTGCTGGCGCGGGCTCCACGCCTCAATGTCGCAGGATTTGACCTTCAGATCGGCCAGATCGCCGGAGCAGCATTCGAGCTGACGAACGGGAATCTCCATATTGCGGAACAGCTCAACCGAATAGCTCCAGAGCTTGTTGTACCAGTCCATGGATTCCTCCGGACGGCAGACGACGATCATTTCCTGCTTTTCAAACTGGTGGATGCGGTACACGCCGCGCTCCTCCAGACCGTGGCTGCCGACCTCCTTGCGGAAGCAGGGGGAATAGCTCGTGAGGGTCAGGGGGAGTTTTGCCTCCGGGATGATCTGGTCGATAAAGCGGCCAATCATGGTGTGCTCGCTCGTGCCGATGAGATAGAGGTCCTCGCCCTCGATTTTGTACATCATCGCTTCCATCTCCGGGAAGGACATGACGCCCTTGACGACGTTGCCGTGCATCATGAACGGCGGGATGACATACGTAAAGCCCTTCTGGTCGATCATGAAGTCGCGTGCGTAGGCCAAAACCGCCTCATGCAGGCGGGCGATGTCGCCCAGCAGATAGTAAAAGCCCATACCGGCCACGCGGCCCGCGGAATCCTTGTCGATGCCGTCAAAGGACTGCATGATGTCGACGTGATGGGGAATCTCAAAATCGGGTACAACGGGATCGCCGAAGCGCTGTACCTCGACATTGCAGCTGTCGTCCGGGCCGATGGGGACGGAGGGGTCGATGATGTTCGGGATCACGTACATGATCTCACGCAGCTTGTCCTCGGCCTCGGTCTGCTTCTTTTCAAGCTCCGCGCGGCGCTCGTCGTCGGCCTTGACCTTGGCGTTGTTTTCATCAATCTGCTTCTGCAGTTCCGCTTTCTGCGCCTCATCCGCTTTTTTCAGCTGGCCATAAAGCGGACCGTTTGCCTTCGACAGCTTATTGCGGGCGGCCTTCAGCTGCTCGCATTCCTGCTGCGCCGCACGCTTCTCCGCGTCGAGCCGGATGGCCTCGTCTACGAGCGGCAGCTTTGCATCCTGAAACTTTTTCCGGATATTTTCGCGGACTGCGTCCGGATTTTCCCGTAAAAATTTAATATCGATCATGGTGTTCTTTTCCTCCTGTTATTCTCCGCCAAGCGCCTTATATTCCTCCAGCGCGGTCTGGCCCAGATAATCCTTCAACCGTTCAAGCGTCTGCATGGCGCGGGAGAACGTGACGTTTCCTTCGCGCGTTTCGCAGGCCTTTGCCTCCAGCAGTGCTTCATACGCTTCCTTCGTCCGGTCAAGCTCGGTGCGCAGGGATTTGATCATTTCATTTTCCGCCGCCTGCGTGTTTTCCTCGGCCTGCGATGCCTCGTCCAGCTTCTGCGTCAGCTCGTCGATCTTCGCCTGCAATTCTTCATTTTCCTTTTCCAGCGCGATCTTCTCGTCCTGTAGGGCGCGGTTCTCATTCTGAAGCGCTTCGGCGTTGGAAAGCGCGCTTGTGCTGGCGGCGTTCAGCTCGGAAATCTTTGCTTTAGACGAGTGCGTCTGCAAAATCAGCGAGATCAGAACCAGAATGAACGCGGCGCAGAACAGAACGGCCATGTACCGCAGCAGCGCGGATTTGCGCTTCTCACTCAGCGGCTTTCCGGTTTCCGGGGCAGCCTGCTCCGGCTGCGGGGTTTTCTTTTCGTCCATCAGTGTTGCTCCTTTTTGCGGATGGTGTGCAGCGCGTCGTACAGCTGCTGCAGATCGTCCTGCCCGTAGTATTCCAGTTCAATGCGGCCCTTGCGCTTGCCGGAGACAATGCGCACCTTGCGGCCAAGCCCGGCGGTCAGCTCCTTTTCACATTCGGCCAGATAATCGACCTGCGGCGGCTGCTCCTTGACGGGCTGCGCCTGCTTTGTGAGCTTTTTGCAGAGCGCCTCCGTCTGCCGGACGGACAGGCCCAGCGCCATGACTTTCTGCGCAATGGACAGCTGCTGCGCCTCGTCCTTCACGGGCAGCAGCGCCCGCGCGTGACCGGCGGACAGTGAACCGTCCTTGACCAGCTCCAGAACGGCCGGACTGAGGCTCAGCAGCCGCAGCGCGTTCGCAACGGCCGGGCGGGATTTGCCCACGCGGGCGGCAGCCTGCTCCTGCGTCATTTCATAGGTGCCCATCAGCTCCTGATAGCCGAGGGCTTCTTCAATCGGGTTGAGATCCGAGCGCTGCAAATTTTCAATCAGCGCCAGCTCCATCGCCTTTTTGTCGTCGGCCTCAATGACCACGACCGGCACATCGGTAAGCCCGGCCAGCCGTGCCGCACGCCAGCGGCGTTCGCCCGCGATGATCTGATAGAACCCGGACGGCAGCCTGCGTACCGTCAGCGGCTGGATAATGCCGTGCATCCGGATGGAATCCGCCAGGGAATCCAGCTCTTCCGGGTTGAAGGTTTTGCGCGGCTGAAGCGGATTCGGTTCGATTTTTTGCAGCGGCAGCGTTACTGCACCCTCGCTGGGCGCGTCCGGCTGCTCGTTATAGTCCCCAATCAGGGCGCCAAGGCCCTTGCCAAGACCCTTTCGCATTGCCATATGCGTTGCTCCTCTCACTGTTCTTTCGCAAGGATCTCCTGCGCGACCGCGTCATAGGCCGCCGCGCCCCGGCTGAATTTGTCGTAGGCACAAACAGGCATCCCGTGGCTGGGCGCTTCGGACAGGCGTACGTTGCGCGGGATGGCGGAGGCGAAGACCTTGCCGGGAAAATGGCGGCGCACCTCCTCGGCAACCTGCGCGGAGAAATTCGTCCGGCCATCGTACATGGTAAGTAAAACGCCGAAGATGGAGATCGTCGGGTTCAGGCGCCTTTTGACCGCGCGGAGCGTGACCATCAGATCGGAAAGCCCCTCCAGCGCGTAATATTCGCACTGCACAGGGATCAGCACCTGATCTGCGGCGCAGAGCGCGTTGAGCGTCAGCAGCTCCAAAGACGGCGGGCAATCAATGAAAATATAATCATATTGTTCCCGCAGCGGCTGGAGCGCAGTCTTCAGCGCATATTCCCGCTTCTCAACGCCCACCAGCTCCACGCCGGCACCGGACAGCGCGACGTTGGATGCCAGAACATCGCAGTATTTTGTGTGGATCACCGCGTCTGTGGCGGGGAAATCCTCAATCACGATATCATAGGTCGAATGGGCAGCCGTGCTTTTTTCCACGCCAAGACCGGAGGTCGCGTTGGCCTGCGGGTCAAAATCGCACAGAAGGACGCGCTTTCCCGCCTTTTGCAGTGCAGCGGCCAGATTGACCGCAGAGGTCGTTTTCCCCACGCCGCCCTTTTGATTGACAAATGCCAAAACCTTCGCCATACCCATTTCACGCCCCTTCGGCCCCATTTTGCATTCTATTATAATGTCCTGCTTCTGAAAATGCAAGAAGTGATGTGAATTTGTTGTTTTTCATGTTTCACGTGAAACATTGAAGTTAATTGAATGAACTTTATTCCCAGCGAACCCAGCGAAGCGGTACGAATTCGCCGAAGATTCCTATAAAACGGTGCACTTCGCCGGGCCGATGTAGGCATCGGCCCCTACGGAACTTATATGGACTGCATCAGAAATTTTGAGTTACTTCAATCTTCGTGGGAAAAGTCCAGAAAAACCGAAGGGCTGTTGCAAATTTATAATACGAGTTTTTTCTTGACAAGCGTATCGTGAAAAACGCCCTCACCCCAGTGATACAGGAGCAAGAGCATTTTATTCTCTCAATTTAATAGGTTAATAGGTTCTGATTACAGCCTTGACCTTCCCGATGATCTGGGCCTGATTGCCGTCGATGGGGTCATAGGCCGGATTTTCCGGCAGGAGCCAGATCTGCTTGCCGTCTTTGCGGAAGCGCTTGACCGTTGCGGAGTCTCCGAGCAGCGCAACGACGATCTCACCGTTGTCCGCCGTCGGCTGGGCGCGGACGACGACTCTGTCTCCGTCGAGGATTCCCGCGCCGATCATGGAATCACCGCGGACGCGCAGCGCGAAGCAGCCCGCTTCGCCGTCCCACGGCAGATAGCCTTCAATATTTTCAACTGCCAGAATCGGTAGACCTGCCGTGACCACGCCGACGACGGGGATGCGGTCGGCCCGGTGGGAATCGGCGAGGGTGATCGTGCGTTTTTTCATGCCGTCCATTTCAATCAGTCCATCCTGACGCAGCGCGTTCAGGTGATAATGGACGGTCGCCGTGGATTGCAGACCGACGGCGGCACAGATCTCACGCACGGAGGGCGCATAGCCGTTCTCTGCTGTGAATTTCGTAAGGAAGCGAAGAATTTCGTCACGTTTGCTGCTGGTCCGGCCCATGTTGGCAGCTCCTTTCCTGCTTGTGGATTCAGTATAGCACATTTCGCTCAAGAATGCAAACGTTTGTTTAAAATTTATAATCCCTCAAGATCAAATTCCGGGATGTACTCTGCCGAGGCGGCGGAAAAGTCCTGCGTATAGCCGTTGTCCAGCTCCAACAGATACAGATACGACAGAACTGCGTCGTATTCCTCCTGCGTAATGCGCCGGTCAAAGGGCGGCAGCTTTTTTGCGCGGCCTATGGGCACATACTGGCTCATCAGACTGACCAGCACGTCTTTCTTCGGAAAATCGTCCGCGATCCAGTCCAGCACGCCGAGCGAATTGTCGATGCAGCCCGGCAGAACCAGATGGCGGATGATGACCCCGCGCGTCATCTGCTCGTCCTCAATCACCGCGCCGCCCACCTGCTGGTACATTTCCAAAATGGCCGCAGACGCGATCTGCGGATAATCCGGCGCGGCGGAGAGCTTTTTCGCAAGCGCTGCGTCAGAATATTTAAAGTCCGGCAGATAGATATCGACCAGTCCCTCCAAGGCCCGCAGTGTCTCGACCGATTCGTAGCCGCCGCAGTTATACACGACCGGCACAGGCAGCTTCGGCGCAAGCGCCGGGAGGATGGACGGCAGAAAGTGCGTCGGCGTGACGAGATTGATGTTCTGACAGCCCTCGTCGATCAGCCGCTCGAACGCGGCGCGAAGCTCCTGTGAAGAAACCTCTTTCCCGAAATTCTCCTGAGAGATCACCCCGTTCTGACAGAACGTGCAGCGCAGCGTGCAGCCGGAGAAAAACACCGCGCCGCTGCCGAAGCTTCCAGAGATGACCGGCTCTTCCCAATAATGCAGCGCGGCCCGCGCGGCAAGAATATGATCAGGCATTTGGCAGAAGCCGCGCTCCCCTGCCGTCCGGTCGACGCCGCAGGCGCGCGGGCAGAGCGTGCAGTGACGATAATCCAGCATAAAACTCAACTCCAAAGCTCAAGCTGTCTCCCAGTATAGCGCCTTTCCCGGCTTTACACAAGCGTCTTTCTGTGTTAAAATCGCAGACATACAGGAGGTTTGTATATGAAAAAGCTTTTTGCGGCCACTCTGGCTGCCATACTCATTCTCAGCGCTGCGGGTTGCGCAAAAAAGCCCGTGCAGCAGGAAGAACCCGCTGCGCCCGTTCAGAAAGAGGCAATTGTGCCGGAAGCTCCGGCAGAAGCGGAAAAAACGCAGGACAATGTTATCCACATCACGCCGAACCAGAATCAGACGCAGGACGGTCTGGAAGCAAGCTGGCTCGACGAGCCGGAGAGGATCCAGACCGACCTTGAGGAAATCGTCAGCTGCACCTATACCCTGCCCCATCTGACGCTGGAAAGTGACGACGCGTCTGCGGCGGCGAACGCCGTCTTTGATGAGCTTTCGCAGACCGTCATTTCCTATGCGCAGGAGACGGTTTACCCAGCCGCGCAGGAAAAGGCCGCGATCGGCTACGTCAACGGCGGCTACAGCATTTCCGAGGAGAATGGAACGCTCATCGTAAGCTATACGCTCTCCGTCTCCTATTCCACGGAAACCGGTGATCAACAGTTTCTGCATATCTATTATATTGACCTGACCACCGGCGAGCTTTTGAAGGAGGAGTGAATGTTTCACGTGAAACATTCCACACAGCTATGAAGGAACTCAAACGCGGCGATACGCTTCAGGTGACAATCGAAGCCGCGACCGTGGACGGGACGGGCATCGCCCGTGTCGACGGACAGGTCGTGTTCGTGCCCGGTGCGCTGCCGGGCGAATTGTGCAGAATCCGCATTGCGCACATCGGACGCTCGGCGGTCTTTGCCGAGCTTCTGCGCGTGGAGCAGCCGTCGGCGCACCGCGTAGAGCCGGATTGCCCGTATTTTCCCAAATGCGGCGGCTGCGCGCTGCGGCACATGGATTATACGCAGGAGCTGGAGCTTAAGCGCACGCACGTCCACAGCTGCCTGACGCGCATCGGCGGCCAGACGCTCGCTTCCCTGCCCATCACCGGCGCAGAGCGGACCGACGGCTATCGGAACAAGGTGCAGTTCCCCGTGCAGGAGCAGAACGGAAAGCCTGCCGCGGGCTTTTTCGCCGGAAAAACGCACACGGTCATTCCGGTCGCGCACTGCCGCATCCAGCCGGACTGCGCCGACCGTATCCGCGCAGCCGTTCTGGACTGGATGCGCAAATACAGCATCCGCGCCTATGACGAGGCCACGCATACCGGCTACATCCGGCATATTTATATCCGCTTCGGCGCGGAAAGCGGCCAGATCCTCGTCTGCATCACGGCCAACACACAGCAGCTGCCGAAGAAAAAGCAGCTCGTCCAGGCGCTCCTCGCCGCCGAGCCGGGCATCACGACCATTGTCTTCTCCCCCAACACGAAAAAAGGCAATACCGTGCTCGGCACGGAATTTCTGCCGCTCTATGGAGACGGAACAATCACCGACACGCTCTGCGGCCTTCGGTTCCGACTCTCCGCGCCCGCGTTTTATCAGGTCAACCACGCGCAGGCCGAGCGTCTGTATGAAAAGGCCGCCGCGCTTGCCGGGCTGACCGGAGAAGAGACGGTGCTTGACCTCTACTGCGGCACGGGTACGATCACGCTCTGCCTTGCGCGGCACGCGAAAAAGACCGTCGGCGTCGAGATTATCCCGCAGGCGATCGAAGACGCAAAATTTAATGCCGCACAGAACGGCATGGATAATGCGGCATTTTACTGCATGGATGCGGGCACAGCTGCGAAGCTGCTGGCCGAGCGCGGCGAAAAGCCCGACGTGATCGTCGTCGACCCGCCGCGCAAGGGCGTAAGCGCCGACGTGATCGAGGCCATCGCCGCCATGCAGCCGCAGCGCGTCGTCTACGTCTCCTGCGACCCGGCCACCCTCGCCCGCGACGTGAAGCTGCTCACGGAAAAAGGCTACACCCTCCGCTCCGCCGAAGCGGTCGATCTTTTCCCAAAATGCGCGCATATTGAGACGGTTGTCTTGCTTTCCAAATTTCAGGATAATTTAAACCCAAGCTATCCATCCACTTTTGCCGACCAGCGGTAAAAACAGAATATTGACAAAACAGCAGGGAGAAAAACTCCCTGCTGTTTTTAAAATTTACTATTGAAATTTTCAGACTAGTGAATATAATACACTAGTGAAAGGACAAACCAAACGGAAAGGAGCTGCGTATGAACACGCAATATAAAAAGGGCGTGCTGGAGCTGTGCGTGCTGTCGCTGCTGCACAAGCGCGACTGCTACGGCTATGAGATCTCCGATTTCCTCTCCCAGCACATTGACATTGCGGATGGCACGGTCTATCCGATCCTGCGGAAGCTGAAGTCGGATGGATTGCTCACGACCTATCTGCAGGAGGAAAGCGGCGGGCCGCCGCGCAAATATTACAAGCTCACGGAGCTTGGACGGGAAACGTATCAGAACGACCGTGCGGAATATCTGAACTTTGCACAGTCTGTCAGAAATCTGTTGGAGGATGCATACAATGAAGAAGCATGAATTTATGACGCGGCTTGCAAATGAGCTGCATAGCCCCTCATCAGTCTGCTCCGCTTCGCTCCGCAGCCAGCTTCCCCCAGGGTAAGCCAGGGGTGCTCCCGCGCCAGTACGGCACCAGAAAGAACTGCGGCGAATCCGTACTACCCTGCAAGTTTCGAATGCAAGGCTTTTTGCCGCAGATATTGAATCGCAGCTACTTGAAAAATCGGTGTACCATAACAGGCGGCGCGTACCATAGCGTACGTAGGGTGGCTTGGTGTGTTCGCAACAGCTAAAAATCAGGTTCCTGCCTGAACCGCACCCGCAGTACGCACCAAACGTACCCCAGCGCCCCTTTTCTCCCCCCATCTTTTCCGGCAAGACGGAAAAGATGGGGCCGCCGGAGGCACGTCGGAAACGGCTTCGACGGAACGAGTCTACGCTATGCGCGAAGCCGCTTATCCTCTTAAGACCGTTTCCTCCTCTTTCCTGCCGAAGCGCTTCGCTGGGTTCGCCGGGAATCTCCGGTGTCAGCAAAACAAGCCCCTCATCATGCAGTCCAATGCGCATGACAAGGGGCGTCTTTGTTTTTACCGGTAGCACAGCACAGAGAACCACGTCACAAGATTGCCGTTATAAAACTCGATCCCGTTCCGTTCAGCCAGCGCGGTTGCGACGATGCCGTAGCTTTCAACGCAGGGAAACATTCTATCCGGGTGGCGGCAGGGAGCGTCCGGGTAGGCGCATTTCGGGCAGATGGCGCAGGACTCCGTGGAGAGCGTCAGCACGGCTGGGGAAAATTGCAGCAGAATATCCCGCACCTGCCGCGTAAGCGCCTCGTGCGCGCCGCGCGTGGCAAGCGTTGCGGCCATGTCCGCGATATCGCTGACCTCAGCCAGCGAGGTAAAGACCAGTGCGCCCGGATATGACAGCACCCGGTTCCGGCAGGCCTCGACCGTGCCGACCGCAGGCGGACAGGCCCAGCTTGTCCCGTACATCGGGCACTCGTGCTCGCAGACATAGCGCACGCGCTCGGAAAATTCGATCTCACGCGGGTCGATCCACGCATATTGACTGACCGGCAGCTGGCACAGCTGCTGCTCGACGGCCTGTTTATCCATTCCGGTTCACCTCATTTGTGTTTTCCTGTATTGTATCCGGCGGCGCGCAAAACGTCAAGCCGTCAGAGCGTCACGTCCTTTGTCGCAACGCGGTCGCAGAACACACGGTCGTGCTCGACGAAAACGATCGTCGGCTGGAATTCCAGCAGCAGCTCTTCCAGCTGGATGCGCGAGAGCACGTCCACATAATTGAGCGGCTCGTCCCAGACAAGCAGGTGCGACGGTTCGCACAGGCTCCGCGCCAGCAGAACCTTTTTCTTCTGCCCGGCGGAAAAGTCCGCCATGTCCTTTTCAAACTGCACCCGTGCAAAGTCCAGCTTGCGCAAGATCGTCTTGAACAGACTCTCGTCCAGCCCATGCTGCGCGGCATAGGCGGAAAGATCGCCCCGCAGACCGGATGGGTCCTGCTGCACATGGGAAATTTGCAGCCGGGAGCCGCACTCTACCGTCCCGGTGTGCGGAATGTTCTCGCCGCACAACAGGCGCAGCAGGCTTGTCTTTCCGGTGCCATTCGCGCCGCGCAGCGCGATCCGGTCGCCCTGTTCGACGGAAAAGGTCACGCCGGAGCAGACGGGTACATCGCCATAGCACACCGAAACATTCCGCAGAAGCGCCAACCGGTTGGTGTGATACGGCAGCTGATGCAGCTTCAGGGGCGCGGCCTGCTCAATATTTTTCAGGAGCGCCGATTTTTCCTCAATGGCGGCGTTCTGCCGCCGTTCGAGATTCTTGCGCCGCTGCTGCATACGACGCGACTGCTCACCGATGTAGGCCCGGCCGCCCATGGCGTCGGCTTCGCCCGTCACCTTGGCCGAGTGCGGGCCGATCTTCGTGTTTTCAACCTTGTCCGCCCATGCACGCGACTGCCGCGCGGCCTGTTTCAGGCGGCCGATTTCTTTTTTCAGCTGTGCATTCTGCGCCAGTTCAAACGCGTCCTGCCGCTGCTTATTTTCATACCATGAGGAAAAATTGCCCCGCTGCACCTCGATGCTGCTGCGGCCTATGGATAGGATATGATCGACGCAGCCGTCTAAAAACGCGCGGTCATGCGAGACGAGCAGAAAACCGGACTTTTTCGCCAGATACCGGCTGACGAGCGCGCGGCCCGTCTCGTCCAGATGATTCGTTGGCTCGTCGATGAGCAAATACCGGCCCTCCCGCGCGAACAGCAGCGCCAGCAGAAGCTTTGCCTGTTCGCCGCCGGAAAGCGTGGAAAACGAGCGGTACAGTGCGTCCTCTGTGACCGCGAGCGGAGCCAGTTCCCGCCGGAACCGCCATTCCGGCACATCCGGGAAGCTGCGCTCCAGCAGCTCCAGCGGCGTGAGCGATGCGTCCGGAACCGGATACGGGAAATACTCGAATCCGCCGGGGGCCGTGATCGTGCCCTGATGGGGATACTGCCCCTGCAAAAGCCGCAGGAGCGTTGTTTTGCCGCGTCCGTTGCGGCCCGTCAGACCGAGCCGCCAATCGGTGTCAAACTGGAAGCTGACATGCTCAAATACATTGTCAAAGCTGCCGGGATATGCAAAGGTCAGGTCTGTAATTTGGATCAATGCCATCGATATGCCCTCCCCGGTAACCGCAGGTGATTGGATCAGCGGTTACCTGATCATAAAAAATTGGCTGCGGGAACCGCTCCCACAGCCGAAGGGCATACTGCGCCTGCCATAAATGGGCAGACGGTCTGCACGGAAGCTGAGAGACAAAGCAGATTTCCCGCGAAAAGGCACAGCGAACCAGACGGTCTTCACCGCCGGGTGTTACGATTGTGCCATGCTTTCAGCAGGAGATCATGCGCATGCTCTCAGGACTCCCTTCTTGTTTTTATGGTTCCAGTTTAGCATACGGCGCGGAAAAACGCAAGCGCCGGTAAAAATTCGCAGAAAAACGCCCCCGGCATGGTGTGTGAGATGCCGGGAGCGTATCGTGCAGCGGGCGGAAAATGCTCATTGCACAGGATGAAAAAAAGTGATATACTAAATCACAGTATATCGCTCGGACGGCGGCCCGTCGACTGCCCTCCGAACTGTCTGTATTCTAGCACCTGGGCGCGCAAAATGCACCCTACCGGCGCGGACAGGCGCGATACCCGTCGGAGAACGGCACTCTACCGGCAGTAGAATTTCCTGTAATACCAATGCTTTTCGGGAAGGGGGCGTCCTTATGCTTCAGGACGAACAGACACTGCGGCGAACCGTCGCAAAAAACATCGCCGCTTACCGCAAATCCCATAAGGACACCCAGCTGGACCTTGCGCGCAAGCTCAATTACTCCGATAAATCCGTTTCCAAGTGGGAGCGCGGAGAGGGTCTGCCGGACGTGTATATCCTCGCGCAGATCGCGCAGCTCTACGGCGTGACCGTCAGCAACCTCATTGGAGAAGAGGAGCCGCCCAAGAAGGCCAACCCGCATTTTCATATTTATGTGCTGCTGCTGTCCGTGGCGCTGGTGTTCGTGATCGCGGCGATTTTGTTCACCGCCTTTACCATCGCCGCCGTGCCGTTCCCGTCGTGGCTGTTTTTCCTGTACGCTGTGCCGGTGTCGAGCATCGTGTGCATCGTCTTCACCTCCCTATGGTGGGGCATCCTGATGCAGGGCCTGTCCATCACGGCCCTCATCTGGTCAGCCGGGGCCTGCATCTATCTGTCGATCCCCATCCCCATCCCGAACCTGAGCCTTATATTCGTCGTCTGCGCCGCCGTGCAGGTCCTCATCACCCTCTGGGAGCTGTTCCGCTTCTCCCGGACAAGAACATGGTTCTGAGCGCATCAGTCTCCCCCGGAGCGGCCGGGGGAGGCTTTTTGTATATCCGGCAGTCTTTTCCGGCAAGACGGAAAAGACAGGGCCGCCGGAGGCATCCCCACCTGAAAATTTCCCTTGACAAGCTCCGGGTATGTGCTAATATATAGATATCCGATATATAGACCATCTATCTATTAAAGGAGGTTTGTTATGGAATTTGACAAAACCCTGCTGGCCGGGAGCACGGGGCTGATGCTCCTGAAGCTGCTCGAGCAGGAGGATATGTACGGCTATCAGATGATCGAAACGCTGCGCAGCCGGTCGGAGCATGCGTTCGACCTCAAGGCCGGGACGCTCTATCCGCTTCTGCACGCGCTTGAGCAGAAGGGCTATATCACCGCGCGGGCCGAACCGTCCGCCGCGGGCCGTCCGCGCCGGTATTATCACCTGACGGACGCAGGGCACAAGCGGCTGTGCAAGAAGGAAGCCGAATGGAACGCCTATACGCGGGCGGTCGGAAAGGTGTTGAAGGGAGGCGCTTACGGTGGCTGAACGGATCGAACGGTATCTGGAAACTGCCGGAGCGCAGGTGCGCTGGAAGCGCGTGCGCCCCGCGCTGAAACGCGAACTGCGGACGCATCTGGAAGAGCAGACCGAGGCGTATCTGGCCGAGGGCATGGCGGAGGATGCGGCGGAGGCCGAGGCCGTCCGGCAGATGGGCGATGCGGAGGCCGTCGGACTTGCGCTCGACGCGGTACACCGGCCCAAAAAGCAGACGGCGATTTTGCTCTTTGCCGGGCTTGCCATCGTGCTTGGAATGTATTTGCGCGCCGAATTGATCGGCTCTTCGTATGCTTTCACGCTTGCAGCGGGGCTTCTGGCCTGCGGCGCGCTTATCGGCGGGTATTACCTGGATTACCGCTGCCTGAGCCGGTACGCGTGGTACATCTATGGCGCAGTGCTTGTGCTCGGCGCGGTCTGCGTGTATCAGACGACGTTCATGGGCCCCGGTGCACCTTGTATGCTCGGGATCACGGTGGGCGACACGAGCGAGTATGCCGCGCTGCTGTATCCGGCGGCGTATGCGCTGGTCGTGTACGCGCTGCGCGGGAAAAAGGGCGGCTTCTGGCTGTCACTGGCAGCGCTGACGCCGTTCGCGACGCTTCTGCTGTTGGATCGGTACGGCAAGCTCATGTACCGCATTGTGTTTGCCGCAGGCGCGGCGGCGGTTCTGCTGAGCGCGATCCGCGTGGAGCTGTTCCGGGTGAAAAAGAACTGGGCGCGGGCGCTTGTGTGGACGCTGCTGGTACTTGCCATTGCAGGACTTCTCTATATGGATTCGCAGCAGTATCATAACTTTTCCAACTGGTACCTCAGTCCTGCCGGTCTGCGGGAATGGCGGGCAATCATGCAGGAATATCACAGGAATTCCTCCACGGTTTCCGCTCTGCTGGAGCGCGGTGAACTGGCGGAGGCAAACCGGCTTGGCCGACTGGTCGGCACACCCGCGTGGGTGTGGCTCGCGATGCTGTATGCGCCGCAGGCGGTGCTGCTCGTGATTCTGCTTGTGCGGACGGCGAAGCTGCAAAACCCGTTTGGCCGGATGCTTTGTATGCCGGCGGGTGTGGTTCTTTCGCTGCGGCTGGTGCTCGGTCTTCTGTATCAGGCCGGGATATTCCCGCTGTTCATGCCGCTGCCGTTCATCTCTGGAAATCTGTATACGGTCATGGACGCGGCTCTTCTGGGGCTGGCCCTGTCCACCCTGCGCCAATCCGCCTGCCCGGAAGCGGCCCCGCGCAGCAAACAGCCAGACCCGGCGGTCTGAACCACCGGCGCGGCAGCGGCTGCAAATCTATAAGGATATTCCGGTAAAAGGGAACCCGCGCACATCCGAACGATACGCGCGGGTTCGTATGTTGAGGGAAAAGGGGGCCACAAAGGTTTGATGTCCGCCGGAGGCTATTGTCCGGCTTCTGACAGATCGGTCGTGGGCAGGATGGTGATATGCTCCTCCGCGTATGCTACAGAGCTGTCCGTGAGCACCTGCGCATAGATCAGCGCTGCGCAGCAGACGGCCAGGACGATCAGCCCAGCGGCCAGAAGATACCGCCGGCGCAGCTTTTTCTGATAGGCCTGCACGCGCTCCGGCGCGATGCCGCTTAAAAGCTCCTGCGCGGCTTCATCCGGCGTGCCAGCCTGGGCGATCAGTGCGTCCAGCGAGGCGCAGTCCTGTGCGGCCTCGGTCAACTCGTCCCGCAGTCCGGCCAGCAGCTGTCTGCGCTGCGCCGCCGGGAGCGGCAGCTGTTTTCCGACCGCCCGGCAGTATTGCCGGATCACGGCGTCGTTATGCTTCATATCCGTCCCAATCCTCCATCAGCTGCTGAAACACGCCGGAAATCTCGGCATACTCGGCCAGCGTCTGCCGCAGATAGTCCCGTCCGGCAGGCGTAACGGCATAGTAATTGCGCGCACGGCCGTCTACGATCTCGCTGGAGCTGATCTCGAGATAGCCCTGCTCCTCCAGCCGGTACAGGACGGGATACAGCAGAGAAAGCTGGTATTTTCCGCCCGAGCGTTGCTTTAATTCCTGAATCAGTTCATACCCATACATCGGCCGGTCGGATAAGATCCGCAAAACGGCCAACGGGCTGGTTGCTCGCTTGAAATACGCCAAAAACGAATGCCCGGAATCCTCCTGCTTCGCCATAGGCCTCCCTCCTTCCGGATGAGGGTGTCGACAACAGTTTTATAGCATAGTATTTTTAAAAGTCAATATTAAGCATTGACAAATATAATGTAAAGATATATTATTATGATATAAGAAAATCAGGAAGGAGGAAATTTATAATTTAGCTTTCCCCTCGT
>OOAA01000864.1_pt1 | contig 18388 bp, 18 predicted proteins | sample 1671671 | NCBI WGS metagenome assembly OOAA01 (sample SAMN06348180, study PRJEB24527) | human gut metagenome | biome: human gut; feature: ankylosing spondylitis patient; material: feces | host: Homo sapiens | place: China | collected 2015-10 | reverse complement strand
CGTTTTTGCGGGCCTTTCCGCTGCGCAGGATGTAGATATCCGTATTTTTATAGCTGCCGATCGTCTCCGGGTGGTCTTCCATGCGGACTCTGACGCTCTGGCGCAGGAGATTGACCTCGACGACCGTCCCGCGTCCGTCGGGCGTGTCGACAAAGGATTCCATCTTCGGCGCGGTCTTGATGAGGTCCTCATAGGCCTCCTGCTCGTATTTCAGGCAGCACATGAGCCTGCCGCACGTGCCGGAGATCTTCGTCGGATTCAGGCTGAGGTTCTGCGTCTTGGCCATTTTGATGGAAACCGGCTGGAAATCATCGAGGAATTCCTTGCAGCAGAAGGGCCTGCCGCATACGCCGAGTCCGCCGACCATCTTGGCCTTGTCGCGCACGCCGATCTGCCGCAGCTCAATGCGCGTGCGGAAGACGGAGGCCAGATCCTTGACCAGCTCGCGGAAATCGACGCGGCCGTCCGCCGTGAAGAAAAACAGAAGCTTGCTGCCGTCAAAGGCACATTCCGCCGAGACAAGCTGCATTTCCAGCCCGTGCGCGGCGATCTTCTGCTGGCAGATCTCAAAGGCCTTCTTTTCCTTTTCCTGGTTCTCTGCGTTCGCGCGCTCGTCCTGCTGCGTCGCTACGCGCAGCACCCTGCGCAGCGGCAGCACCAGCTCACGCGGCTTGACCGGGTGGTTGCCGGCAGCGCAGACGCCGAATTCGTCTCCGCGCGCCGTGTCGATGATGACGTGCGCACCGGCCTGCAGCGTCAGTCCGGCAGGGTCGAAATAATAGGATTTCGCATTATTGCGGAAGCGGATGTCCACCACGGTAACGGCGGCAGGCTCCGCCGGTTGGGCGGGCGCTTTCTCCTTTGCAGGCGCGGCGGCTTCCGCGGGCTGCTGTGTATCCGCCGCAGGCTGCTGCGCTGCGGCTTCCGGTTCTGCGGCGGCGGGCTGCTGCTCCAGAACGGTATCGGGGGTCTGTTCTTGCATGGTTCTCTCCAATCTGCCGCAGAGCCTGCGGCAAGGTAAAATTTCAGATTCGGCGCTCAGCGCAGCTTCATCGCAAGATAGCCGGTGACCGCGCCTGCCGACGCATTGGCGGCCAGCGCGTCAATGGCAGCCTGAATGCTGTCGGACGCCTGCAAAAGCTCTGAGCCGGAGCGGCTGGCGACGATCTGCGCGGCGCTTTCCGACGCGGTGTCCAGTCCGCCTCTTTGCGTCAGCGCACCGCAGATGCACGCGCGCAGCTGCTGCAGCGCGGGAAGCAGCTGCTCCCGCTTCGCCTTTTCCATGGGCAGCAGCACGCGCAGCAGCGCCATCCGGTCATGCGCGGCATAGGCCGCGGCAAACTGCCGGACGAACGGCTCGTCCTCCGCATCCTGCAAAAGCGTCAGCGCCTGACCCAGAAAGCCGCCCGCGCGCAGATAGGCCGCGCGCAGAACGCCGTCAGGCTTGTCCGGCGCATTCTGCCGCAGAAACGGCAGCGCCTCATCCTGTGCCACCGGGCCGAGCTGCAGCTCCGCGCAGCGGCTGCGGATGGTCGGCAGCAGCCGCTCCGCGTTGGTCGACAGGATCAGGAACACGCCGTAATCCGGCGGCTCCTCCAGAATCTTCAGCAGCGCGTTCTGCGCGGATTCGTTCATATCCTGCCCGCGCGGGATGATGTAGATCTTGCGCTTTCCCTCGTTCGGGCGGATGAACATATCGCTTCTGGCTGCGCGGATGGGGTCGACGGTCATGGCCTTGTGGTCGGGATCGTCGACGGTGATGATATCCGGGTGGACACCCTCAAGCGCCTTGCGGCAGCCGGAGCAGACGCCGCAGGGGATCTTTCCGCTGCGCCCCTCGCACTGCATTGCCGCCGATAAGATCCGCGTGAGCGTATGCTTGCCCGAACCGGCAGGCCCGCAGAGCAGATAGCTGTGCGCCACGCGTCCGCTGGCGAATGCGCCGCTCAGACGCGCCTTGACGGCGTCATTTCCCAGAAAGCCGGTAAAGTCCATGTTCGGTGTTCCTTTCTCGGCCTATACTTCGCCTTATATCATAGTAGTATAACAGATTTTCCGCCGCTTTGCTACTGTTTTTTCTCCACCCGCAAAAACAGGCAGGGAACCGAATCCCTGCCTGCTTGTTCAGCTCTCCATCTGCCGTCCGAGAAAGCCCGCGACGGTCTGCACGAGCCGCTGCTCCGCCTCGCCGAGCGCGGGCGCGCCGTCCTCGCTCAGAAGCAGGACGCAGCCCATTAAGTCGCCCTCTGTCACAATGGGGGCCGCAGCGCCGACGCGGTAGCGGTCGGATGCGTCCGTCGGCCGGACGGGCAGATCGCCGTCCTGATAGCGGTAGCTGCGCCGCAGCTCCATGAGCTGCTCCAGCTCCTGCGAGCAGCGCTTGTCCAGAAGCTCCCGCTTCTGCACGCCATGCACCGCAATGATCGCGTCCCGGTCGCAGACCGCCGCGATATATCCGGTGTTCTTCCCAATCGCTTCACAGATCTGTCCCGCAAATTCCCCCAGATCGCCCATCGGCGAGTATTTCTTAAAGATCACCTCGCCGTCCTTCTCCGTATAAATCTCCAGCGGGTCGCCGCTGCTGATAACACTGACACGGAAAACCTTGTCCTCGTGGTTTTTAGAGGACTGGATCAGCGTGTTTTCGATATTTTCCGTGCCGGACTTAAAATTTGCGGCGTCCTCCGGGAGCGCGCCGGTTTTGAGCAGGCTGTCGATGTCCGCCTTGAGTTACACCTCGATGTGATCTTCAAACACCCGAATTTTTTCGATCATCAGATTCAGGTCGTTGCGGTCGAGCGACGGCTTTTCCAGAATGTCGTGAAATACATCCATTGCCGTTTTCGCCACGCGGTTGATGCGGATGATGGTGTTTCGTTTGCCACTGGCAAATTCGATCTGGTGCTGAATGCCCGCAATGCGCTGCGTCAGCTCCGCCTCCAGCTCGTCGTAGGTTTCGTCCAAAAGTGCCTCCTGCTCCGGGTGCTTCATGATGTCGCGAATGCGTTGGCGCTTCGTGGCTTTCAGCTCCTCCTGCTTGTCAAGCAGCAAGGCTTCCAGATTTTCTTCCGTGCGCTTCGTCTCCGCAATGTCGGTCTGTTCTTTCTCCAGATCGGCGTTCAGCCGCTCGAGCATGGTGCTGGAATTGTCACGGACTTTCCGCACATAGTCCTTGACCAGCGCGTCGAGTGTTTCCACGCGGATATGGTGGCTCGTGCAGCCCTTGAGACCACGCCTGTGATACGTTCCGCAGGTATAGGCGGGTGCCAGATCGCTCCGGCTCATCGCGAACATTGGGCTGCCGCAGTCACCGCAGACGAGAAGCCCCGAGTACACGTTGTCGTTGACCTTGACCCCGCGATAGTTATTTGTCGAGCGGCTTTCGCGCAGAGAGCGCACAGTCGCAAACGTGCGGTAGTCGATGATCTCCTGATGGTGGTGCTCAAAGACGCGGTGCTCGCTCTCGTCCAGCTTGCGGTCTGTGCCGTTGATTTTTACGCGCGTGAATTTTCCCTGCCGCAGCGTGCCGATATAAAAATCGTTATCCAAAATGCCTTGCACCGTGACGATCGCCCACGCCGCTTTCGTCTTGCGGCGGACAGGCTCTCCCGCGGCGGCGCGGCGCTCACATTCGGACATCCGTGGCGTGGGCACGTTGTTGTCCGTCAGATAGTTGGCAATTTTCTTGTAGCCCCAGCCGTCTAAGTAAAGCTTGAAAATCGTCCGGATGACCTCGGCTTCCGTCGGCACGACCTCAAAAACCTGCTGTTTGTTGAGAATGTAGCCATACGGCGCGGCGCAGAGCCAGCGCCCCTCCTCCTGCCGCCGCTTCACGACGCTGCGCACCTTTTTCGACGTGTCTGTGACCGGCATTTCGTTGATGAGAAATTGAAACTGGATTTTCAGCCAGTCGTCGTCATTCGGAAAGTCGATGTTATCGCCGATCGAAATAATGCGCACGCCCGCGTCGCGCAGATCCTCCAGCTCTACCAGTCCGCGCGAGTTGCGGCGGGAAAAGCGGGAGAAATCCTTGACGATGAGAATGTCGTACTTGTGGCTCATCAGCCCCCGGCGCATCTCCTGATACCCCTCGCGCTGCTCGAACGTGTACCCCGAGCGGTCGCGGTCTTCAAAAAACGTCAATGTGCTGTTCGGAAAGTGCGTTGTTACAAAATCTTCGATGATGGATTTCTGGTTTTCAATCGACACATTGTCGCGGTCGAGTTCCTCATCGACCGAAATGCGGGCATACCCCGCAATGTCAAAGCGTTCTATCATTCGCATTCACCCTTGAGATACTGTTCCGTCTGCCGCCAGCTGCCGAGGATTCCTCGGTAGTTGCTTTTCGGCTCATTTCCCATTTGTGTCTCCTTTCGTCTGCTCCGGCAGCTGTGCCGCGTCCGTTACTATGTCCGTGACGAGTTGGCGGAAGCTCTCGGCGTTCTGCGCGGTAACGACAGGCTTGCCGGTTTCGGCTTCCAGCGCTTTTCTCGCCACACCCGCGACATTGCCGCCGCGCCGGGCGACCTTCTGGTTTTCGTCAAAGCCCTGCGGCTGCTCGGCTTTCGCAATATCGGTGGGAGACGCTTCTGCCAGCATGGTCAGCACCAACTCCAGATCGCTCATATTATCGCGGAGATTTTCCTTTTTCAGCCCCTCGAGATTCTTATACTGCCGTGTGTTCATGCCAGCCCACGCGCGGGTGATCTCGTCCGTCAGAATCGCGTATTCTTTGCCCTTCTGCACGCCGCGCTTTTTCCACTCGTCCATCAGCTCGTTTCGGATGCGGATGGCAAGCAGCCGCTGATGTACCCATTCCTCGGAATAGCCCTTTTTCAGATAGGTTTCCAGCGCACGGTCAATCGCCTGCTCGGGGTCGATGGTCTCCTCAATGCGCTCCCGGCCGACCATCGCCAGCCACGCCTTGAACGGCTCGGCTTTCTTGGAGGGAATGGACTGGATGATGCACAGAAGCTGCTCCGTGTCGGCAACGTCCGTCAGGCGGTTTTTGCCGTCCGCCGCACGCATTTTCAACTGGTGACAATTCGTCACCAGTTCATTGCCCTCGTCTTTCAGCCGCTGTTTCAGCTTGTTCCAGTATTTTCGCCCGGTATTATAGTCGGGGCTGTCTGTCAGGACGCCGACAACGTCCACAATGGAAAAATACCATTTCTCCCGTTCAGTGTCCCACACCACGCGGATCTTTTGGTCCTCAAAAAGCTGAATTTCGTTTTTCACCGGTTCGTCCATTCTCGTCCTCCCCAATCAGCCGCGCTCTTATCACAATTATCTATTATTTCATTTTACTTCGCAGATAATATTGTACATCATCAAAATAGAGATTGCAAGACAAAAATGCGCTGTATATCGGGAGGTGCATAAAAAGAAAACGGGGGCGAAGAGAAAATTTCTCTTCGCCCCCAATGTATCCGGCGCTACATGGACATCTGCTGCGCCTTTTCACGCTGGACTTCCTGCTCCGCCAATCTCTGGCGGTTATAAAGCAGCAGATCCCGCGTCTGTTCATAAAGGTCGCAATTTCCAGACTCAAAAACTGCCACCAGATACTTTTTCTTTTTGTATGTGTCATAGACGCTCTGCAAGCCGGCGCGCAGGACCCAATGTCACTTAGTTAGCAAGGAAGGAAGCTCACAAAGACAGCACGCAGCAAAGCGAAAGCAAGCTGTGTGCTGTTTTTTGCGATATTAGGGCATGACAACAAAGCGGATCGGAAAATCCGCTTTAAAAAGAATGTTCAAATCACAAGAATTATGCTACTCTATAGGTGAAGCTGGCAGAAGATTTCTGCGTTAGCTTACGAGTATCTTTTCGACCGAGGCGAATGGGCGAAATATATCTCATAAGCATGGCTTCAAGAATGGGTGGAGGGACATCTCCAAGGAAGAATTGTCTGCAAATATGTACTGCATCAGAGAAATTAACCTTATAGGTATGCGTTTTCTGTGCCTGCCGGATGACTACGGACTGTGTAATCAATTCGCAGAAGTTGTACATGGTGAGCTTGGCAAAAATCTCCTGGAGAACGAACTCCACCTTTTTTGCGTGTAAATGAAGAAGTCCCAGAGTGTGTTTCAAGTTGCGGAAAGAGGTCTCAATAACAGCTTGCTAAAGGCCGTTAGGCTGCCGGTTTTGTTCGGTTCACTGGTTATTTTCCCATCAAATGATGGGCAAATAACCAGTTCACGTGCGCTCATTGTAAGAAAAGAGTTTATTCAAAGATTAAGAGCCAACCGGCAGGACTCTTTCTTTCGCTGGAGTAAATAGCAGCTGTGGTGTTCTATGTACCTGTCGCTGCAAGCAGATACACTCCGAATTGGATTTGTGATAATTGTCAGATGATGTCATTTGTACCGCAGACATCACGAAGGCGGGGACTGCTAAGTGCCTAGCATATACGCTCATTCGGAGCGGCTACAGTATTTCGCCCACTGTAGCAAGGCGGCAGGCCTTGGCGCATTTCTCAGGCATTGCTTCAGGAATCTGACCCAGACAAGCATCACATTTCACGCGGTTTTTGATTTTGAAAAGATGGTTTGTGGTTTAATTAGTATTGTGCTATCTATAATAAAAAGCGTCCGCAGGCTCTGAGCCAACGGACGCTTGAATTGTTATCTCAAAGAAAAGAGGAGAGTCCCTACACTAGGAACTCTCCTCAGAAAACATTACATTATGGATATAGAAAGACCAGTGGTCTTGGGAAGAAACGAGAGCAATGAATGCCAAAATAGAAACGCTATACTTTCATTTTATGTGGATCAGCGCAAATGTCAAGCTTTTGTGCTTTAGAAAATAGCTTAGATTTTTATCAATCGAATATGCACAAATGTAAAAAGGGCGAAGTGAACAAGTCACTGCGCCCCATTTTAGAGAGTTTTCTGCTGGTTGTCAGCCGCGACGCCCAGTGAAAGCGTCTTTCTGGTGCGGAAATCATATCGTCCTCCGCATGGACCACAGCCTTTACTGCCCGCTGCCGGCCGCGACACCCATTGAAAGTGTCTAATGGTGCGGGCGTTTACCCTGTCCCGCATCCAGCCCAACTTGTTACAGTGCTCTCACACCGGAAGCATTGCTGCTTCTGTGCCTACTATATGTGAATCGTACCCATTTGTCAACAAAAACTGTCGACAGGACATTTGAATCTTGCATATCGGAGGCCGGCACGTTATACTATCATCAGTGACAGGCAACGGCGTGTGCCTGTCAAGCGCAGAAGCATAGCAGCGTACCGGCAAGCCTTGTTATGCGGAGCTTTCAGTAGGGGTTGTGCAGCAGCCTCAAGCCGGAGTAGGTGCAGTTTACACCGAACGAAAATGCTCAAGCGAAGCCGCCTTGTAAAAACAAGGCGGCTTTTGCTGCGCATTGGAAAGATAATGCGCCATAAAATACCGGAAAAGAGAATTGTAAAGCCTTTTTTACATGACAGGCGCGCGTAATATGCTATAATGCCGTTATACAAATAATCAGTCAGGAGAATCATCGTGAAAGTCAAAAAAGTCATCGGCAGGAGCCTTCTTGTGCTGCTCTGCATCGTGGTTGCCATCGTGATTATCGGCGTGGCACAGTTCCATCATCGCTCGGACCCCAAAAATCTGAAGCAACACGAAACGAACAATCCATTTATTACCGGCGAAACAGCGATTTCGGCGCATCGCAGCGGCGCAGGTGAGTTTCCGGAGGAGACGCTGGCGGCGTTCCGCGGCTGCACAGAAAATCCGGATGTCCAAGTCGACTATTTTGAGTTCGACCTGCACATGACGGCGGACGATGTTCTGGTGCTCTCGCACGACGCCACGCTCGACCGCGTATCGGACGCTGCGGCTGTGTTTGGGGCGGAAAACGTGCTCGTGCGCGACAAAACGCTGGCGGAGCTCAAGGAGCTGAATATGGCGGCGCAGTTTGTCAGCGGTGCGGGCGAGGCGCCCTACGCCGACCTCCACGGCGACGCTGTGCCGGATGAACTGCGCATTTTGTCGCTGGACGAGGTACTGGATTACCTGACCTCTGCCGGGGACTATCGGTACATCATTGAGATCAAGGACGGCGGCGACGTCGGTCTGGTCGCGGCGGATCAGCTTTATGCGACGCTGAAAATGCGCGGACTGCTCGACCGCGTCATCGTCGGCAGCTTTCGCGATGAGGTCGCGGACTATATCACGGCGAATTATCCGGATATGCACCGCAGCGCCAGTCCCGAGGAGGTCATGCAGTTCTATTTTGCCGCGCTGACCGACAAAAAGGACTTTGCCTGTTCCTATGACGTGCTCCAGCTGCCGTTCGGCGATGCGGAATCGAGCTATGGCATCAACCTCGGCACGACAACGGTCATCAACTTTGCCCATGCCAATAACCTGGCCATCCAGTATTGGACAGTCAATTCCGAGGAAGATATGGCGTATCTTTCCAGTGTCGGCGCGGACGCGCTGATTACCGATTACCCGGACAAAGCTGCACGGGTCTTGAGTGGGAATGGTGAAAATCGATAAGCTGCATATACTGTCAGACGGAAAAATTTCAAATTACAAAAGAACAATATCAAATTAAATTGACATTATTCCGATGAAATGTTGACAAAGTTCTCTTTCCGCGGGTATACTATACACATAAAACCACCCACGGAGGTAGTATGATGTCTGAAATGATTTCCGTAAAAGCGGCGGCGGAGCGCTGGAATATCACGGAGCGGAGAGTATCTATGCTCTGCAAGGATGGAAAAATTACAGGAGCGATGAAGCATGGGAACCGCTGGATGATCCCGGCAGATACGCAGAAGCCGGCGGATCAGCGGATCAAGACGGGCGCTTACCGAAAAACGGAGCGTGCGCCGAAGCTTCCTCTGCCCATCGGCGTGTCCAACTATTGCTTGGCTTCGTCGGAATACTACTACATCGACAAGACGATGATGATCAAGGATTTCATTGACGAGCGACCGATGGTGTCGCTGTTTACCCGTCCTCGTCGCTTCGGCAAGACGCTGAATATGGATATGCTGCGCACCTATTTTGAAAAGAGCGGGAAGGATACCTCTGTGTACTTCAGGGATAAAAAGATTTGGGCGTGCGGGCAGAAATATCAGGAGTATCAGGGCAAATATCCTGTGATTTTTTTGACGTTCAAGGATGTGAAGTTTGATACATGGGAAGAAACGTTCACGGCCATCCGGGATATTTTCGCCAAAGAAACGCAGCGCCACAAGGAACTGCAAACCAGCAGTCAGTGTGACGCATACAGCAAAAAAATCTATGAAAAGCTGGCTGGTGGCAGCGCCAGTGAGGTAGAGCTGGCGTCCGCTCTGCTCGACCTGTCTGCGATGCTCCATAAGCATTATGGCATTGCGCCCGTTATTATCATCGACGAGTACGATACTCCCATTCAGCAGGGGTATCGGAAAGGCTATTACGACAAGATCATCCAGTTTATGCGCAACCTGTTTTCCGGCGGCTTCAAGGACAACCAACATCTGTCCTTTGGCTTCCTCACAGGCATTTTGTGCGTGGCCAAGGAGAGTATCTTCAGCGGGATGAACAATCTGGCCATCAATTCCGTGCTGGATAACAAGTACAGCGCCTATTTTGGCTTTACCGCTGACGAAGTCAAAGAGATGGCGGCATATTACGCTGCCGCCGACAAGTACGACGAAATCTGCCAATGGTACGATGGCTACCGCTTCGGCAAGACGGAGATTTTCAATCCGTGGTCGGTGGTCAACTATTTCAGCAACGAATGTGAACCGAGGCCGTTCTGGGTCTCCACAGGAAGCAACGACATTATTGGAGAAGTGCTGGCAGAAGCTGATGATGAGATTTATAAGCGGCTGACCTCGCTTGTCAATGGGGAAACGTTTACGACGTTTATCGACACGGGTGTGATTTATCCGCAAATAAAAAATAACCCCTCCACCATTTACAGTTTCCTGTTGGTGACGGGCTATCTGAAAGCGCTGAAAACAACGCCATCCTTCAGCGGGGACTTTATGTGCGAGGTTTCTCTGCCAAACCGGGAAATTTCCCTCGTGTATAACAAGGAGATTTTGCAAAGGCTGGAACATCTGATTCCACAGTCCACGGCCATTTCCATTCAGGAAGCTATTTTTTCCGGCGACTACGCGCGACTGAAAGCGCAGCTTCAAACGCTGCTGATGCAGTCGGTGAGTTCTTTCGATACTGCCGGAGAGAACTTCTACCACGGCTTTGTGCTTGGCTTATGCGCCTTGATGGGCGGCGCTTTCGTGACCTCCAATCGGAAATCCGGCGACGGGCGCTATGATATTCAACTGAAACCAGTTCGCAAAAGCCTGCCGGGCATTCTGATCGAATTGAAGGCCGAGAAAAATTGCGGCGAGGAAACACTAAAAAAGCTGGCAGAAACTGCGCTGCGGCAAATCAATGAGAAGAAATACGATACGGAGCTGACTACCGCCGGGGTCAAGACGATTTATAAATACGGCGTGGCCTTCAGCGGGAAAAAGGTTGAAGTTGTGGTTGGATGAGAAATGCATGAAATAGTAATGGCTACCGCTTTGCCTTGCCGATAACTTCTGTGAAATTGAGTATTCCGTGCGAGATTGCGCACCTCGTCCGCACAAAATGAGCATCCATTCCGGCAGAATTGAGCACCCTTGCCGCCGTTGTTGAGCACTGCGGTAAAATGTAGATATGCGTCAGATTTCTGGCGTAAATATCTGCAAGGAGGTCACCTGTATGACCAATTACCGCGAGATCCTCAGGCTCCATAGCCTGGGACTCAAGAAGACCGAGATTGCGTCAAGCTGTCAGTGCGCTCGGAACACTGTGGCAGCAACACTGCAGCGTGCAGCGAACTGCTGCCTACAATGGTCGCTGTACCCTTTGAAAGAAATGTGGGTCAGGGACTTATTGGAAATCGCAGAGTCTCGGTACATGCGAAACTCCGCAATACTTACACCATAGTCATTGGAGACAAATTAGAAAAATGGGGATATTCCTCGAAAACAGGTAATTGCTCATAAAGATGTCCACACGGAAAGAATCCGTGCGGGCATCTTTATGAGCATAATAAGTGTACAAAATAGGTATCCTGAAAGCAAGATATCCCATCGATCCTCTTTCCTTGTGAAATTGCCTTTGCTTTTGTATATCCGCTTTATCCGTAGAAGCCCTTTAATCTTTCATAGGCATCCTGAAAGTGCGGCAACACTTGGGCATATTGCTCTACTTGTGCCGCGTCCGGCTCACTAACGCTGTCAACATGCAAAAATTTGTCAATTGCAGTGCCATCGCAAAATACACCGGCACCGATTCCAGCCACAATGGCCGCGCCCAGAGAACACCCTTCTTCCAACAAGCTCAGCTTTTCCACACGAACCCGGAGTACGTCGGCCAGCATCTGCCGCCAAAGTGGTTCCTTTGCAGCGCCTCCGATAATCCGCAACGCAGAAAAATCGCGTTTCTCGCGGAATACCTCCATGATCAGCCCCAGATTCAGGCACACACCTTCCATGACAGCTCGGAGCATCTCGCTGTGTGTGCTTTCCGGCCCTAAGCCTAGAAATGCACCTTTGGCATGGACATCCCACCATGGACTGCGTTCGCCCATGAGATACGGCAGAAACAGCACACCGTTGGCGCCAGGTGGAATCTGAGCGATTTGTCGATTGATTTCTTCATAGATGCTGCTGTTCTTGGCCTTTGCCTCTGCAGCCTCCTGCAGGCACAGTTGGCCGCGCATCCAATTGTAGGAAGCGCCGGCGGCCTGCATGGCTCCGATAGGGTAGTACAAGCCTTTTGTAATTCCTGCCAGATTAAACGTCCGTTGCTGCGGATCCAAAAGTGGCGCATCGTCCAGATAGGATAGCCATGCAGACGTTCCAAGGCACATATATGCCTGCCCAACTTTGGATATGCCGGTTCCGACAGAGGCAGCTATGCCGTCACCACAGCCGCAGAACACCGGCGTTCCCTCCAGCAAACCCGTATCCTGAGATGCCTGAGCCATAATATGGCCCGCTAGATCGGTGGAAGCGTGGAGTTCCGGCATCACCGACATGGGGACGCCAGCAGCCTCCAAAATCTCCTGAGACCAAGTGAATGTGTTTAAATCAAAAACTCCGGTACCAGAAGCGTCAGAATAGTCAGTGCCGAGGCATCCAGTCAACCGGTAGATGAGATAATCTTTGCAGTTTAGCGCCTTTGCCAACCGGTCTTTCAGCCCGTCATTGGCCATGGACCACATGATCTTACAGATAGAATTGGTAGGATTGTTGCGATTTCCGGTAATCTCATAGAGCCGCCAATCCCCGACCCGCTGGGACAGCAGTGCACGCTCCGATACAGCCCGCTGATCTGCCCAAATTATGGCTGGCCGGAGTAGTGAACCGCTGTCATCCAGCAACACTGCGCCCATCATATGGCCACTGAAGCTGACACCAACAATTTGGGCTGGATCCACTAGAGAAGCCAGAGATTGAGTGGTACGGCAAACTGCAGCATACCATAAATCCGGATGTTGCTCTACACAATTGCCGATGCCGTACGAACACGGATAACCAGCTACCGCGCTTTTGACCAGCGTGCCATCCACTGTGAACAGGGAAGCTTTGTCGCCGGAGGTTCCGAGATCATGGGCTAACAGATACTGCATATGTCCTTTGCTCCTTTCTATGACACCTTGATTCAACTAGAAATTGAAATGATCCGGATTCCGACCATAATGTCAACCGCGATTCAACGCGTCGAGCTGCGCCATTTCATCTTCAATCAGCGCAAAATCAAAACTCTGAAATTCAAGATGATTCTCTTCTGCCCGACTGGTTTCAGTAAAACAATCAGTCCGAGCTATAACTACCAGTGCTGTGCAATCCGCGCTGGAAATCACTATTTTCTCTCTACCAGACTGCAGATGACCTAATCCTGCAACACGTCGCTGGTAGGGTTGCCGAGGAGGAGTTGTATGTTTCGTGCTGAACGTTTGCAGCACATCAATCCAGAAGATGTCGCTACTACGGAGCTGGCATTCAAACTGATTGACAGGCGAGCCTACCAGCGCAAACTGCATCGACTCCCCCAGCTTGTGGATTTAAAAGATTCTGACACCTATCGCATCAAAACGCCTTTGCCAGTAGCATGCTTCCGGTGCATGTCATACAACCAGCCAGCTCTCCACAAGCAGGTGAATCAAAACCAGCCCAAAACAATCCGGCTTCAAAAGGGAAACACTCCTTAATGGCTTAGCGGTGCGGCCTTCTTGTATATCCGCACATAACAATTTCACGATAAAAAAGTCCTGTCTGGGATTTCTGTTGCGAGCAACAGAAATCCCACGCTACCTTCGTTTCCATATCACGCTGTGTCAATATGATAGCCAGTTTCCAACGTACATGTGATCGCATACTCCGTCTTCCGCGCCGCAGGCACTGCGAAGAAAGCCCAGATCCACGGCTGAAATAGCAGTTTCGCTTGCGAGCAGAATTGACTGATACTCCATCTATGCTCCCTTACGCCCTATATTTCCAATTTATAGGGAATTTTTCCGAGCCGCGTATCATAAGATGAGGATGTATAATCACACTTCGCTGCTGACTGGTTGTTGTTTCATTCATGTGCTCATATAGCATCTGCATGGCAAGGCGCCCGATTTCTGCGTTATCTTTTTCAAGCAAAGTCAAGTTCCCACTTAAAAATTCCATAATCTCCAACTGATCATATCCGCCGAATGCGATGTCGTCAGGGATCTGAAGCTGGTGCTCTGAAATGCTCTTGAGCGCACCCATGGACAGCCGGTTATTGCTGGTCACAATAGCGGAAGGCCACTGGGCGCGGGGCCTAGATAGAATTGTCTGGACAATCCGGTAACCATCCGTGCTGGAGTAGGTGCTGGGATGAATCCAGCTTTCCTGACAGGGAATGCCGAGATCAGAGAACGCCTGATAAAAACCCTGCAATCGTTTTTTTCCGGAACCAGCGTCGAGGCTACCAGCAAGATACTCAATATGGCGGTGCCCCTCGTTCAACAAGCATAAGACCAGCTCCGTCATAGCGCTGGTATCCTCTGTAAAAACACCATCTAGGTCGGACCAGCGGATATTACGGTCGACCAGAACCACTGGGCAGTCCATGCTCTGGAATATTTTGGCGTACTCCTTGCTCTGATAGGCTTCTTTCACAGAAGATGCCACAATCAGGCCGCAGATGCGCTGCTCCCGCAGGGCACGGACAAAACGCTGCTCCCGCTCCGGTGACTCATTGGTGCTGCACAAAATCAGATTGAGGTTTTCCTTGTCACAGATCTCTGTGATTCCGTGGATGACGCCAGAAAAAAACGGATTATCAATTTCCGGAATCAAAGCTCCGACCATGTTGTTGCTCTGTCGCGAGAGTCCCTTTGCCATAGCACTAGGCACATAATTGTATTCGGCAACCGCCTCCTCAACAAGCTTTCGCTTTTCTGCACTTACATAACCGAAGTTGTTGATGACTCGGGAAACGGTCGCCATTGACACGCCTGTCTTTAACGCAATATCCTTAATCGTTACACTCATATGCGCTACTCGCTCTCAATAAATCTTCATTGCTGCTGAATTATATCATATTTTCTCACTTTTTCAATGCTTCCAGCAAAAAAGAAGGGCAGAATTAGTAAACACAGCCGATCTTCAGCACACAGTTCGGTGCGTGCCGATAGAACTGCCCCGAGCGGATCGCGCCCTTACAGGCTCCTACTAATTGATCGAAGTTGGGCACATGAGGAAGGAACTGGAACTCAATGTCTGGGAAATGTGACTGATAGGACTCCAGAATATCTGGTGCCTGAACCCTAATCTCCTCCGCCAGATAGACTTTCTCAATGGGAACCTCCAGCTGAATCGCTTCGATCACCTGCATGATGGTCGGAATGTTTGGAAGCAGGGCCACGTCCACAGTTTCCACATTTTGGGGTATATTATAGCCAGCATCAGTCACCGCCAACAGGTCCCGATGTCCCATCCGGGCAAGCATATATTTAATGTTAGAGTTCAGCATGCCGTTTTTCATGGCTAGATCCTCTTATGCATCCAGATGGAACTCGTCCCGCAGCGTCTTGGTCATCAATTCCACTGGGGCGTCCACACCAGTCCACAGCTTGAAATTCATAGCGGCCTGGTTCACCAGCATACCCAAACCGTTGACAGTCTGCGCACCACGCATTCTAGCTTCTTGCAGGAAAAGGGAATTGGGGTCATTGAAAATCACATCCGTAACCACCATATGGGACGTTACCGTATCATAGTTGATGTCCGGTTTCTGATCCACATGTGGATACAGACCCACGGAGGTGGCATTAGAAAGAATGTCCGTGGCCGGATCAATCTCCAATGGATGATCCCAGAAAACGAAATCGGCTTTGGCATTAGTCTTTCGATTAATCAGATTCACCAGTTCCTCCCCCTGTTCCCGGACAATGTTTGCCACGGTAATGTGAGCCGCCCCTGCGAGGGCGCATTCTACACTGATAGCTCTAGCTACACCGCCTGCGCCCAGAATCATGATGTTTTTGCCTTTCGGACTGACACCCACTTCGTTCAGGGATTTCAGGTATCCCTTGCCGTCGGTGTTTTCGCCCCACAGCTTTCCGTTGATGTTTACAACCATGTTGACTGCACCGATTAGCTCAGCTGCCTCAGACAACTCATCCAGATACTGCAAAACCTTGACCTTGTGGGGAATGGTCAGATTGATGCCCCGCATGTTGAAAGCACGGACGCCGTTCATCGCTGCCTCTAGGTCACCGTCGTTCACCTTGACGGTAAGATACCGGTAGTTCAGCCCCTTATCCGCAAAGGCAGCTTCTTCAACAACGCCGGTTGGATTTTCATCAATGGGGCAACCAAATGCCCCTACCAATTCAGCTCGATAAGATTTTTCCATATAAAGATACTCCTAATTTAGTTTTTAAATTATTTTCCATGAAACAGCACTTTATCTCGGGTAATGTCCTTTAGGGTGCGGCAATCAGTCAGACGCATAATGTTGACCAATTCCCAATAGATTTTCTGGGTATAGATATACGCGCCATACTTGCCGCCGCCGTAAACTGACTGCACATACGGACGACCAATACCCACAGCGTCCGCACCTAGAGCCAGCATCTTGAACACGTCCTCGCCACTGCGAACGCCTCCGTCAGCAAACACCTTCAGAGAGGTTCCCACTTCCTTGCGGATATCCTCAATAACGTCGCAGGGGGCTTGCGAGTTTTCCACGATGTTGCCACCATGGTTGGAGATCAAGATGCCGTAAGCACCTGCTTCGGCAGCCTTGGAGGCGGCTTTCGGGGACATAATTCCTTTGATGATGAAAGGTCGCTCCGCCCGCTTTACCATTTCCTTCAGTTCTTCCACGCTACGGGAGCAGACGCCTACATTCTTGTCACCCACGGCACCGGAGTATTGGTAACCAAGACCGATGGCGTCTACATCTGTGGCAATGGCCATGGCACCGCTATCACGGGCGACCTTCAACTTTCTCCAATACTCGTTCCGGTTGGCCCAGGGCTTCACCGTCGGAACGCCAACGCCGTCACAAGCAGCAATGGGGGCGACCTGTCCTTCTAGATAATTGGGATTCTTGCAGTCACCAAGCCAGGCCATGCCGCCAGCTTCGTAGCAGCCCTTCACCAGCGCGTCCGCATAGGCGTCATTGTTATTGAAATAAGGACTGTCAAAAGTATAGGACGTGAGGATCAGTGCGATGGGAGAAGCAAAGACAGGCAAATCAAATTTATGGCCGAACAACTCCACAGCGGGATCTGGCTCATAGTCCTCGTGAATGGGGTCCATATGAATGCGGATGTCCGACAGCCGGTCCACTGCGTGAATAAAGCCGCCGTTGTTGCCTTTGGACCCAAATTCCAAAGTGTTGGTAAACCGACCTGCGCAGGCTCTTCCGTTGCAGATCTTACATACGCGGCAGGAGGGATTGAGAATTCTCTTTGCTTCCTCCTGATGCTTCGCGTATTCTAGAAGCGTGTCATTATAATTCATTCTGTGTTTCATGATGCACTCCCTTCCGGTCAAAGCTCGACCGTGATTATAATTATAATTGTGAATAGTGCTTATCTGCTTAACGTCACTTCCCAGTGCCTGTGGGCACTGGGAAGTTGTCCGGCTGAAGGATCAATACTCAAACTCCGGATAGTAGGTGGACAGGAAGTCCTTCGCATTCTCTGCACTGACGATGATGCCACCGGTGGGATAGAACTCATCCAGCGTTTCACCATTCAGAGCCTTTACCGCGCACTCCACGGCAATGCCACCCTGATCCAAAGGAGACTGGTCGTAGGTGTAATAGATACGGCCGTCTAAGCAGGCAGCAGCGCCCTCGGGAGTGCCGTCGATGCAGATGATGGGGATATCTCTACCAGAGGCCTCAATGGCTTGAGCGGCGCCCAGGGCAGCCACGTCGCTGATTGCCCAAACCACATCGATGTCATCGATGGACTGTAGAATATTCTCCATCACGGTCATGGACTGCTCACGGTTTGCGTAGCCTGGTTGAATTGCCACCAGATTTACTCCGTCGTACTGGTCAGCAAACTCATACAGGCACTTGGTACGGTCGATGTTCTGCTGGCCAGCAGGGTCTCCTTCAATCACAGCCATATTGCAGGTATAGTTCACTTTTTCTAGATATTTAGAAACCACAGCGCGGCTTGCTTCCACGTTGTCCACGCCCACAAAGGTTCTGCTGTACTGGAAATCCGGCACACGGGTGTTGAAGCAGATGACCACGATGCCAGCTTCGTGAGCTTTTTCCAGAGCAGGCAAAATGGCAGTGGAATCGCAGGCTGCAACGCAGATAGCGTCCACACCGGACTGAATGGCGTCCTCAATCATGGATATCTGACCAGCCGCATCAGTATAGGACTGCGGTGCATACTCCTTCACGGTCACGCCAAGCCGCTCACCAGCACTTTTCGCGCCCTGCATACAGTAGCGCCAGAAAGCAATGGTGCCGTCCTTGGTAAACACGCCGATGGTGTAGTCATTGGAAGTAGCTTTTTCCGTGGGGGCAGAGTTGCCAGTGCTAGATTGCTGGGCGTCAGATTTCCGTTCGGACTCTACAGTTCTGGACGAGCAAGCAGCCAGGGCAAATACCATGGCCAAAGCCAACAGGATAGCAGTAACCTTTTTCATTATAATGTTCTCCTTTTTTATTTCTTATTTCGTCTGCTGGCTTCTTACGAAAAAATCCAGCAGAACAGCGACAATAATGGTAGCGCCGTAGATGAACCCCTGCCATGCAGACGAGATTTGCAGCAGGTTCTGGGCATTGTTCAGCAATGTCAGAATCAATGCACCAGCTATGACGCCCCAAGGGTTTCCAACGCCACCATTGAACGAGATACCACCGATGGC
>OOAA01000856.1_pt1 | contig 18485 bp, 17 predicted proteins | sample 1671671 | NCBI WGS metagenome assembly OOAA01 (sample SAMN06348180, study PRJEB24527) | human gut metagenome | biome: human gut; feature: ankylosing spondylitis patient; material: feces | host: Homo sapiens | place: China | collected 2015-10 | reverse complement strand
TTTCATCCGCAACAACAAGGTTTGTGTCCAGAGGATCTAAGCCGCGCTCCCGGCATTCCACGGAGGCGTAGAAGGATTTCAGGTCGATTGCGATGTAGGTGTGTTGCTTCATCTTCTAAGCCTCCTTCCGCAAACTGGAATTTATGTCAATGCGAACTCAATCTCATCAAGTCTATTTGTTATTGCGTTCTTTCTCCCTGTCTCCTTAAAGCCTATTCGACGATAGAGTCTCTCAGCATTTATATTATTCTCAAGAATCCACAGCGTAGGGGTATCCGTACATTGGCCTACTGCGTATAGTAACAATTTCGTTCCATAACCCATGTTTTGCATATCTGGAAGAATATAAAGATCCTCTATTAAACCCTTTGTTACAGAAACAACCCCTATTGGTTTTTCTTCTACAAGCATATAGAGCTTTGTTCCGTTGTTCATCTTGTTTCTCAAATACTCCCGTTGCCGATCTGGCGTGTGTGTTTCTATGAAATCAGGAGTACAAAATACACGATGCGATTCATTCCAGGATATTGAATGGATGGTTGCTGCTTGAAGAAGATTTGTTTCATCTACAGGTACTATCATCCTTACCTCCACAAATCCCGATTTGTCCCCCCCGCAAAGAACAGTCGCAACAGTGAAACTCACTGCGGCTGTTTCTTGCTTTATCCTCACCCGGCGCACGAAATTTATCCGCCGCGCACTAAATGTATCCGGCAGGGACAAATTTACACTTTGTTTTCATCATTTGTTTGACATAAGGCGGATTTTGAATTACAATAAATAGATAGCGAGCAGGCCGGGCAGCTGCGGGGATCTTTTATAAGATCAATGAGGAAAGTCCGAGCTTCACAGAGCAGGATAACGGCTAACGGCCGCCGAGGGTGACCTTAGGGAAAGTGCAACAGAGATATACCGCCCGCTTTTGCGGGTAAGGGTGGAAAGGCGAGGTAAGAGCTCACCGGCGTGCGGGGAACCGCATTGCCCTGCAAACCCTATCCGAAGCAACACCGACCGGAGAGGAGCGAAAGCTCCGCGCTTGCTCGGCGTAATTCTCTCCGACGGGTGGCTTGAGCGTATCGGCAACGGTGCGCCTAGACAGATAGTTGCCTTAAAAGACAAAACTCGGCTTACAGGCCTGCTCGCTGCCTGTAACCCGCAATGTATCCCCGGCATATGATGTGCTGAGGTGATATAAATGTCGGACGGAGTGCTGCTCGGTGTATTTGCGTCGTTCGTGCTCATAGGCACGGTCGGCATAGCCTATTACATATTACTGAAAATTCTGCACCCGCGCTCAAACGGGAGATATATCGTCGTCATCCCCGCAAGGAGCGGAATGACCGATGTTGCCGGGAAGGGCTACGCTCAGCGGCTTCGCAGCGGAATGCTCGGCGACAAGGAGGCGGTTGTGATACTCGACCTCGGCATGGACGAAGCTCAGCTGAAGGAGTGCGAGAGAATGTGCAGAAGCTGCGAGGGACTCTATCTTTGCGCCCGCGGCGAATTTGAAGAGTTTGCTTCCCGAAAGGATATATAAATGGAGGAACATGAGAGGATACGCATAAGCGGCGTGATAAACGATGTGACCTTTTCGAATCCCGAAAACGGATTCACGGTCCTCGAGCTTGAAAGCGGCGATGAGCTGATAACCGCTGTCGGTGTCATGCCCGAGCTCAAAGCCGGTGAGTTGCTGGAACTCTCCGGCCATTGGGATTTTCATGCCTCCTTCGGCCGCCAGTTCAGAGTGGAGCTGTGTGAGCATAAAATGCCCGCCTCGGCGGGTGATATTCTCCGATATCTCTCGGCGGGCGGTGTCAAGGGCATAGGCCCGAAGCTCGCGGTCAAAATAGTTGACAGGTTCGGCGAGAATACCCTTGATATAATCGAAAACGACCCCGAGCGACTCGCGCAGATACGCGGAATATCGCCCGAAAAGGCGAAAAGTATAAGCGAGGATTTCAAGCGCCAGTTTGCGGTTCGCGAAATTATGATGTCGCTCGAAAAATACGGCATGACCACCGCCGAATGTGTCAAAGCTTTCAATGCGTTCGGCGTTCGCGCCGCGGATATAATCAGGCGTAACCCCTATGCCCTCTGCGGCGAGGGGGTGGGCTTCAGCTTCGAGCGAGCCGAGGTTATAGCGGAGGAACTGCCCGAGCCGCCCGATAACGGCTATCGCCTTCAGGCGGGCGTGCTCCATGTTATGAGCCATAACCTTTCAAACGGACATACCTGTATCCCGCGCGATAAGCTTTTCACCCCGTGCGCCGAGCTGCTCTCGACTAATGACGACACCGTGGATATAACAATAGATGAGCTGATAGGCTCCGGCAGGCTCGTCAACGAGTTTATAGACGACAGAGAATTTATTTTTCTGCCGAATATCTATAAAGCGGAAAAGTCCTCTGCGGAGCACATGAAGCAGATACTCAGGTTTCCGCTCGCAGGCCGCAAGGCGGCGGACAGGGAGATTAGTAAAATAGAGAAAAAGAGCGGCATAAAATACGGAGAGCTTCAGCGCAAGGCTATTGCCGCGGCTGTCGAGCGCGGGCTGCTCATACTGACCGGCGGCCCCGGAACGGGAAAGACAACGACCCTCGACGGAATCCTTCAAATTTTCGAGGATGACGGGCTTAAAGTCGCACTCGCCGCACCGACGGGACGCGCCGCAAAGCGCATGAGCGAGGTTACCGGCAGACCCGCCAAAACCATCCACCGTCTGCTCGAGGTCGAGTGGGACAAGCACGACCGCCCGCAGTTCTCGCGCAACGCGCGCAATCCTCTCGACGCTCAGGCGGTCATACTCGACGAGCTGTCGATGGTAGATATAACACTGTTTTCGAGCTTTCTCGACGCTCTCCCGATAGGCTGCCGCCTCATAATGGTCGGCGATTCGGATCAGCTGCCGCCCGTCGGCGCGGGCAATGTCCTGCACGATATGATAGCCTCGGGCATAGTGCCGGTCGTTGAGCTGACAGAGGTTTTCCGCCAGTCCATGGAGAGCCTGATAATCGAAAACGCCCACAGAATAGTCAAGGGCGAGCCGCCGAAGCTCGATGTGCGCAGCAAGGACTTCTTTTTCATGCCGACAGACTCGCCGTTTGTCGCGGCAAAGACCGTCTCGGATCTGTGCTCCGTGCGTCTGCCCCGCGCCTACGGATTTTCGCCGCTGGACGATATTCAGGTCATCTGCCCGTCAAGAATGGGCGAGTGCGGCACAAACAACATCAACCGCGTCATGCAGGCGGTGCTCAATCCGCCGGATGCCTCGAAGCCCGAGACAAACGTCGGCGCAACCGTGTTTCGCACGGGAGACAAGGTCATGCAGACGCGCAACAACTACGATATCGAGTGGACAGGCCCGGACGGCGACGGAACGGGGATATTCAACGGCGATATCGGCATTCTTCGCAAGGTCGATTCGCGTTCTCGCACGGTTGAGATAATGTTCGACGAGCGCAAGGCCGTTGTTCCGTTTGAGGCTCTGCAGGAGCTTGAGCTCGCCTATGCCGTGACCGTCCATAAGAGCCAGGGCAACGAGTTTCCCGCGGTCATAATGCCGATAATCGGCGTACCGCCGCGCCTTGCTTACAGAAACCTGCTCTATACCGGAGTCACCCGCGCAAAAAAAATACTTGTCTTGGTCGGCAGTCGGAGTCAGGTCTATGCCATGGCGGCGAACGACAAAAAGGCCAGACGCTATTCCGCGCTCAAGCATTTTCTCCTGGTGAATGAAGAATGAAAGTATCGGTGCTCGAATATATCTCATACGCCCTGTTTCCGCGCCGATGCGCTCTTTGCGGAAAAGTGGTTGCGCCGGATATGCCCGTGTGCGGCAGCTGTGAGAGCGACCTCGAATATGTAAAGGGAGATCTGTGCCCGCATTGCGGCAGGGAGAAGAAATATTGCTCCTGTTCGTTTCACCGCCGCTTTTTCGAGGCTCAGACAGCGCCGTTTTATTATTCCGGCGCGGCAAAGCGCTCGATTCATGCTCTGAAGTTCAACGGGCGCACCCAAAACGCCGACGGGCTCGCGAGGTTTATGGCGCAGAGCGTGAAAGAAAACTTCGAGGGCGTGAAATTCGATTTTGTCTGCTGCGTGCCCCTGTCCGAAGCGTCATATAAAAAGCGCGGATACAATCAGAGCGCGCTGCTCGCAAAGAGAATAGCAAAAGAGCTCGGCGTGCCGTTTGAAGAAAAACTGCTCTCCCGCCCGTTTCAGGGTAAGGAGCAGAAAACGCTCGGCGGCGTCGAACGCTTCGGCGGAGTCATAGGAGCGTTTGACTGCGCGGAGAATAAAATCATAGACAATGCTGCGGTTTTGCTCTGCGACGATATAGCCACAACGGGAGCGACGCTCAACGAGTGCGCAAAGCTCCTGCTTCTGCGCGGCGCGGATAAAGTCTGCTGCGTCAGCGCGGCAATAACCAAAAAGGAGGACGGAAAATGCTCGGAACAAACGTCGGAATAGACCTCGGCACAACTACCATACGTATTTTCGTTGAGGGCAAGGGAATAGTCGTCTCCGAGCCGAGCGCCGTCGCATTTGATACGGATACGGGCAGACTCCTGGCAGTCGGCCAGAAAGCGTCGGATATGATAGGCCGCAACCCCGACTCCATAACGGTAGTAAAGCCCATGCGAAGCGGAGTTATCTCGGATTTCACCGCCACAAAGGCCATTGTTCGCGTCCTGCTCTATAAGGTCTGCAAAAACATGGTGTTTAAGCCCAACATAGTCGTGTGTATGCCCTCTACCGTCACCAATCTTGAAAAGAGAACCATACTCGACCTCGTCACCGCCGCGGGAGCGGGCAGGGCGTGCCTCATAGAAGAGCCGCTCGCCGCCGCACTCGGTGCGGGACTCGATATCAGCCGTCCGATGGGCACAATGGTCATTGATATCGGCGGCGGAACCGCGGATATCGCAGTCGTTACCATGGGTAGCATCTCTATTTCAAAATCGGTCAAAATAGCCGGCAACATCCTCGATGAGGATATAATCCGCTATCTGCGCCGCGAGCGCAATATAGTTATCGGCGAAAAGACCGCCGAGGATATTAAAAAGCGTATCGGCTGCGCGTACCTGCGCGACACGGAGCTTGCTATCGGCATAAAGGGCAAGCACTATATAACCGGAATGCCGATAACGGACGAGGTGAACACAACGGAAATCTACCTCGCCATGCGCGAGCACCTTGAGTCGATAGCCGAGGGCGTGCGCAGCGTGCTCGAGGTAACGCCGCCCGAGCTTGCGGGCGATATCGCCGAGACGGGTATACTTTTAACCGGCGGCGGCGCTCTGCTCGACGGCATGGATAAGCTCATAGAAAAGCGGACGGGCGTCCACGTCATAGTCCCCGACGACCCGCTCGAGTGCGTCGCGCTCGGCACGGGCTACGCCACGGAGCATTTGGATATTCTCGAAAATAACGGCGGAATCTTCAAGACCCGCGAGGAGATAACGGGCTTCAAGGATTAATTTTCAAAGCGCGCTGCTTTATTGAGGCGGCGCGTTTTTATGTTTTTGCCGTTCGTACCGCTTAAAGTGCGGTTCGTGCCGCACCCTGTTGACACGGGAAATTCAATCGGATATTATTTGCCTGAGAAAGTGCGTGAAATACGCAAAAAACGGAGGGTAAATAATGAAAATGAGAAAATTTGCGGCTGTGCTTCTTGCAATCGTGTTGCTCTGCGCCGCCGTGCCGAATGTTGCGTTTGCGCAGGATAATTTTTCCTTCGATACCGCAAAAAAGATAAGCCTTAACACAACAACCGCCTGTATGGGGAGCGGCAGGTCTGTGTACTACAAATTTACAATAAACGAGCCCGGATATATAGAATCAGTTATCGAACATGAGTATGACAGCGCCAGCTTTACATGTAAACTTTATGATGAGCCTCAGGATGATAAAGGACATATTTGTTTCTCTGTTAGCGAGAGAGAGTCAATAATTAGTAGAAGCGATAAAATCGGACTTGATGTCGGAACATATTATCTTTTGATTTCTTCGCAGTACGGAAACGGTGATCTGCAATTTGATCTGACTGTAAACTTTACACCGGCGAATGATTGGGAACGTGAAAGAAATGATAATGTTGTTACAGCCAACGCTTTAAAAATAGGAAAGACAATGTACGGAACGATTGGCTATTATAAACGCGACTATTTTAAGTTTGAAATACCGTCTGACGGAATGTACAAATTGTCGATGACACACGACTATAGTGACAGATCATATGGCATTGACGCAGAAATAGAAACTTATGACGGGACGGAAGAAAAAAGAGTGGACATAATGTTCTGCTATAATGACTATGGACAGACAAGTCAGACCTTTTCTCTTTCGGCGGGAACATACTATTTGCGGTTGTATGGTAGCCTTTGTTCAGCTGATTATACCGTCCGCATTGATAAAATAAAAAGCTCGTCCGGCGGCTCGTCCGGCGGCTCCGGTTCATCCTCCGGCAACTCGACCAAGAATCCGACAGCCAAGCCCGCAGGCGGCAACAATGTTGTCACCGCCGCGCCTTCGAGTGCGACCGAGAGCGAGACCTTTGCACAGATAAACGCAGAGGTCGAAAAAGAAGCGAGCTCCGCCGAAATAAAATTCTACGGCGATTTCAAATATATCGTGATAAATGTCAATATCTATATCTGCGGCTATGTCGGCTCTGATGAAAAGGTCGAGATACCCTCGGAAATAGACGGTATGCCCGTTGTGGGAATCACGGATAACGCCTTTGCAAAAACCTCGGCGCAGGAGATAACCGTTCCGTCGAGTGTCAGCGAGTTCGGCAAGAACGCTTTCGGCGAGGAGGACGGCGAGACGAGGACGATAGTGGCCGAAGAGGGCTCGCCCGCCGAAGCCTATGCACTGAGCACGGGCATGAACCTGAAAAAATTCAGCGCGAAGGATTCGAGCAAAAACAGCTCTGATATGAAGCTTATCGTTATCGCCGTGAGCGCGGTCGTGGCGGTTATAGGCGCTGCCGCAGTGGTGACCTTGATAGTTTTAAAAAAGCGTAAGTAATCAAACGTCCGCATCCCCCGAAATTTTCCGTATAAACTCAAATAAAACCGTCCATAATTCGGTTGTATCCGAAGGAAAGGACGGTTTTACTTATTATGAAGTCAAAGAAACTGACAAAGCTTATGAAAATACAGGCAGTGGTTTTCGCGGCAGTCTTTGCGGCGGGCGCGTGCAGCGTCGGAGCGTTTGCTTATAACTGCTCGCGAGTGCGCTCCGATGTGCTGAGAATGCACGTTATCGCAAACTCCGACTGCAGCGCCGACCAGCAGCTAAAGCTCATGGTTCGCGATGCCGTACTCGAGCGCGGCGCGCAGCTCTTTGACGGCACGGTGACGGCGGATGAGGCGCGGAGAAAAATCGAGCCGCATAAGGCCGAGCTCGAAGCCGCCGCTCGCGAGGTGATAGAGCGCGCGGGCTACGATTATCCCGTGAGCGTCAATGTCGTCAACGAGTATTTCGCCACACGGTGCTACGGTAGCCTGACCATGCCCGCCGGGCGCTATACCGCAGTCAAGGTGGTCATCGGCGAGGGCGCGGGGCGCAACTGGTGGTGCGTGATGTTCCCGCCGCTGTGCCTGCCCGCCGCGCAGGACAGGGGAGGCAATCTCGACGCGTTTTTTGATGACGGCGAGCTGAAGGTAGTCGAGAGCTCCGGCAGATATGAGCCGCGTTTCAAGATAGTTGAGATAATAGAAAAACTCAAAGAAAAAACCTCGTTCGAAAATTGAAAATTTTCCCCGCGGCTTGCCGATTTTACCGGCGAGCCGTAACTTTTTTTGTCAAATCTGTTGACTTTTTTGCGGATTGGCTCTATATTAATAGTTACGACTTTGTTTATATTTTGATGTGCGGTTTGCATCGAATTCTTTTGAGAGAGGGGCTGCATAATTGAAAAAAAATGTCATTATCGATTTGAAACACATCTCCGTCAAACTGGGTGATAATCAGGTGCTTGACGACTTGAGCCTTTATATAAGGGACAGGGAGTTCATCACCTTGCTCGGTCCGTCAGGCTGCGGAAAGACAACCATTCTGCGCGTTATTGCCGGCTTCCTCGATCCCGATGAGGGGGATGTCATATTTGAGGATAAAAAAATCAATGGTGTGCCGCCTCATAAGAGGCAGGTTAACACCATTTTTCAGCGTTACGCACTTTTCCCGCACCTGAATGTCTATGAAAACGTGGCGTTCGGTCTGCGCATAAGAAAAGTGTCGGAGAGCGAGATTGAAAAGACGGTGAGCGAGATGCTCTCCATAGTCAATCTCAGCGGCTTTGAAAAGCGCAATATAAATTCACTTTCGGGCGGTCAGCAGCAGAGGGTGGCGATAGCCCGCGCCCTTGCGGTCAAGCCGCGCGTGCTTCTGCTCGACGAGCCACTCGGCGCTCTCGACCTCAAATTAAGGCGCGAGATGCAGGTCGAGCTCAAAAAGATTCAGCAGCAGCTGGGCATAACCTTTATATATGTCACCCACGACCAGGAGGAGGCCCTCACGATGTCGGATACCGTCGTCGTGCTCAACCAGGGCTATATCCAGCAGATAGGAACTCCCGTTGACATTTATAACGAGCCCACAAATGCTTTCGTCGCCGACTTCATAGGCGAGAGCAATATAATAGACGGCATTATGATAAGGGATCGCCTCGTGCGTATCCTCGGCGCCGAGTTTGTCTGCGTCGACGAGGGCTTCGGCGAGAATATGCCCGTCGACGTCGTCATAAGACCCGAGGATGTCGTCCTGACTCCGCCCTCGCAGGGCGAGCTCAAGGGCGTTGTCACCGATATAATATTCAAGGGCGTGCACTATGAGATGCACGTTTTGGTGAACGGATATGAGTGGCTTGTTCACAGCACCGTCTCCACTCCCATCGGAGCGGAGGTGGGCCTCAGCGTTGAACCCTCGAACATCCAGATTATGAACAAACCCGAGTCCGAGGACGAGGAGGTGTTCAACGCCGATGCGTAAAAAACTTATGGCGGGGCCGTATCTGCTGTGGATGCTGGTCTTTACGATAGTGCCGCTGCTGTTCGTTTTTTATTACGGCTTCACTTCTTCGGACGGCGCGTTCACTTTTTCAAACATAACCGCGATCTTTGAAAAGATTCATATTCAGGCGCTCGGTCTGTCCCTGCTGCTCGCAGTGATAACAACGGCGGTGTGCCTGCTGCTTGCCTATCCGCTCGCGCTGATACTCAGCAAAAGCGCCGCAAAAAACCGCAGCTTCGTTATATTCATCTTTATCCTGCCCATGTGGATAAACTTCCTGCTCAGGATAATCGCGATAAGAATGCTGCTCTCCGATAACGGCATTCTGAACAGCGTCCTCTCGGCGCTTAATCTGCCGAATTTCAGTATCATGTATACCCCGGCGGCGATAGTCATCGGCATGGTCTACGACTATTTCCCGTTCATGGTTCTGCCGATTTACAACGCCCTTATAAAAATCGACCGCAATCTTCTTGAGGCGGCGGGCGACCTCGGCGCAACTCCGGGCAGGACTTTCAGAAAGATAATTTTTCCGCTCTCCGTGCCCGGCGTCATAAGCGGCATCACAATGGTGTTCGTGCCGAGTATCTCGGAGTTCGTTATCGCCGATATCCTCGGCGGCGGCAAGGTTCTGCTCATAGGCAATATCATCGAGCAGGAGTTCAACCAGGGCAACAACTGGCATCTCGGCTCCGGCATCTCGATAGTGCTCATGATATTCATCTTCGTCAGCATGATGATAGGCGAGATGAAGGGCTCCGGAGAGGAGGCGTCGCTGTGGTAAAATTCAAGCACTTCCTCGAAAAGTTTTATGTGGCGATAATTTTCGTCCTGCTCTATCTGCCCATAGCCGTTTTAACGGTCATGTCTTTCAACAATTCCCGCTATATGAAGTGGGGCGGCTTTACCTTCAGATGGTATGAGGATCTGTTCACGAGCGGGCCTATCATGGAGGCTCTGCGCAACACTCTTTTGCTCGCCCTGCTCTCTGCGCTGATAGCAACGGCGGTCGGCACTCTCGCGTGCGTGGGTATTCTCTATATGAGAAAGCGCAGTCAGTCCGCAATAATGAGTGTCAACAGCATACCGCTTTTGAACGCCGATATCGTAACGGGCATTGCGCTGATGCTGCTCTTCGTGCGTATGTTCGGCAGCCTCAACTTTACCACCATGCTCATAGCGCATATCAGCTTCAACATTCCCTATGTCGTCCTCAACGTTCTGCCAAAGCTCCGTCAGCGCGACAAGAACACATACGAGGCGGCGGTCGACCTCGGCGCAACGCCGGTTCAGGCGTTCTTCAAGGTCATAGTCCCGGATATTTTCCCGGGTATACTCTCGGGTTTCCTCATGGCGTTTACCATGTCGCTCGACGATTTCACCATTACTTATTTCACAAAGGGCGCCGGAATAAAGACGCTCTCGATAATAATCTACACCGAGCGCAAGCTCGGAAATCAGCCCGAGCTCTATGCTCTTTCAACTATAATTTTCCTAATCGTGCTTATCGTGCTGTTCGTTGTCAACCGTATCAGCATTAAAAAGGAGAGAAGCGCGGTGAAGAGAAAAAACTATTGAGGGGAGACGAAAAATGAAAAAATCCGTTCTTGTCAGCATAATCGCCGCCGCTATGGCAATAGCTCTCTGCGTCTGTTCTGTGGGCGCTCTCACGGGCTGCACTCAGACCCGTAAAATAAACGTGCTCGTCTACGGGCAGTATATCGATCTCGATGTTATATCGAACTTCAAAAAAGAACACGGCATCAAGGTCAACGTCGACGAGTGCGACACCCCCGAGGAGCTTTACAACAAGGCCGTCAACGGCGACCAGTCGTATGACCTTATCTGCACCTCGGACTATATAATCGAGCGCTTCATCAAGGAGAACAGACTCGCCGAGCTCAATTTTGACAATATCCCGAATATCAAGAACATCGGCGAAGTGTATCTCGAAAAGTCGAAGTCATTCGATCCCGAAAACAAGTATTCCGTCCCGCATTTCTGGGGCACCGTCGGCGTTATCTACAACACCAAGATGGTCTCCGAGGAGGACGCGAAGAGCTGGAAGATGTTCTTCAACGAGAAGTATAGCGGAAAGATTATTATGTCGAACAGCATCCGCGACTCCTTCCTTGTCGCGCTTGAGGCTCTCGGCTATTCCCTCAACACTACGGACAAGGCGCAGATAGACGAGGCAAAGCAGCTGCTTATCAAGCAAAAGCCGATGCTCAAGGCGTATCTCGTCGAGACCGAGGCGCGCGACGCGATGATAAGCGGCGAGGCGGCGATGGCGCTCGTTTATAACGGCGAAGCGTATCTCGCTATAGAGGGCGACGAGGAGCAGAACATCAGCGGCAACCCCGATCTTAAGTTCACCATCCCCGAGGAGGGCACGAACTTCTGGATCGATTCGTGGATAGTCCCGGTTTACAGCTCCAATAAGGCGGACGCCGAGGCATTCATCAACTATCTCTGCGGAGTCGATGCCGCGAAGAAGAACTTCGAATATATCTATTATTCGACCCCGAATCAGGCGCTTTTTGATACGCTTGCTCCCGAGGTTCAGCAGGATGAGGACATCTTCCCGTCCCGCGAGGTTATCGATAAGGGCGAGGTCTATCACGATCTCGGCGCGGAGCTCGATGCATATTACAGCGCAGCGTGGAAAGAAATAAAATCATAACAATAATAGCCGGGGTGCGGACTGCCGTGCCCCGGAATTTCTGTAAGAAAGGGTAATATTCATGCTTATAGATGAGCTTGTCGGCTTTTCGAATTTTTACGGCTCCGACCCGTCTCTCGTCTTGGCGGGCGGCGGCAACACCTCCGCAAAGCGGGACGGCATAATGTGGGTCAAGGGCTCGGGCACGGCGCTTGCGACAATAACGGCGCAGGGCTTTGTGAAAATGGATCTTTCAAAGCTCGGCGAAATATTCGAAAAGAGCTATCCCGATTCCGATTCCGAGCGCGAGGCTCTTGTGCTCGAGGACCTCATGGCGGCTCGCGTACCGGGGGAGACGAAGCGTCCGAGCGTCGAGACTACCCTCCATGCGCTGTTTCCGCAGACCTATGTTCTGCATCTGCACCCCGCCGAGATAAACGGACTCACCTGCTCAAAGGGTGGGGAGAGCGCCGCAAAAAAAGTGATAGACCGCGATTTCATCTGGATCGAGCAGTGCCGACCAGGCTATATACTTGCCAAGCTCTGCCGCGACAGAATGCTTGCTTTCAAGGCGCGGACGGGCAGGGACTGCGATATGCTCCTGCTCGAAAATCACGGAATATTCATAGCTGCCGATACGGTTGACGCCCTCGGCGAAAAGCTCCGCTTTGTTATTGACTCCATCGATAGCAGACTTTCGGAGAAGCCGGATTTTGATAGGACTCCGACCTCGGACGCCGAGGCTCAGAGCGCTCTGCTTTCGGCATTTCCGCAGGGCACCGTCTGCCGCGAGGTTCCGTTCGGCGTGTCCGAGAGCTTTGTAAAAGATAAAGCTGCCGCAAAGGAGCTCATGCGCCCGTTCACGCCCGACCATATAGTTTATTGCCGCGCCTATCCGCTATGGCTTGACGGCGTAAATGAAGCGGCGGAAAAGGTGAGCTCCTACAATAAGAAATTCGGCTTTATGCCGCGTGTCGTTTTGCTTCGGGGCAGGGGAGCGTTCTGCTTCGGCGAGAGCGAAAAGCGTGCCGAGACCGCAGAAATGCTCTTTGAGGATGCTGCGGACATAGCTGTTTATTCCCGCTCGTTCGGCGGCGCGTCGCCGATGACGGAGGAGCTGACCGATTTCATCACAAATTGGGAAGTCGAGGCCTACAGAAGCTCGCAGAACGGATGAAAAAACGTATTTAAGACGGCAAAGTTAAAACTGTTTTAATTTTTCGTGAAATATTGCCCGTAAAGCTTGAAATACACACTCAAATAAGTTAAAATATTGACAAATAAAAGAGCTCATAGGAGCCGGAGACCGTGCGGTCTCTCAATAGATATGGGGGCAAAAGAGAATGTCAGTCAGACTTAACACCTCGTTCGTCGGCGAGGCGGCGGATGCCGCTGGGCTTTCGGCAATTCAGCCGGAGATAACCGCCGCGCATGAAAAGCTTCATAACGGTACGGGCGCAGGCAATGCGTTCCTCGGCTGGGTCGATCTTCCCGTCAATTACGACAGGGATGAGTTCGCAAGAATCAAGTCGGCCGCAGAAAAAATAAAGAGCGATTCCGAGATACTTATAGTTATCGGCATAGGCGGATCCTACCTCGGCGCAAGAGCCGCTATAGAGTTCGTCAAGTCGCAGAAGTATAACGACGTTGCAAAAGGCACTCCGAAGATTTACTTCGCCGGCAACACCATCAGCTCCTCGACCCTTGCCGAGCTTATAGATATCTGCAAGGATAAGGACTTTTCCGTCAACGTCATCTCGAAGTCCGGAACGACCACCGAGCCTGCGCTCGCGTTCCGTGTATTCAGAGACCTGCTCATAAAGAAGTACGGCAAGGACGGCGCAAAGAGCCGCATCTATGCCACTACCGATAAATCAAAGGGCGCGCTTCGCAATATGTCCGACGAGGAGGGCTATGAGACCTTCGTAGTTCCCGACAATGTCGGCGGAAGATATTCCGTGCTCACGGCAGTCGGCCTGCTGCCGATAGCTGTTGCCGGTATTGATATCGACGCGCTCATGAAGGGCGCTGCGGACGCAAGAGAGCAGTATATGTCGCCCGAGCTTGACAAGAACGACTGCTACCGCTATGCCGCTATCCGCAATATCCTTTACAGGAGCGGAAAGAAGATTGAAATGATGGCCGCCTACGAGCCGGACTACACCATGATGTGCGAGTGGTTCAAGCAGCTCTTCGGCGAGAGCGAGGGCAAGGAGCACAAGGGAATCTTCCCCGCGTCGGCGATATTCTCGACCGACCTGCACTCCCTCGGCCAGTATATACAGCAGGGCGAGCGCTCGCTGTTCGAGACCGTCGTCACCTTTGCCGAGCCTAAGCGCGATATTGTTATCGAGGCTACCGCCGACAATGAGGACGGACTCAATTTCCTCGCAGGCAAGCATATGTCCGAGGTCAACCGCAAGGCGTTCGAGGGAACGGTGCTTGCGCATACCGACGGCGGCGTGCCCAATATCATCCTGGATGTCGATAAGATGGATGAGTACAATTTGGGTTGGCTTATCTATTTCCTCGAGAAAGCCTGCGGAATTTCCGGCTATGTCCTCGGAGTCAATCCGTTCGACCAGCCCGGCGTTGAAAGTTATAAGCTCAATATGTTCGCACTCATGGGCAAGCCCGGATATGAGGAGCGCCGTGCTGAGCTTGAAAACAGAATAAATTTTTAGGAGGAATTCTTAATGGTTTCTTTGATTACAGGACGCAAAGGATCGGGCAAGACAAAACGTCTCATCGAGCAGGTCAACAAGGCTGTTGAAGCTTCCAACGGCAACGTCGTCTGCGTTGAGAAAGAAAGGCTTTTGACTTACGATATCAACTATCGTGCAAGGCTTATCGAGACTGATTTTTACAAGGTCAGCGGCTATAAGGCGTTTTACGGCTTCCTCAGCGGTATCTGCGCAGGTGACCACGATATAACCGATATCCTCGTCGACGCAACTCTCCGCATCGGCAGCAGAGATTACGATGAGCTTGCGGTTTTCCTTGAGAAGGTCAAGGAGCTCAGCGACATCACCGAGAAGAACTTCGTATTCACCGTTTCGGCGGACGAAGAGGAGCTTCCCGAGAAGATTTTCGACTTCTGCCATAAGATTTAAGAGAATTTAGGCTAAAAAACCGAAGTTTTTATTGACAAAACCCGCGCAGGAAGATATAATACTTTCTGCGCGGATTTAAGTAACCGCAAGGTGAATGCTATGTTTATTGAGTTAGAACCCATTTTCAATAATATCGGTATGTCCGCTCCGTTTGATTACGAGCTGGATATGTCCGATGAGGAGTTCTGGGCGTCCAAGCCTTTTCAAAAGGCAGTGCGCGTCAAGGGCGAGGCGGTGAACCGAGCCGGCATAGTTTGCATCGAAGCTCAGGCGACGGTTGAGGTTTCTACCTACTGCGACCGCTGCGCTTCATCGATAGACCGCGTTTTCACCGTTCCCGTTTCTCATACTCTCGTTACCTTGCTGAATAACGAAGAGAACGACGAGCTGATTCTTGTTGAGGATATGCATTTTGAGCTTGATCCTCTCGTGCGGGAGGATGTTTTTCTTTTCCTGCCCAACAAGATTCTGTGCAAAGAGGATTGCAAGGGCGTCTGCCAGTTCTGCGGCGCCAACCTCAACGAAAGCCAATGCAGCTGCAAAAAGCCCATAGACCCGCGTCTCGAGGCTCTCAAACAGCTTTTGGATAATTAAAAGGATTTTTTCCACATTCAATGCACTAGTATTAAGGAGGTGCTCAACATGGCGGTACCCAAGAGAAGAGTATCAAGCGCAAGACGAGACAAGAGACGTTCCAACGTTTGGAAGATGGACGCTCCCGAGCTCGTTAAGTGCCCGCAGTGCGGGGAGTACAAGAGACCCCACAGAATATGCCCCGAGTGCGGCTATTACAACGGCAAGCAAGTGATTAAGAAGGACGCGTGAGCCCTTTGAAACACACGCAAGTCAAATATGACTCGTAAAGCGGCCGGTATCGGCGGCTTAAAGCGTTAACTGCTAAGCTGAGGTTCCGCCTCGGCTGTGCTTTGCACAAGTCATGAATGCGGAGAGGTAGAGGAGGATGAGCCTTCTCTGCCTTTTTGATTTTTATAAGAGGCGTTTTGCGCTTATAAAATCCAAAATTTTTGAAAGGAAGCGGTATCGGCGAAAGCCCTTTGCCGCGCGGTCATAAATATGTCAAAACCGGTTGTTGCAATCGTCGGCAGACCCAATGTCGGCAAATCGACCCTGTTCAACAAGCTCGTCGGAGCGCGTCTGAGCATAGTCGATGATACCCCCGGCGTTACCCGCGACAGAATCTACGGAGACTGCGAGTGGGGCGGCAGAACCTTGCTGCTCGTTGATACGGGCGGCATAGAGCCGTATTCGGACGATATAATCCTAAAGCAGATGCGCCGTCAGGCTCAGCTTGCTATAGACAGTGCTGATGTCATAATTCTTGTTACCGACGTGCGCTCCGGCGTTGTCTCGACCGACAGAGAGGTGGCGTCCATGCTCCAAAAGAGCGGAAAGCCGATAGTTCTCTGCGTCAACAAGTGCGACACGGTCGGTGAACCTCCCGCGGAGTACTACGAGTTTTATAACCTCGGGCTCGGCGATCCGATAGCCGTCTCGTCCGTCCACGGAATGGGTACGGGCGACCTGCTCGACGCGGGGTGCGAATATCTGCCGCCCGCCGAGGAAAATGAGGAGGAGGACGACACCGTCAAGGTTGCCGTTATCGGCAAGCCCAATGTCGGAAAATCGTCGCTTGTCAACGCTATCCTCGGCGAGGACAGAATGATAGTCTCTGATATCGCGGGCACGACCCGTGACGCAACGGATTCTTATGTGGAAAATAAATACGGCAAGTTTGTCTTTATAGATACCGCCGGCCTGCGCAGAAAGAGCCGCGTCTACGACTCTATTGAAAAATATTCCGTAATTAGAGCGAGAATGGCTGTTGAACGTGCGCAGGTATGTGTTATAATGATAGATGCGGTAGAGGGCTTTACCGAGCAGGATTCCAAGGTCGCGGGTATCGCGCACGAGCTCGGCAAGGCGTGCATAATCGCCGTCAACAAGTGGGACGCCGTCGAAAAGGACGGCAAGACCATGGACAGCTACCGCAAAAAGCTGATGAACGATTTCTCGTTTATGTCCTACGCCCCGATAATATTTATCTCGGCAAAGACGGGGCTCAGGCTCGACAGACTGTTTGAGCTTATCAAATATGTTGACGACCAGAACGCCATGCGCATTTCGACAGGCCGCCTCAACGACCTGCTCGCCGATGCCACGGCGCGCGTCCAGCCGCCGACCGACAAGGGCAGGAGGCTCAAGATATTCTATATGACTCAGGCCTCGACCCGCCCGCCGACATTTGTCTGCTTTGTCAACCGCAAGGACTTGTTCCATTACAGCTATCAGCGCTATATTGACAATCAGATCCGCTCGGTATTCGGCCTTGAGGGCACTCCGACGCGCATGATAATCAGAGAAAGGGAATCAAACAAGAAATGATAGTTCTCGGTATCGATCCCGGATATGCAATAGTCGGCTGCGGTGTTGTGGAGTATAAAAACAACCACTTCACCATGCTCGACTACGGCGCGGTGACAACGCCCGCCGGGATGCCGTTCAACCTCAGGCTTGAGCGCATATACGACGGAGTCTCGGAGCTTATGGAAAAATATAAGCCCGAAGCGATGTCGATAGAGAAGCTTTTCTATAATAACAACGCCAAAACGGTTATCGATGTCAGCCAGGCGAGGGGAGTTCTTGTCCTCGCCGCGCAGAAGCACCGTATCCCGATTTTTGAGTATACGCCCCTGCAGGTCAAGCAGAGCGTCGTCGGTTACGGACGCGCCGAAAAGAAGCAGGTGCAGGAGATGACGAGGATAATCCTCAATCTTGATAAGATTCCGAAGCCCGACGATGCCGCCGATGCGCTCGCTATGGCGGTCTGCCACTGCCATTGCAGCGGCTCCGTCATGGGAAGACTCAACACAAGCATATAAAGGAGAGCAGTATGTTTTACAGTATCACGGGTCGGGTAGTCCATACCGATGCGACGAGCGTCGCGGTCGACTGCGGCGGAGTTGCGTTTAATTGCAGCGCCACGGCGAACACCCTGAGAAATATCGGCGCCATAGGCGATACGGTCACGCTCTATACGTATCTCAACGTCCGCGAGGACGCGCTCGATATGTTCGGCTTCTATGATAAAGACGAGCTCGACTGCTTCAAGCTGCTCATAAACGTTACCGGCGTCGGTCCGAAGGCTGCGCTTGCGATACTCTCGCAGCTGACTCCGAACAGACTTGCCGTCTGCGTCGCTTCGGGCGATATAAAGTCGATAACAGCGGCTCAGGGCGTGGGCGCGAAGATAGCGCAGCGAGTTGTGCTTGAGCTTAAAGATAAGCTTAAATCATATATATCCTCAGAGAACCGCGAGGAATTGGCGGCAATAAACGCGGCCGCGTCGTCGAGCGCGGGCGAGGAGGCGGTCGATGCCCTCGTTATGCTCGGCTACACAAAGACCGAAGCGGCCTCGGCAGTCGGCAGGCTCGATCAGTCGCTGCCGTCGGATGAGCTGATAAAACAGGCGCTGCGCCTTATTTCAAAGAATATATAACGGGACAAAGGAGACGGCTCTATGGATATGGACAATGAAAACCGCATAGTTACCCCCGCTCTCTCGCCCGAGGATTCCGATATTGAGTTTTCCCTGCGCCCGCGCAGACTCACCGACTATATCGGTCAGGAGAAGGCGGAGGAAAACCTCTCGGCTTATATCCAGGCCGCCCGCC